>CEUZ01164958.1_pt1 | contig 13264 bp, 15 predicted proteins | sample 361511 | NCBI WGS metagenome assembly CEUZ01 (sample SAMEA2622822, study PRJEB7988) | marine metagenome | biome: marine biome (ENVO:00000447); feature: surface water layer (ENVO:00002042); material: "saline water (ENVO:00002010), including plankton (ENVO:xxxxxxxx)" | depth 5 m
ACGGTTATTCCAACAGACGCATTTTGTATACCACTCTCGATAGCCACCGTTGTTGCACGTTGATCATTCAAACTCAATACCGTAGCACTCTTCCAACCGATTCCTAACATCACCACATTCAGCATAATCACAGCAGGACCCAATGTGCCCAGGTTATCCATCAGAGTGTCGAATTCACTTACTATTGCAGCAATCACAATGATGACGAATAGTCCTGCAGCAATTTTACTCGCCTTTGGCTCAATCTTGTCAGTTCGTTCTGGAGATGATCTGCGAATCAGCATGCCAACCATTACTGGTAGAGCAGTTATCAGGAACATTGTGAATCCCAATCCAAGAATGTCGATTTCCGGAGCAGAAGCACCCATGAAATGATCCATCGAGAAACCAACAATCAGAGGCAGAGTGATTACTGTGACTACACTAACCACGGCTGTGTAGGAGATTGAAAGAGCAGTATCTCCCTTTGCAAGCTTGGTCAAGATGTTTGAAGTCACGCCTCCAGGACAACAAGCGAGAATCATCAGGCCCACCGCCATTTCTCCAGATAGGCCCACTATTGTGGCAACACTGAAACCAATAATTGGCAGAACTAACATCTGATTTGTTATCCCAATCGCGAAGGCTTTAGGCTCGGTGAAAACCAAACCAAAATCAGACGTCGTTAAACCCAATCCTAGTGAAAACATGATGAAGGCCAAGGACAGAGGTAGAACGATGTCGATTATTGGATTAGACTCTGCTTCAGCGGCTTCTTCGTGGTCATCTGCAACGGTTGGTTGTGACAATAAAATTAGAATCGCAACCGCGGCCAATATGGTCAGTGTTTGTTTCTTCATGGGCCTCGATGATAGATAGGACGTATAATCATTAATCCCAAGAGAAATCTCCGATTTCAATCTCTGTGATTACTTTACACAGTGTGAATCCATTCTCTGAACCAAATCACGAACCCCGCTACTAGGATCATTAGCAGGATGGATCGCTTACTGGTCAAGTCCAATGCCATATCACTCACCTTCTTCGATTTCAAACGCTGCAAGCTCTCCTACAGATTCGAACAGGCTCGGCCCACTTCCCAGATAGTAGACCGATCCAAGCCTGCTCCGCGAGTCCTCGGGAGTCGAGTTACTGTTACTGGCACACGTGTCGGTGCATCCGTCTGCGAAGGCCACATACACCCTACCCTCCCTGTCTATATGTAGGTCGTTGAAATCGAGTAGGTTACGGTTTGATCCCCCGATGTCTCTGCAATCTCCGCTGTTCAGACAGATGCTGCCCACCTGCACTGGGTCGGGAGAGACCCTGACTGTGTGGAATACGGGCTCAGGGTCCAATGCGTTGAGGCTGTAGGTGATGTACAGATAGTAGCTGACATTGGCGGGAGCATAGTGCGCATTACCGTCCCAAGGCTCCCCATCTATGTCAGATGTGTTCAGGGCGCTAGCATTCTCGCTACCGAGGTAGGTAATAGCAATCCTTCCGGGGTCGCCAGCATCAATCTGAGGGAATACTGTAGAGATGACTTGGCTCGGACTGAGCCGAATACTGGTCTGTTCCCATGTCTCTCCCGAATCAGTGCTCCTGGATAGATAGACTCCTTCGTCCGCCCCCGTCCAGATGTGATATGCATTTGATTCAGTGTCTGTAGCAACCTCCGAATTCTTTCGAGGATTTGGTGTCCCCACATCCCCACCCATGGATCGGTCAAACCAAGTCAGACCGTTATCATGTGAAACGATGACAGTCGGGGTTGCAACTCGAGGCGTGACGTAAACAGTACCATCAGGTGCAGAAGTGATGGCCCCATGGAGCCCACCATTGGTTGTTGCCAATCCGAAGATTAGTCCACCAGTGTCGAAGGTCGCACCACCATCAAAACTGGTGAAGCAGAAAATCCCAACGAGTTTGTTGTAGCAATAATACACGGCGGTCTCATAGTAAGCCTGAGTGAACTGCCCACCAATTCCATACCCACTACTTGTCCAAGGTCCGGTTGCCAGTTTGATGTGGTCATTAATCGGGGTCGTACCGGAATCGTGCGGATTGCCCACCCATGTTGCTCCATCATCATCACTATAGCATATCCAAGACGTCTCCAAGCCCTGCATCTGCACATTGAATATTCGATCCGTCACAGGGTCTACCCAGCCCCACGGATCATTGGTCTGGAATGCACACATCCACCCTGTAACATCCTCCCATGATTGTCCATAATCGCAAGAACGCATGACCTTCTCAAAGGCAATGAAGAATATGCATCCACTTGAGGTGACTCCAATGCTCGGCTCGGCACCTTCCTCACCGACATTGCTGAACACGAAGCTGAGATTGAGTGGCTCCACATCAACAGGAAGACCGTCACCTCCGGTGACGAACCAACCCTCCGGCAGACCTTCTTCTTCGGGCTCGGGAGGAGGGGGGTCATCACCGAAACATCCTGTTAGAGTTGCCGAGAGCATCAGCAAGACCACCAACGGAGAGGCTGCGCGCACGCTACGACGGGACTGTCTTCAAGCAATTACCTTTGGCATCTTTAGAGGCTAAGCAGCAGCCTCTACACGAGCGACTTCCTTCGACATCACCAATGCATCATGACCCGAGTTTGAGACCTTCCAATTTGGCCTTCTGGCTTCCGAGGCGGCCTCAATCATCCCGCCATTCCTCAACTCGGAGAGATGATGGCTGAGCAATTGTCTCGAAATTTGCAACTTCTTACTGATATCCGGACCTGACATACCGAGATTGCCAGAATCGGCCAGGACCTCGAGGATTGCCAGACGGGTGCCCGAAATCGGACTCTTGATTCTGCTAACCTCTTCCTTGGTGAGACTGGAGATTGCGTAGCGTCGCAACTTACCGTCTCTCCACGAGATAATCTGACCAGTTGTCTCTAGGAAGTGCAGGTGATAGGCAGTGACCCCGTTTGCCAGTCCAAGAGCGTCCCTCAATGCTGAGAAGTGGATACCAGGATTCGCCTCAAGATACCCCAGCAATCTACCTCTAGTCAGCATATCCTCGCGATTGCTCTTCATTCTCGCGAGCATTGGAGAGACAAGGGCAACTAGTACGGTTACTTTGACAAATTCGAGGAATGCAGAGCCAATTAGAAGAGATCCAAGTGCCCCGATTCCACCGGCAATCAGTTGTTCTGGTACGGACAGGTCATCATCTTCCTCACCTCCTCCTCTCTTCACCTCTGGCTGACCTTCTTCCTCACCATCTCCTCTGTTATCCTCAGCGGAGTCACCCTCTGCCATAATCGGAAGCTGCAGCTCGTCCACATCGTCTTCCTGAACGTTCGGAGACACGTTCATCATCCAGCCTCCAGCGAGCAGAGCAGCCACGGCCAGAGCGGCAACGATACGCACCGTGCGGACGCCTTCCATCAGCATGCGCAGCCCTGCTCTACCTATGACTAGCGTGGTGAGATGATTTGACATGGCGTAGTGGTCTTGAATAATGGAACTCTCATCACGGGCTGAGAGATATGTCCGAGGAGCATGAGGAAGTAGAGGCGGGTGAGCACGACTTCGAGGAGGAGATGCTTACCGCTGCTCGCTCGGTAATCCGCACATGCATGCAGGTCAGACCGCATGAGAACGTACTCGTCGTGACCGACCCCACCACATCTGAGGTTGGCAGAGCGCTGTACGAGGCTGCTTCGGAGGTGACAGACCGGATCCTGATGATGATGATGCCCCGAAGCCACAGGCAGGGCAACGAGCCGCCTGCATCTGTTGGCGATCTGATGAGACGTCAAAATGTGGTATTGCTAGCCACTAAGAACTCATTGACCCACACTAGGGCGAGACTCACAGCCTCGCGTGAGGGGGCCAGAATCGCTTCCATGCCAGGCATCACACAGGAGATGATGGCCACCGGAGGGATGACTGCTGACTACAACGCACTGCAGAAGGAGATATCTGGGTTGAACCCACTTCTCAGACGCCGACGTGATGTTAGGGTGACTAATGAGGCTGGAACCGACATCAGATTCAGAACAGGAGCCAGGTGGGTGCTCGAGGACAATGGTATCTGCAACCGACCCGGCCAAGTGACAAACCTACCAGCAGGCAAGGTGTTCGTATTGCCTCAGGAACAGTCGATGAGCGGTAAAATCGTGATTGACGGCTCATGGGAGGGAACTATGCTTGAGGAACCGATTACTTTCCTCGTCGAAGACGGGGTGGTTGTGAGTATCTCGGGCGGCGAGGCAGCTGAGAACATTCAGGCTGTGCTCGATGAGGCGAGAGTGGGCTTACGACCCACTAGGGCAAATCAAATCAACACGGTCGCCGAGTTTGGTTTCGGAATGAACCCCCGTGCTAAAATCTCGGGCAAGCGACTTGAGGACCAGGTGGTGCGCGGTGCAGCATACTTCGGTTTCGGAGACAACTCAGCATTGGGAGGGTCTGCCAGCGTAGGAATTCACATGCGTGGAGTAATGCTGAATCCCACGGTTGAACTCAACGACGTCGACCTAGTGGCCGAGGGGCGAATCACCGCGAGGAAGAGGTGAGTCAATGCTCGCTATGCTCTGGTGCAATGGCGAAACACCCTCTGACAGAGTCATAGATGGACTAGTAGAAGGAAAAACAGTATTCGGAGTGGATGGTGGGGCCGACAAGGCTGCAGAATCAGGGTACGAGGTGGCCGAGGCGCTTGGCGACCTTGACTCAATCTCTCAGAGTTGGGGCGGCAAGACAACAGAGCTTCCAGACCAGTCGAGCAGCGATCTAGCGAAGGCACTCAATCTGCTAGCCCAGAGAGGTTTCCAGGAGATCGACGTGGTGGGTTGCGATGGCGGGTCTAGCAGCCATCAGTTAGGAAACTGGGCCGCTTTGTGCGAGGCACTGGCCGGACCAACAATCAGATTGCATCACGAAGACTCAGTCACACACCGAATTCATTCAGAGGAAAGAGAACTGCTCATAGGAGAAGGAACCCAATTCTCGGTTTTCGCACTCACGCCTTGCAACACCGTAAGAATTGAGGGAGCTCAGTGGGAGCTCCATGACTCCATGATGTCGCTTTCCACAAAAGGCCTGCACAACGTCTCACAGTCTCACAGCGTGAGAATCGCAGCAGACGGAATCCTCGCTGTGATGGTTGACAGAGTGTAATCAACTATCGTCATCTGCAGTTGCCGGGTCTCTAGATAGCATCAACGCAATCGGACGTGTTCTGGGATCGGACTCAAGTGCAATCTTCATGATTACAGCAAGTGGGACGCCCAAAACCATCCCCATAACTCCCCATGCCCAGCCCCAGAAGGCAACTAGCAGGAGCAGAACAATTGGAGACATGTCAAGGCGCTGACCAGCCAATTGGGGCTCCACTATGGCGCCCCATGCCTGCTGGTTGAGCACTAGAACGAGTATCAGGCCAATCGCCCAAGTCGGGTCGAGAACGATGAATCCAAGGAAAATCGGCGGAATCAGAGAAATAAGCGCTCCAACATACGGAATGAAGTCCATCATGAATGTGATAGAAGCCCACATGAACCAACCCGGGATGCCTAACCACCACAGCACGAAACCAGCCACCACAGCTTGTCCGAAGGCCACCGTGGCCCGAGTCACTACGTAGGTGTTGATTCCCTCTCCAGATGAACTGGCAACCGACTCGATTCTTTCAACATCTTCAGGGTAAGCCGCCTTCAGCCTGCGAGGCAGAGTCTCGGCCTCTAGTATGATGAACAGCAAGAAGATTAGAACAGTGACAGCGCTGGCAGTGAAACTGGCCAGCGAGCCGACGAAACCAGTCAGATAGTCGTTGATAGTATCTAGACTGATTAGTGCAGTCACCCCACTGACATCGAACGAGTACCCCCACACCTCGAACTCCTCCAGCCAGGACAGCTTGTCGTTGAGTTGATCAGTAAGGCTTGGGATTTCATCCGTGAAGGAGGTTAGATTGGAGTACAGTAACTGCGAGGCGAGCCAAAGCACGACGAATAGAGCCGCAACGAGAACCCCGTAAGCCATCAGTGGATGAGCGTATTTCTGCATTATCGGTTGGTCCTCTATCCATTGCGCAGCAGGCCGAATCAGCAAGAATAGCAGAACAGCGATAATCAGGGGCTGAATAATGGACTCAAGCTCCTTGATTGCAAGCACCGCTACCAGTAGTATGATGCCAACATTCGCTACCGTTCCTGAATCCAAATCCTTCAGGTTTTGTCTCTCGCCCATGGCTCTCCCCTTGGTACGGTAGAGCGACCAACGAATGAATAATTCCCCGGCGAAGAATCTTACTGAGCCCTTCTGTAAATGGCTTCAAATCGCTCGGAATTACCTTCGTAAGTGAAACTCTCCAATACTCGGTGTCTACCAACTTCACCCTTGCTCCTCAAAGTATCACGCGCGCCTAGCTCGGACAGTATCGCCCCGGCCATGGACGCCTCATCACCCATCGTGAAAAGCCGACCCACACTTTCATCCACCATCTCCGGTAACGGCCCGTGGTTGACCGTGACAACCGGGGTACCAGAGGCCATCGCCTCCAATGGTATCAGGCCCTGACCCTCGTAGTACGAGGGATAGACAACCAAGTCGGCTGAGCGGAACAGTTCTGCCAACTTCTCGAACGGCATCCCGGCCTCGAAGTACACTGAATCGCCCACTCCAAGAGACTTAGCCAATCTCCTCAGTCTTGTGCGAAGATGACCTCTGCCGACGATTACCAAACGGGTTGAGGGAGATGAGGCGTGGACAGAGGCAAAAGCTCTGAGCAGGGACGAGTAACCCTTCCTTGCGGCCAGCCGACCGACAGCCAACAGAAGATTCGAGTCGGCAGAGAAAGCATCGTATCTCGAACGTATCTCCTCGTGAATAGCCATCGAATCCTCATCATCACCATGAAGTGGCACAAAGATACTGGTATCTACTCCCCAGTGGACCACTTCGCAGCCCCAGTCCTCAGGAGGAGAATAGCGCTGCATGAAATCCTGCTTTGTTGCCTCAGAGTTAGCCACACATATGCTTGACTCCCTGACTGCTGCACGCTCGTATCCAGAGTAGTGCCTGGCAGTCATTAGAATCGCGAGATCGTTGGGGTTGGCCCAGACGGCAGCCTCTTTGTTTCTGGAGGCCTCTACTAGACCATCTCTCTCACCCAGCCAGGACCCATGCAGGGACGAGACGACCGGTGCGACCGAGTCCCGACAGTCTCGAAACTGCTTGGCCGACCAAGAAATCATCGGACAGTGGATGTGTACAACATCTACAGGGTCGCTGGCATGCAGTCGCTTGAGCGCCCTTAGAGCACTGCGGCCATAGGAGCGAGTGAACGCCATCGGAATCGGAGCCCAGCCCACGCTAACGACTTCCACGCCCTCGATACTGGGTGGCTCGCCGCCGCCTCCAGAGCGTGTAATCACAGTCACTTGGTGACCTCGGGCGGCGAGTGAGGCTGAGAGATGGTACACAGTAGAGCCCATACCGCCCCAACGGGGAGGATATTCGGCTGACAGCATCGCTATGTGCATGGAATCACCGTATTCGCGGCCCAGCACCCGCATTTCAAGAGCACTACCCCGGGGCAGCAATTCGTATTGTTCAAAACGAAGCCTCTGGTGGACGCCTCCGATAACATGGCCGAAAGCCTGCCAGCACACGTCACCGTGGTCATCCCGACTCGCAATGAGGAGGCAGCCATCGTAGACACGATTCGCTCGATTCCAAACGATGGTTGGTGTGACAAACTAGACTTCCTAATCATCGATGGAAACTCGACCGATCGCACTAGAGAGCTAGCTGAGTCTGAGGGCGCCACGGTCTACCTAGAACCCCGCAAGGGCTACGGTAGGGCCTACAAGACGGGCTTTGCAATGGCTCCCGGGGAAATCATCGTCACTATGGACGCAGATTGCACTTATCCGGGTGAAGAGGTGCCCGATTTAGTTCGCAAGCTGCTGGATGAGGATCTGCAATGGATCACTTGCGACAGACTACGTAGGGCAGAAGAGGGAGCGATGCCCGGAATTCACGGCTTTGGTAACTGGGTCTTGTCAACCACTGCCAAGATACTCTACTGGTACGGTATTCACGATTCACAGAGTGGCATGTGGGTGTTCCGAAAGTCGATATTCCAGGACGAGCGCGTCCGACCCAAGCACGACGGAATGCCACTTTCTCAGGAGTTCAAGATTCGAGCTCGACGCTATCTGGGGAAGCACAAGACCGCCGAAGTAAGTGTGCCCTACCGCCCCCGTGTGGGTGAAGCCGAAATCAACACATGGGGAGACGGACTACTCAATCTGAGGTTCCTATTCACCCATAGGCTGGGACTAACCAGACAGATTACCACTTGGGGCCCCAAGGACTAGTTTAACTCAACCCAATTTGCCAAATGAGGCATTACTTGTCCAGATTTGGTAATTACTCCCATATGGCCGCCCGGTACATCCACTACACGTACGTTCTCCAACACAGAAGTAAGAATAGTGCAAGCTTCGAACTGATGAGGAGGAGTCTCTCTGCTCAGAGTAATTAGTATTGGATGGTGGATAGAGGCATAGTATGTTGGCGGCGTCTTGTCATAACATAGTAGACGAACCTCGCTCAATATCTTGGGTTGCAGATCTCTCCACATCTGTTTCCTAAGTTCAGGCATAGAATCCCAAGTGCCGTCAATGTTCCAGTAATCTACGAAGTCTTCTAGGAATTCTTCCGGTTCCAAACCTTCTGTGAAGAAAGTCTCTACTACCTCCCCGAATTCATTCCGCAAGTCCTCCCTGTTGGTATACTGAAGACAACCCCACACTGTAGGCTCATGGATAGCTATTCTACGGATTCTATCGGGATGGTTTTTTGCTAGTCTTAGTGCGATGAAACCACCGTAAGAGTGCCCAATGATGTCTACTTCTTCTTCCTCTGCAAGAAGAAGAGTTTCACAAGCGAGATAGTCTAGCGAAGAGTCAATTTCTCCTTCACCCATCCAGTCATCTGACATAGGATAGCATAGATAGTGGGGACAAATTATTCTCCTTCCTCTAAGTAAGGGCAACAAGTCATTCCATTGCCTTGAGTCTAGGCCGGTGCTACAAAGCACCAGCACGGGCGATTCATCCCCTCCCTGTTCAAGGAAATGGAATCGGTGACCCTCCACGACAATACTAGACATATTTGGCCCTGCTAGTTGGGCGTAATATATCCACTTACATCAGTACTCTGAGTCAATGAAGGTTGGCGGCCCCCCGCCCCGTTTGGGACGAGGGGCTCGCGTAGGTTGCAGCTGGGCCTAGCCCAGTATGGTTGTCGGCTCTAGCAGCGCTCGCACTGGCCACCCCAAAGGTGGTCAGCAAGCAGAACCAGATCCTGCACATTGACGGAGTGGTCACCGTTGATGTCAGCTCCTTGCATAGATGCAAGCGAATCCCCGTAACCGAGGATGTACTGCACCATCACGATAAAGTCGCCTAGATCGACGCTTCCGTCGTCGTTCGCGTCTCCACGTAGGGTTCTGTAGGTTTCGAAGCATGACACCAGTTCAGCCTTGTCAGACCCGCTTGCCTTGGATGCACGACTGTCTATGGATTGAGGGCCGAAGTCAGACTCTTCCTCGCCCCATAGGTAGTCAGCCAGCAGCACCAGGTCAGCCACATCTACGGAACGATCCCCGTTGATATCGGCCTGTGCCATAGAAGCAGGCTCCCTGCCGTAGCCGGTGATGTACTGTGCCATCACGATGAAGTCGCCGATGTCCACACTTCCGTCGTCGTTGGCGTCACCACGAAGGTGACGGTCGATGACGGGGGCAGTCTCAGCTGTCTCTCCATCCTTGTCGGTCGTTGTTTCAACGCCTCCGATATCCTCACCGGAGACGAGGCCTGCTGTGCCAGCCAAAAAGATCAGCGCAGCGATTGTTAGGTCCACTGTTCGGTCCATGAACAGAGTCCATCGATGTTCTAGACATAAGTAACTTGGTTCAGTGATTGGACAATTTTATACGCCGAATGATGAGCAAACTACTCTCTAGTCGGGACTCTAAAACCGACGTACCAAACCCCAATCAAGCCCACAAGGATGACAGTTCCAGCACCGAAACCTGGGTCAGCACCGTTCCATGAAGAAGGGTCACTGAGAACTCCATCTCCCTTGGTAGAGACCAACCACACGAAGTAGGCCGAGATCGAGGCCATTAGCCCGATGAGACATATTGTGCCATACTTGGCGTGCTTGGGAATGGTCTTGCCCGTGGCGTAGTACTCAAACATAGCAGCCCCGAAGTAACGGTTAGTCAAAGTCAACCTGAACATCTTCTCGCTGGACATCGAGAACAGGAAGGCGGCAGGGACCGCCCAGGAAACAGTCGGCCATCCTGGTACCCAGATACCGATTATAGCGAATCCGAGAAACATCATCCCCAATCCAACGTAGAGCTTACTCTTCGCAGGACTGCTGGCGACGCAGTACTTCTCTACTACCTCGTCAATCGTCTGCAAGCGCTCCATAGCATCACGCGGAAGTATTCTAGAGATAAATCTCAGTATTCGCTTCCCTGCCACCCATTCCCCAATTCTCAAGCCCTACCTGTCCTCGTAGCGTCCATGAGCGGGGGCTTCGAACTACCGAGAAAAGGCTCACTCGAGAATCCAGTAAGGGTTGCTGTGATGATTTCAGGAGGGGGCTCTGGTCTAGCCACACTGCTCCGATATCAGGCCACTGCGAGGACACATCAAACGGTCCTAGTTCTCTCAGACAAGACGGACACAGGTGGCCTGCATCATGGCATAGATGCGGGTGTGCCAAGCCTCGGCATTCCCTTACCGGATGTAGTCGAAGCTAAGCATCGCAGGGTTGCACATGAGAGGCTGGTCAATGCAGCGCTGGAGGAGCATGATATCGAATTGGTAGTTCTTAGCGGCTATATGCGTATTCTGACGCCGTGGTTTGTGAGCCGCTGGAAGGGGCGTTTAGTCAACATCCACCCCTCGCTTCTCCCCAACTTCCCGGGCGCCCATGCTCACCGGGATGTCCTTGCGGCTGGCGTGGATGTCACCGGTTGCACTGTTCATCTGGTAGACGAGGGCGTGGATACAGGACCTATCCTAGCGCAGAGGGAAGTCGCTGTTCAAGAGGGAGACGACGAAGAGGCCCTGCAAGAGAGAGTCAAGCAAGTAGAGCACGTATTGTACCCCGAGACCCTCGACAGGCTTTGCTCTGGGAAGATATCACTCTAGATCCTCAGGCTGGTTGACGTTCCTGAGCATTGTAGCATCCTCGAGCAATATTGAGTGAGGCATCTCGGCGAACTGCAGGTGGAGCGGCCTACGATCACCCGAAACCAGCCTACTGAGAACTACTTCCGGGCGAACCAGAGCGAGCAGCGGGTGGTTCCAAACCCCATCACTGGGCATTACGAGGGCATCTGAGGGCCCCAAAGCATCCTCAAGAGAAACAAACAGGCCGAACTCGACCCAAGGAACATCCACAGGAGCTAGTTGAATGGTCTCAGACTCTACCAATGGATCCTCGAAAGCCTCCACGAGTGCCTCAATTGGTCCAGAGTGAGGCTCGGCATCCAATACCCATTCGACCTCTATCTGAGGGTCTATTACCTCCCCGTAGGATTCGATGTCCTCGGGCTGGGCGACTGCAATCCGAATCGGTTCTCGACCGGCTTCGGCTAGAGCCATCGTGATACGTGCTATGCATGCCTCACCATCGACTTCGAGCAGCGCCTTATCACTCCCCATTCTCGACGAGCGACCACCAGCGAGGAGAAGGGATCTCATACAATCACCGCAACTCGTCGAGCCGACGTAGAGCGTGCTGAATTTCATCCATCAGGTCAAGGGAACGATTCAGCAGCGCAATCCTATCCTTCCTCGATCGCTTGGTTTCCATCCACCGCATCAACTGCCGGATGTCCTGAGCATCGCGCTGAATTGTCCACTCCAGGACTTGCTCGGCGACTGGGTCATCCGAAGGCAGCAGACGACTACTCATGACCGCCCGCCGAGGTTAACCAACATCAGTCCTGCGCTCGTGTTTCACCCATTCTTTGCATTATCCTGCCCAATAACGAGTCCTCGGCAGGAATCTCGACGGTGTACAAGGCATCGAACACACTCTGACTCGGTACATTCCCTTTGAGCAAGCCTGCATGAGCCACCAGTATAGCCAGATGCCCATCCACTGGCCTACCATGACACCACCTGATTACAACCTCGTCGGAGGGAGGCTCCCTGCCTGCTCGGAGCAACTCCTCAATACTGAGCAACAAAGCCTCTGCGGGCTCAGTGTCCCGGATTGACGAAGCCAACACTTTCCAAGGGTCCAATCCCAGCGAGACATGGTCCAGATTGGCCAGAAGCAAAGCCGCCATGGCGACATCCTCGCGCCCGTGACGGTCCCAAAGGCGTCCAACCAGACGCAGAAGTGCACGTTGGTCTGCCCCCGCTCCGGTCAGCAACCATGATGCAAGTCTGCGGAGCAACTCATCGGGGGTCCCGAGATGGAACTCGTACCCGGCGGACTCACCTAGCCGGTCAGTACTAGACTTCATGATTAGGGCGGGAACTCCAATCGGGTATGCCTCACGCACCATTTTGGCTAGTTTCCGGTCTGAGCGGTGTATCTTGAGAGACTGAGATTCGAGGAACTCGTCAAGCGACTCGGTTTGACTCATGGCAACCTCAAATCTGTATCCCAATCCGATCGAAGATACCACCAATCTTCTCCATGGTGTCATCTAGCCGCATGCGGAAGTCCTGCAGCACATTGCGGTGAATGATCTGCTCCAACTGCCGGTCCAGACTTCGAGTGATGGCCCGATGCTCTGCATCGCTGATTTGGAATGCCTTTCGTAGATAGGCAACCAACATGAGTTCATCTTCGGACCTGTCAGTGTGAATCAGAACAGCCTCGAGAACCTGCTCGTATACTATCATCTTCTCCTGTCCACCCAACTCTCTGCCAGTAGTAAGACTAGCATCTCCGACTACTGAGTCATACACCATCCTCGGCTCATCCTCGCTCAATCTAAGGGCGTGAGCAAGCTTGACCAGTAGGCGCTTCTCACCATTGGAGAGGTGACCGTCTCGCAGGGCCAATCTAGTGGCTCCTCGAAAGACCTCAAGACAATCGCTCAAGCCCGCCTCCACGCGTCGCGATTATCGCCAGGTCCCTTAATGCCTCGCGAACCACTCTCTACCGATAATCACCCACTTGTCAAACAGTAGCGTTCATGAAGGGGACCCGAGTCGCACGAACTGCAGGTACTCTGCCACACTCGCGGGCGTTTTGCGCCCATC
>CEUZ01080372.1_pt1 | contig 13263 bp, 14 predicted proteins | sample 361511 | NCBI WGS metagenome assembly CEUZ01 (sample SAMEA2622822, study PRJEB7988) | marine metagenome | biome: marine biome (ENVO:00000447); feature: surface water layer (ENVO:00002042); material: "saline water (ENVO:00002010), including plankton (ENVO:xxxxxxxx)" | depth 5 m
ATCCATGCTTTTGCGACGCGCTCGACATCCCAACCAGCTGAGCGCGTAGGACCAGAAAATCCGTAACCCGGGAGTGACGGACAAATTACGTGAAACGCATCCTCCTCACTCCCTCCGAAGGACACCGGGTCTCTCAAGGGTTCTATAACTTTATAAAATTCAAATACTGAACCCGGCCAACCATGAGTAAGAACTAGAGGAAGAGCGTCCTTTACTTTGGAGTCCGCACGAATGAAATGAATATTTTCACCATCGATTTCAGTTTGGTAATGATCCCATTGATTCAGGAGCTCTTCTTGAGAACGCCAGTCGAAATCATTCTTCCAATACTCACAGAGGTCTTTAACAAAATCTAAGTTAGCTCCGTACTCCCACATGCTGCCATCGACCGAATCGGGCCAGCGCGTAGCCTTCAAACGTTCTTTAAGGTCCTCAAGAACAGAATCTTCAACAGACAAATTCATTATCTTAATTTCGTCACTCATTGTTCCACTCTCATTTCTCAGATAATCACATGTTCTTCCGTCAGAAAAGTAACATTAACTTTTGAGCCATTTGTCGCGTTTTGCCTCAGATCGCTACCTTCTCTCTCTCTAAAAAAACTCTCGACTTCAGCCCGGGTTTCAAACCAAACTTCGGCCATTCCATCGTATTCCTGATCATCTGTAGTAGAGAGATTAATGTTGTATTTCACGATCCCGGGATGATCCATCACTTTTGGGGCGTGGTCTTTTAACCACCACGCTCCGAAGCTATCCATATCCATACCATCGGGCCGCTTCATCAAACCTACGATCTTGAACATAAAGCTTATCCAGTTCTCCCGTTAGAAGACTTAAACTTTGTGGACTACATGAGAATTAGCAGAGCGAGATTTATTTACGCACCTGGAACCATAACGTGTTCTTCTGTCAAAAAGATTACTATCTGATCAGAGCCACCCGTTGCACTCTGCCTCGCTCTTTGTCCTTCTGGGGTACTAAATATACTCTCCATTGCCTCACGCGTTTCAAACCAGACCTCAGCCATACCGTCATAGTCCTGATCATCTGTAATAGAGAGATTGATATGATACTTAACCAACCCAGGCCACTGTTTTACCTTAGGCGCGTGTTCTTCTAGCCACCAGGTCTTGAACTCTTCCATATTCATGCCTTTAGGGCGTTTTAGTAAACCAACTACTTTAAACACAAGTCCTCCAAATCATCTTAAATATGTCTTTCAGCTTAGGGCTAAAAGTTAATGAATATTAATTTAGCCCAAGTAGAGGTTACAAACCTCGAACCATTACCTGTTCCTCCGTGAGAAGAATAACCAGCTTATCTGGTCCATTAAAGGCATTTTGACGGGCAGTTTCATCTTCAGACGTACCCAAGACATTCTCCATCGCTTCTCTCGTTTCGAACCAGCCTTCAGCCATGCCATCGTATTCCTGATCAGCTTTTACCGATAGATTAATATGGTACCTCTTTAGGCCATGTCATTTCTTTACTTTCTCTGCGTGATTTTTTAACCACCAATTCTTGAATTCCTCAATTGCTATTCCTTCCGAACGTTTCAACAAGCCCACCACTTTAAACATTTCCCATTCCTTTATTAGATCAATAAGATCGACTCTAAGCCAGTGAACTTCTGCCGGTTCACGTGTCTTTCTCTAGCCTACTTCTGACGTTTTCAAGAATAATGTCATCTCTCTCCCACTGACTACGACCTTCCATTCCTCCTGCAACCGTTAAAGTTTGACCAGTAATATGACGTGCAAGAAGAGGTGACGAGACAAAGAGAACCGCTCGCGCAATATCCTCGGGACGTGCGATCTGCCTTAAAGGCATCGTCGTAAGAGCGCGCCGAACGGTTTCGTCATTATCCATTGCCTCTTGAGCCATAGAAGTAGCCGTCCAACCTGGCTCTACAAGATTCACTCGGCCGAATGGATCAAGTTGAACAATTTCATTTTTGAGAGTTCGGAGAATTCCGACCAAGGCGGCTTTAGATCCAGCATACTCAACATGTCCGCGTTCTCCGAATTTTCCTGCGGTAGAGCCCACGAAGCAAAGACTTGTTCCTTCGGGATCCTCAATGCTATCTAAATGACGGAAGAACTCTCTTGCTGTAAATAAAACGCCAAGAAGATTTATATCCAAGACTGTGCGGATTCTCTCTGAGCTAAGTTTATGAATTGGAAGATCATGAAGAGGCCAGATCCCAGCATTAGCGATACAAACATCGATTCTCCTAAAGGCACTAACACCCTTACGCACAACGTTCGCGAGGGATTCTGGATTGCGAACGTCTCCTGCAACGCAACAGGTTGAATCTTTTAAGCCCTCGTCACTGACCCATGTCTCAAGGCTATTAAGGTTTTCTCCCGCCTGGAGTATTAAATTGCAGCCTTCAGATGCAAATTCTTTAGCGAGGGCTCTTCCTATTCCACCAGACGCACCTGTGATCCAAACTACTTTGCCTTTTAATCCAGTGTTCATAAAGGTGTTAACTGATTAGGCTTTTATTCCCAGCAATCAGTCTTTAATCCTTTCTGAAAGAATTTTATCAAGTCTCTTAGGGTCTCGCTTCAGGACTAACGACTTCCCTCGATGCACATGGACTAGGCCGTGCTTTGCACCAGCGGGTTTCGTTATATCTTTGCAGTGTGCAACGTGGACACTCGCTTTGGCGACATTCCTTTGCTTTGAAAAATGCACTGCCAATTCCGAGGCCTCCAAAATTGCTTCTTGCGGTGGTGTCTTAGAGCCTTCTGCACGCAAAACAACATGACTTCCCGGTGAGGCGTCCAAATGAAAAAATAAATCTCTTCCTCGGGAGAGCTTCGTTGTCAAAATGTCATTACCCTCGTCATTCTTCCCAACCCAGATCTCCAGACCGGCGCTGCTCTTATACCGCTTAGGGACAAGACGTGTTGGAAGAACTCGTTTCCCGATCCGAAATTCTGTTGTCGCTTGTTTTTTTTGCTCTTTAGATGGAGGGAAAAATCGATTTAAATGGCGTGCGACAATCGGTTTCTTACTAAAGTTAAGCAACGCCTCGGGATCACTCTTTTCTTCAAGCGACGAAAACTCGAGCTCAAGGGCTTCGAACTCCTCAAGGCGAACTGCGTTGGCACCTAATTCTTGGTATGCTCGCATAGTTTGGCGTTCTAATTTTTTATGTTTTTTGAAGTATTTCTCAAGATTTTCGGAGGGAGACATTTTTGGATCTAACTCGATAGAAATCACTTCGCCCGTCTTCGGATCTTTTCCTTCTGCGAGTTTTTGACCTTTAGAGATTTTATTCAGTATAGCCTTTAAAAGCTCTCCTTTGCGACGAATCGCAGAAGATTGCTCGCCTGCGATCTTTTCCGCTAAAAGTTTCTTCGTCTTTCTTTCAATCGATGCGCGTTCTTTTCTAAATACGACTTTTAATTTTTGGACAAGGGCGGAGTCAGAAGCTTCTTGTTCTTTTGAAAGATAGTGCGCCTCTACGGCTTCCAGATAGGCTAAACCCTTAAGTTTCTTGAAACGATCTTCACCTGAATCCGCAGAATTTCGGGAAGTTCGAACCCAAGATGCTCCACGCTTCAGGTCACTTCGGGTTTTAGAAAATGGGCGGAGAGACAATTCCACAATGCGTTCTTCATTCAATAGAAAAATATTACTACGAGCGCCCAAGAGTTGAAAAACGATAGACCTCTGCTCCTCACGACTTTCAAGATTGAAATATACGATGCGATCGTTTTCTTCTACTTTAATCGAGCGTAACCGTCCGCCGTCAAAATGTGACTTTAGGAACTGTGCAAACTGTTTCAGATTTTGAGGAGTTCCGGGCAAGTCGTTTAAAACGGAAATGCGCCCGAAATCTCGTGAGACGCAAAGAAGTATATTAAGTTTCAGCTTCCCTTTTTCAAGTACCAGGACAAGGCGATCATCGCCATCTACAATTGATTGAGAAAGACGCGCGGTCTGCCATTCGGACATGGCAACAACTGCCTCGCGCAACTCAGTCAGGTTCAGCATCGGTAGTACGCTACTTCTGACATTTGGGGCAATAATGGGAACTTCTCTGACCCACCACAACCCTTTTTATTGAACTCTTGCAATCCAGGCACGATTCTCCGGTCCGCGCATAAACTCTTCGTTCATCCTGGTACCCGCCGTCCTGTCCTTCGGGAGAGATATAATCGCGAATGCTCGATCCACCGGCTTTGATGGAACGGAGCATGACCGCCCTCACCTCTTTAGCCAGACGACGACAGTCCGCATGAGTAAGCCGAAATGCGCGCCGGGTCGGCCGAATACCTGAGAGAAAAAGGGCCTCGTCGGCATAAATGTTTCCAATCCCGGCTATAAGACGTTGATTAAGTAGGAAGCTTTTAATAGGGGCCTTGCGTTTTCTTGTAATCCCATGCAGATAGTCTTCGGTTAGCTCCAACGCATCTCTGCCGAGGCTTTCCAGCCGTTTACAGGACTCGCCAGGTCGAAGAAGTTGCACTTTTCCGAATTTTCTTACATCTCGGAAAAAAATCCGAGGACCGCCGTCATCGAAAGAAATACGTAGGTGCGTGTGCCCGTCATTCCCGGAAAAACGACGTTGGTTTTCTGGGGACAGCGCCGCTTGGGCGGTTTTACTAAGAAGCCTTACGCTAGTAGCACCTTCCGTGAAAAGCTGACCCGTCATGCCCAAATGGAGTAAAAGAGTGCCTCGGTCTCCCAAATCGGCCATCAGATACTTCCCCTTCCGTTCCAGAGAAGCGATATAAGCCCCTTTCAAAAGAGCCCTGACTTCCTCCGGGGGAGTAATGAAGAAATAACTTGGGGCGGTCGTAGCTACCCTCAAAATCCGGCGACCAGCCAAATACGGCTCGATTTGTAATCTTGTTATTTCAACTTCTGGCAGTTCAGGCATGGTCTGCTCTGGATCTTACGAAATGGCGGGGTAGATTTCCCAATCCGTGACTTCAATCAATCAACAAAAGACTTACCCAGAAGTACCTCAGCAGGCAGATTACCCGAATCTCGAAAAAGAGGTCCTGAGAACCTGGAAGCAAACAGAGGCCTTCGAGCGTTCGATTTCAAAACGTCCTGCGGGGCACGAGGGATCTAATGAATTCGTCTTTTACGATGGTCCCCCTTTTGCAAATGGCCTCCCGCACTTCGGCCACCTACTCACGGGGTATGTAAAGGACATCATACCTAGATACCAGACTCTTCGTGGGAAAAGAGTGGAAAGAAGATTTGGCTGGGACTGTCACGGGCTACCTGCGGAGATGGAAGCTGAGCGGGAGCTTCAGGTGTCGGGGCGCGCTGCAATCCGAAAGTTTGGCATCGATCGATTTAACAACCACTGCAAGGAGACGGTACTCAGATACACCGCCGAGTGGGAAAAATATGTCACGCGTCAGGCCCGCTGGGTTGATTTTAAAAACGACTATAAAACAATGGATACCCCCTATATCGAAAGTGTCATGTGGGCTTTTAAGACTCTTTACGATAAAAATCTTCTATACGAGGGATATCGCGTTCTACCATATTCTTGGGCTTGCGAAACACCTGTATCTAATTTCGAGACTAGACTAGACGACTCATACAGGGAACGGCAAGATCCTGCCGTAACCGTGCGCTTTACCTTAGAAGAGCGGATCGAGGGTAGACTCGTAGATATCCTGGCATGGACTACAACCCCTTGGACGCTTCCCTCGAATTTAGCTTTAGCCGTTGGACCAGATATCGAGTACGGTATTTATGAGCTGGGCGATCGCCTGGTCGTTATCGGCAAGGCTTGTATCGAGAAGTACGCTAAGGAGCTAGCTAGTGCGCAACTAGTGGGCACGCGTTCCGGTTCTGAGCTTGTCGGAGCACCCTACGAGCCTCTATTCGATTTTTTTCAAGGAAGAGAAAATTGTCATCGAATCCTTTCAGCTGACTGGATCGATACTGAAGAAGGAACCGGAATCGTGCACATGGCGCCGGGCTTCGGTGAAGATGACATGAATACGTGCTCGGACGCCAAAATCGAGGTCGTTTGTCCGGTAGATGATCACGGAAGATTCACTGGGGAAGTCCCGAATTGGGAGGGGCTTCAAGTTTTTGAAGCCAATACTCCAATCATTAGATCTTTAAGACAAGAAGAAAGAATCTTTAGAGAAGAGAGCTACGTCCATAACTACCCTCACTGCTGGAGGACAGACACTCCGCTTATATACCGAGCGGTTAACTCTTGGTATGTCCGTGTTACTCAATTCCGAGATCGAATGGCTGAGCTAAATCAAGAAATCAATTGGATACCCGGCCATATCAAAGACGGCCTATTTGGAAATTGGTTGTCTAATGCACGAGATTGGTCAATCAGCCGAAATCGGTTCTGGGGCTCACCGATTCCTGTTTGGAAAAGCGATAACCCTCAATACCCGCGGATAGATGTTTACGGAAGCCTAGCTGAGATAGAGAAGGACTTCGGAGTCCGACCTCGTGACCTACACAGACCCATTATAGATGAATTAATCAGACCTAATCCCGATGATCCAACTGGGCAAAGCACAATGCGCAGAATTCCAGACGTACTCGACGGCTGGTTTGATTCGGGCTCTATGCCATTCGCACAGGTGCACTACCCATTCGAGAATCGAGAATGGTTCGAACAACATTCTCCCGCTGACTTTATCGTAGAGTACGTAGCCCAAACGCGTGGATGGTTTTACACTCTTATGGTCTTAGGCACCGCGCTGTTCGATCGCCCACCTTTTAAAAATTGCATGTGCCACGGCGTAACACTGGCGGAAGACGGACAGAAACTTTCAAAGCGTCTGAAAAATTACCCGGATCCTGAGGAAGTTTTCGATACATACGGATCGGACGCTTTGCGATGGCACCTAGTTTCTTCTCCACTTCTAAAAGGAGGAGATCTTAAGGTAGATAAAGACGGAAAAGCCATCGGGGATGTAGTCCGAAACGTACTTAATCCGCTTTGGAATTCTTGGTATTTCTTTTCACTTTATGCGAACAGCGATGGTGTTCAGGCTAATTGGATGAGCAGTCCCTCTTCTCTCCTCGATCGATACATATTAGCCAAAACCAGAGAAGTCGTTCTCGAGCTAACGAAATTGATGGACAGCTATGAAATTGCATCGGCGTGTAATCGAATTGTGACCTTCATGGATGCGGTTAATAACTGGTATATTCGAAGAAGCAGAGAACGTTTCTGGAAATCCGAGAAAGATTCGGACAAGCAGGATGCCTATGACACTCTACATACGGTTCTCGTCACACTCTGCAGAATTGCAAGTCCGTTACTACCTTATCTGACAGAAAATATTTATAGTGGACTCACAGGAGGAGATAGCGTCCACATATCGGATTGGCCTGATCCTAATACACTTATCAACGATCCCGGACTGGTCCGACACATGGACCGAGTTAGAGAGATCTGCAGCGCTTCACTATCGCTGAGAAGGTCCCACGATATTCGCGTACGTCAACCATTAAAAGAACTAACGGTAGCCGGAAAAGGCATTGAACATTTATCTGAATATTCTGACCTGATAAAGGATGAGGTCAACGTAAAGACCGTTTCATTTCAATCCGATATCAGCGAATTTGCTAACTTCAAGCTCAAGTTAAACTCAAAAATTCTCGGTCCTCGGCTGGGAAAGAATATGAAATCTGTTCTAGCCGCTGCAAAGTCCGGACAATGGGAAAATCTCGACGAAAATAAGATAAGAGTTAACTCGACGGAATTAAACGAAAACGAGTACCAACTTCTCCTTGAACCTGTTCTAGGAGTTGACTGCCAAGCCTTACCGGGAAACGAGATGGTAGTGGCCCTTAATATGGATGTGGACGATGAATTGTTGTGCGAAGGTTTCGCCAGAGACATAGTGAGAGTTGTCCAACAAGCAAGAAAAGAAGAGAGCTTTAACGTTTCCGATCGAATCAAACTCGCTATTTCTATTCCTACCGAATGGTCGAAGGTAGAGAACTTTCTTAGCTGGATCGCCGAGCAAACATTGGCTTCTGAGATTCAGTTAGTGGCCGATATGGAAGATGAAGAAGGCAACCTCCATCGATCTGAAGTAGGCGGAGAAGTCATTCAAGTTCGTTTGCAACAAATTTGATAATCGAAAAATTCAGGAAATTTCTTAATAATTGCTCTCTTTGATGACTTTTATTAAAAGAGGGGGATCAGACCTCAGCGTCCTCAACAGTGCTTCTACGTAGCTCACGCCTATGACTCAGATCGTAGGAACGTCCTCTGTGTAATACCGAACGGTTATCCCAAATAACAAAATCACCTTTTCTCCATTTGTGTCGATAGACGTATTCTTTCTTTGTCGCATGCTCGAGAAGCTCCGATAGCAAAAGTCGACCTTCGGGAGTCGTGCGACCAGTGACACCCATGGCGTGTGCACCAATAAAAAGTGACGAACGGCCGGATGCAGGGTGATCCCGAACGAGGGGCCACCACACACTTGGATATTTTTCGAGATCATCAGGTTTGTATTGTAGGTCTCCTAATTGCATTCGAGAGAAAAACGCAGAGTGCTCTGCCTCTAATCCTTGCAACTCCGCTTGTCGGGAGTATGAGAGCCCTTCGTAGGCAGCTCTCATATCTGCAAATTCTGTGTCTCCTTCATCTGTAGGAACTTCTATCGCGAAGAGAAGCGAGTATTTTGCAGACGGTTTCTTAAACGAGCTATCACTATGCCAAAGTTGATTGGCATAGAGCGCCATCATACGGGCGTCCGAGTGCTCAATAAGATTGTCATCCCTATCTACGTTGGAAATAGCTATCAGACCGGCGTTCTCCGAAGTGGTATGACTTCGGAGAACTTTCAATAGTCCCATATCAATAGAACCCAAGCTCCGAGTGAAGTCCATCTGCGCTTTCGGACTGAGATTTTGGTCTCTAAATACCAATACGGCAAAGGAATCTAGTGCATCTTCAAGTTCTTGACGCTCCGAATCATTTAGAGCCCGGTCGAGTGAAAAACCCTCCGCTTCGGCCACGAACAACGGGTGAAGTGGCAATAAATCAATGGGCATTTCGATCTATCCAGACACTTTTTTCTCCCATTGTCTACCTCTCTGATCTAGGTGACGGCCAATTTCACTCTATACCCAGAGTAATGTTATCCTGGTGGTTATGAAAACACCTAACAGTAATTCGAAAGAAAACTCAAAAAGTCAATTTCATGTCCGAGTGCTTGGTTCAGCTGCGGGAGGAGGACTTCCTCAATGGAATTGCGGAGGAGACAATTCCATACGAGCACGAAGGGGAGATCTTTCAGTTCCTGCAAGATCGCAACCCTCTATTGCTGTTTCTTCGGATGGTGAACGTTGGTCAGTGATAAATGCTAGCCCTGATATTCGTGATCAATTCAGCAAGTTTCCAGGATTACATCCTACGGCTGGAACACGAGATATTCCTCTGGAGACAATATGCATAACAAATCCAGATCTGGATCACACAATTGGCCTACTCATACTTAGGGAATCTCTCCCCTACAAAATCGTTTCAACGCCGTGGACTAGAGACGCTATCCTTAAACACAATGCTTGCTTTCGCCTGATGAAATCAGCATGGACGGGAGCAGCAATTAACGAGTCCTTTTTCCTCGATTCGAAAAAATACCTTGAGGCTCAATTTTTTGCCGTTGCCGGAAAGGTTCCTATTTACCTACAAGAGCTTGAGGTCAACCACCCCGAAGCAACAGTATCTCTACGAATTCGAGATAATAGAACTGGAAAACAATTGGTTTATGCACCTGGTCTCAAGGAATATAATGAAGAAACGATGAACGAATTACAAAAAGCCGACTGTCGATTTGTAGATGGAACTTTCTTCACTGAAAATGAGCTTCTTACGCTTAGACCTGATGCGGTACCTGCAAGAACGATGGGACACGCACCAGTAACAGGCCCACATGGGAGTTTGGAACGTTTAGCTACTCTCCCGGGCCGCTCTCTCTACATACATATGAACAACACGAATCCAATGTTGGATTCTAATTCGGGCGCTACGGCTGAGGTTCACAAGGCGGGTATCGAGATCGCCTTCGATGGTATGGAATTCCTCGTATGAAAAATCTCGAAAATAGCCTTAAATCTCTCCTCGAGGAAAGATATCACCACAAGCACCCTTTCAATATCCGGATGCATAAAGGCACCCTGACAAAAGAAGAGATGAAAACTTGGGTAAGAAATCGTTACTACTATCAGACACGAATACCCAAGAAAGACAGTAGCATTCTAACCAAATCAGACGATCCAGATTTTCGTCGTGATTGGGTGCGGAGAGTAAGAGATCATGATGGAGACGAGAAAAACACCGGTGGCTTAGAACTTTGGCTTCGTCTCGGCGATGGAGTCGGCCTAAATAGGGCCGAAGTAAGCTCACTCACAAATGTATTGCCCGGCGTCCGTCGTGCTTGCGACGCTTACGTAGAATTTGTCAACGGACATAGCCTCTTAGAAAGCGTCGCCGCGTCTCTTACAGAACTTTCTGCAGGTCCCCTAATGGGCCAACGAATTACTGCGTTTGAAAACTATTACACATGGATCGAACCTTCGGCCTTAGACTACTTCCGGAGTCGGACTAGCCAGGCACCTCGAGACGCTCAAGAGGGCTTAGAATTTGTATTAGGCAACGCAAAAACTGATAAAGATCACGTCGCTTGCGTGGCCGCTCTGACGAGAAAATGCGAGATTCTTTGGGAGCTTTTAGATGGCGTAGAGTGGGCTCAAAGTCGTCCTAAAATTGTTGATCGAGCTAGGATGCGAAAGAACGAATCCATGATTGTATTACCAGAAAGAGCGATCGAGCTAAACTCTACGGGAATGGAAATCTTAGAGTCATGCAACGGAGAAGCAACAGTCAATAAAATTGCAGAGGTAATGAGGAATCGTCACAATACTATCGAAACTGTCTTTACTGACACCTATGAGTTTCTCGAAAAGATGAAATCAGCCGGCGCATTGGAATACATATAGTGAACGAAAATTTTCATCGACCCTACAATCTCATAGCGGAATTAACCTATCGATGTCCACTCAAATGTCCTTATTGTTCTAATCCATTGGACTTAACAAACTATACAGAGACTCTTACTACCGAAGACTGGTGTTCCGCTTTTGAGCAAGCAGCAAAGTTGGGGGTTGTCCATCTAGGATTAACTGGCGGTGAACCGTCCACAAGAAGTGATCTGGAAGTCTTAGTCAAGCACGCTTCAGAACTACAGCTCTATACCCATCTAGTAACTGCAGGCATGCCGATCGATGCAAAACGACTCGCTGTTTTAGCTAAATATGGACTTTGTAGTGTTCAGCTCTCGGTACAAGACAGCACACCAGAAATGTCCGACACGATCGCAGGAACAAAAAGTTTTGATAGAAAACGTGTTTTCGCCGAAGAAGTGAGGGCTTTAGACCTTCCACTCGTATTAAACGTCGTTCTTCATCGGCAGAATTTAGAAAACCTTCCGGAAATCATATCAATGGCAAGTTATTACGGAGCTCACCGCCTTGAGCTTGCGAATACACAATACCACGGATGGGCACTAAAAAATCGAGCCGCATTGCTTCCTACTCTGGACCAGCTGAAAAATGCATCCAGAGTAGTTCAAGATTCCCGTCTTCTTTACCCAGAGATGGAAATTCTTTTCGTACTTCCAGACTACTATTCCGAACGGCCGAAACCTTGCATGGGAGGGTGGGCTCAGAATACTATGGTAATTACTCCGAATGGTAGAGTCTTGCCCTGCCACAATGCTGGTACTTTGACTGAGCTGGAATTTTGGAGAATTCCCGAAAACTCACTAGAAGACTGTTGGACCATATCTCCCGGCATGAATACCTTTCGTGGCTACGAATGGATGAAAGATCCGTGTAGAAGTTGCGAGTATCGGGAACGTGATTTTGGGGGTTGTCGCTGTCAGGCATTTGCCCTTACGGGAGATATGAATGCAACAGATCCAGCATGCTCACTGTCACCGCACCACCCTGAGATTGAGAAAGCACGAGACGAGTCAATTCAATCAGCGCCATCTTTTGTATATAGAGATTCGGCAAAAAAAACGGGAGGTCAAATCTAATGATTATGAACTGGTTACTGACAATTTTATTATCAATATTTGCATACACACTTTACTCTTACTATGGAATGCGTACGGCGGGAGCTACCACGGCAACTGCAGCAGCTTTTGAAATGGTCCGAAGCTGGATGAGCTTTGGTTTGATTTTTATGGGAACGATCGGTTTCAGTCTCGCACTTTTCTATGGAAGTAAGGCTTCCGAATTTGCAGTTACCGTCGTGATCGCTATTGGTGTCGTTGTATCTTTCGCATTTTCAGCGATCGTAGGAGGAAGTCAAGTTGGAATGGGTAATCTAGTAGGCCTCGGCCTTATACTTGGTGGCATTTATCTACTGAAGTGAGCACAGAACTCTTAGCGCTTCTCTGTGGTGCATCTTATTTAACCGCGTTATTGTCAGCGGTCGTAGGACTAGCTGGTGGCATGACCCTTTTGGTGGTCATGTTAATGTTTTTTGATCCACTTGTAGTCTTGCCCCTTCATGGTGTTATTCAACTCACTTCTAACGGGTCACGCTGTTGGTTCCAAAGGCAACACATTGAAACGTGGGTACTAAAAGAATACATTAAACTAATTATTCCTATGGCAATTGTTGGACTCATTGTCGGCCGAGAGGTTCCTACTGAAACTATTAAAGTAGCTATCGGAATTTTCGTATTAGTAGCTACTTGGCGACCCACGTGGTTGTTACTTGGACTCGACCCGGGATCTATCAAACCAAAAAGGCGATTTCTTGCTTTAGGAGGAATTATTGGATTTCTTAACATGACGGTGGGTGCGACCGGACCGTTTGCAGCTCCCTTCTTTCTAAGACTTGGTCTATCGCGATATCAACTCGTTGGAACCAAGGCTGCAACACAAATGATGGGGCATTTAGTGAAAGTTATAATGTTCTGGATCGCTGGCTTTGCATTCATGGACTACGCTTACGAACTATTGCTTCTTTCAATCTGTGTAGTGGCTGGAAGCTACACGGGATCACACATTCTTTCTCGAGTAAGTGAAAAAACTTTCGAGCATCTCTATCAATTTGTCCTTACTTGCCTTGGTGCCCGTCTTATTATTGAATCTATTCAGAATATATTTGACGAATAACTTTCAAATCTTGACCGTATGAAAACTTATTAAAATATCCATAGATATATCTAATAGGTAATCACACTTCTTATGACTTCGCCTTGATGCA
>CEUZ01162496.1_pt1 | contig 13262 bp, 16 predicted proteins | sample 361511 | NCBI WGS metagenome assembly CEUZ01 (sample SAMEA2622822, study PRJEB7988) | marine metagenome | biome: marine biome (ENVO:00000447); feature: surface water layer (ENVO:00002042); material: "saline water (ENVO:00002010), including plankton (ENVO:xxxxxxxx)" | depth 5 m
TTAGCTTAATTTTTATCAACAAAGGAGGGTCGGCACTTAATGCACCAGCCCCTTGAACCACCTCTATATATTTTAAATTTTTTCTTTTGTGGTCTGCCCAAATATTTTTATAATTATTAATTATTATTTTTTTATAAACCCCTTTTTCGACAGCCTTTGAACTAGAAACATTCATAGAATAAACTCTTCTGCCATCTATTGTTTGTGTTTTTGTATTACCAGTTAATATACTAACAAAAGAGGTTATTGGATCGTTATAATCTTCTAATCTCATAAAATCAATTCTTGGCTGCTCATTTTCTACAGGCAGCATTTTAAATGAATTTATAATTCCGTTTTCAAAAAAAATATTTATTTCACTATTCTTTTTTTTAGTTTTCCAAGATTGATTATATTTTTCAGGAACAAATATGCCATTTTTTATTTGTCCAAATGCATCATATTTGCCTTTAAATCTATATATGCCTGAGAACAACCCCCTGTCTTCAACGCTTATTGAAACCTCATACCTTTCATCAGAAATAAAGAGCCTAAAATAGAGCGTTCCTATATCTATTTTTCCAACCTCTATATTATAAACTTCATCAAAGCCATTTTTTACCTTATGAGCAGTTTCTGCATTTATTTGTGAGCACACAAGAAACAAAAATATAACTATATTAAAAAGAAACTTCATAAACGCTTAATTCATTTTTTAAAAATTTATAATTTTTTTTGTCAACCAATCTAATCTTATATTCATTTTCAAGGTAAATTATGTCTTCCTTGTGCCCAATAAAAATAAAATTTTTATTAATCCCCACAGGAAGGGGGTTTGTTTTTTGAAAATGGTGACCAATTTTTGAATTTTGCTTGTATGGGGTGTAAAAAATAATTGGATCCTCATAAAAAATAAACCTCAGGTTAGAAAAAAGCATTCGGTCACTAACAACTAGTCGACCAAACTCATTAATATTATTTGATCGAAGGTCTTCCGCTAAAGACGTAACACCACTTATTCTTTTGAAGGGCCCAATCGTTGAGCTTGTTGCAATAAGGTAAAAAAAACTAAATCCAACCAGGAGGTTAAATAAATTGTTAATTGATAAAACTTTTTTACTAGAATGAAACACAACTCCAACAAAAAGTATTAAAAAAGCAACCAAAGAAACGGCGGCCCAATTTGCGTTAGCTCTTACAAGGATTCCTTCAACAAAAACAATTAAAAAAATTGGAACGGAAAAGTAAAAAAGCAACCTGTTGTTAAAATCATCTATTAGGCGCTTATTAAAAAAAAAACAAAAAGCAAAAAAAATTAATGGACCGACCATAATGATCTGGCTAATAATAAAAACAAACCCGTTTGAAAAATTTAAATTAATTCTATCTAGAGCAGCATTGTCTGCCGTATGATCGAAAGTTATCCAACCATTGTTGAGGTTCCAAACAATATTGGGGGAAACAACAACCAAAAAAACAAAGATAAACAAAAAGAATGAAAATATATTTTTATAAAAAAGTTCTCTAACTTTTTTTTCAAAAAATAAAAGAAACAAACACAGGAAAAAATATATACCAGCATATTTTGATAAAAAGGCTAGACCAACAAAGAAGCCTAAAAAAATAAAATTAATTCTAAACGGCTTTTCTAAAACAACCAAGAGCTGCAACAAAGACATAGACCAAAAAAAAATCAACAAAACATCGGTTGACAAAATAAAAGAGGAAAAAGATACTGCGGGCATTACAAAAAAAGTTAAACCAGCTAAAGCCGCAAGATTTTTGTTTCCCCACAATTTTTTTGATATCAGAAAGACAACATAAGAGGTTAAGATATAAAAAAATACTGGAATAAGCTTGATTACAAAAAAACTATTTCCAAAAACAGAACAAACTAAAAAAATAATCCACGGCAACAAAGGCGGTTTAGAAAAATAACCTAAATCTAATTCTTTGGACCACAGCCAATATTGTGCCTCATCGCCAAACAAATCGTGTTGAGTAAAAAAAATTGATATAATTTTAAAAATTATAAAAATAGCGCAAAGCAAAATTAAATTATTAGCTTTTATCATTTTTTAAAAATTTTATCTGAAAATAAAAAAGAAAATACACAACTATCAATGCGCCCAAAACATCACTTACAAAATGACCGCCCTCCAGAATTCTTATTAAGCCAAGAGAAAAACCCAATACTAAAGACATCCAAATAAATATAACTTTATTTGTTAAAAAATATAGCACAATGACTGAAAACCCAACAGCAGCATCTCCAGAAACAAACGAGCAGTTTTTAGAACATGCATCAGATATTTCATACCACGCAGTAAAATCCTCTTTTCCTCCCAATTGAAGTATTTCACCAGGTCTTGCCCTTCCCCAAAAACTTTTTAACAAAAGATTTACAACCAAAACAATATTTATAAGACCAAACACCCAGATAAAAAAAATATCTTTTGGTTTAAAATTATAATTAAAAAAAAGCTGCTTAATGGGCAAAAACATTGAAACAAAAGGCAATATCAGCATGTAAACTATAATAGCTCTGAGCAGAATTTTTCTGAAAAATATTGTAATATCATAGTAGCTCTGAAGTAAAAATTGATTATCACCAAAATAAAAAAGACTGCTTAAATAAATGTCTAAAGAGGGCCCAACGGAAAACACAATCATTCCCGAAACAACAAAAACCAAGACAAGAAAAATTCTGTTATTTATAAAAACATATTTGTGGGTTAAAGAGCTGACTGGAAAATATTTTTCTAAAAAAATTTTAGATAATTTAAACCCTATATAGGCAATAATTATCCCCCCTATTACATCTGTAAAAAAATGCGCTCCAACAACAATTCTGCTGAAACCAACTATAAAAGCAAAAAGAATAAAAAAATATTTTAGTCTTGAAAGAAAAAAAGCACAAACCAAAGCAACAACAAAAATAGTTGATACATGCCCTGAAGGAAAAGAGTGAAAGCTTGAATTAAAATTTAAAAAATCAAAACCCACCGAACCATCAAAAGAAGAATAGTTTGGCCTCGCCCTTCCAACAATATGTTTTAACAATTGTGTTAAAAATCCAGTTACCAACAAAGAAACAAATAAAAACAAACCGATATCAAAGTAAACTTTTTTATGTTTTTTTAGTCTAATAAGAAAATTGCCTTTATCTAAAATGAAAGCAAATATCATTAAAAGAATAGATAGAAAAAAATACCATTGAGATTCTCCTAATACTGTAATTTTTACAAAAAAATCTTTCAAATAGATCTGTTGTAGAGAATTATCAAAACCACTAAAATATTTGTACAGCCCAAGATCTATATTATAAGAAATAAAAATACTTAAAAAAAGAACCACCAAAACAAACAACTCAATTTTAAATTTTTTTATCACACCTGATGGTTAGGCAAGGTTGATTTAAAAATCAATAATTAAAGTATAAATTTTGACAGGTCTTGACTTTTAATTAATTCACCTAGATTTTTTTCAACATATTCTGTGTCAATGTCTACCTTTTGAGCGCTCATATCTGAGGCATTATAGCTTATATCCTCTAACAACTTTTCCATAATTGTATGCAGCCTTCTTGCCCCAATATTTTCAACATTTTGATTTATCTCAGTCGCAAGCTCTGCGATTTTATTAATACCCTCTTCAACAAAATTTAATTCTACTTTTTCAGTTCCAAGCAAACCAACATATTGTTTTATTAGACTGTTTTGGGTTTCTGTTAATATTAATTTGAAGTCATCTTTTGAAAGACTGTCTAATTCTACTCTTATGGGCAACCTTCCTTGTAGCTCGGGCAGCATATCTGAGGGTTTTGATGTGTGAAATGCTCCAGAAGCTATAAACAAAATGTAATCTGTTTTAACCACACCATGTTTTGTTGTAACTGTTGTGCCCTCTATTAATGGTAGTAAATCTCGCTGCACACCCTCTCTAGAAACATCAGCGCCCACCTTTTCACTTCTTGAGGTTATCTTGTCTATTTCATCTATAAAAACAATGCCGTTTTGTTCCACCTCATCAATCGCTTTGCTGATAATTTTATCGTTATCAAGTAACTTCTCAGTTTCTTCTTTAAGTAAATGAGCGTGAGATTCTTCAACAGTCATTTTTTTATTTTTTTTTGGACCAGAAAATGATTTACCAAAAACATCTCCAAGATTAATCATTCCCATTTGTGACCCAGGCATTCCCGGTATATCCATTGTGGGCAAGTTAAAAGAAGAATTAGAGTTTACAGGAATTTCCACTTTACTTTCATTAAGCTCACCACTTCTTAACTTTTGTCTAAAACTCTCTCTTGTTGATTCGCTCGATGTTTTTGCAACCAATACATCCAATATTCTTTCTTCAGCATTTTTTTCAGCATGTGCCTTGACTTCATTGCCCATCTGAATTTTTGTTTTGCTTATACTCGTTTCAACTAAGTCTCTGATAATTTGTTCAACATCTCTTCCAACATAGCCTACCTCTGTGAACTTTGTTGCTTCAACCTTAATAAAAGGGGCGTTGGCCAATTTTGCCAATCTTCTGGAAATTTCTGTTTTTCCACAACCTGTTGGACCAACCATTAAAATATTTTTCGGAAGAATTTCTTCCTTTAGCTCTTCTGGCAACTGTTTTCTTCTCCACCTGTTTCTCAAAGCAACCGCAACCGCTCTTTTGGCTTTTTTTTGTCCTATAATGAATTTGTCAAGTTCGGATACAATTTCTCTCGGACTAAAACTTGATTCCACTGACAATTATAATCCTATTTCTTCAATCACAATATTGTGATTTGTATATATACAAATTTCTGCAGCAATTTTAAGTGATTCCAAAGCAACTTCTTTTGCGTCCATTGTGGTATTTTTTAATAAGGCTTTTGCTGCGCTGTTTGCATATGGGCCACCAGACCCGATAGCCAACACACCATCATCAGTTTCTATTACATCTCCGGTTCCAGAAAGAAGCAAACTTACATTTTTATCAGCAACTATCATCATTGCTTCCAACCTTCTTAAGTAACGGTCTGTTCTCCAATCTTTTGCTAATTCTACACAAGCTCTTTTTAGTTGATTTTTATATTGTTCAAGCTTTGACTCAAGTCTTTCAAATAATGCAAAAGCGTCAGCAGTAGATCCAGCAAAGCCGGCAATCACAGATTCATCTACGCCCAATCTTCTTACTTTTTTTACATTTGCCTTCATGACAGTATTGCCAAGAGTAGCCTGCCCATCACCAGCAATTACAACTATGTTTTCTTTCCTTATGCCGATAATAGTTGTTGAATTAATAATATTTTTTTTCATTAAATAGTCTCTAATTATTAATCAAATGGCTATTTTAATTATTTAATCAAGGGATTGGAGTAGAATATATCTATTTATGCTGATAAAAGACCAAATATATGAGAAAAACTGAAGTCAAAAGAACAACAAAAGAAACCAATATTAGTTGTAGTATTAATCTAGATGGTACTGGCACATCCACAATAGACACTGGTATTGGCTTCTTCGACCACATGTTAGAAATTTTTTCGCACCACAGCCTTATAGACTTGGAACTAAAGGCGGATGGGGACAAACATGTTGATCTTCACCACACCATTGAAGATTCAGGCTATGTTTTAGCCGAAGCCATAATCAAAGCTCTATCAGACAAAAAAGGGATTAGGCGATATGGTTTTTTTTATGTACCAATGGACGAATGTCTTTCAAGATGTGTAATTGACTTTTCAGGAAGGCCAGAACTAGTTTGGAAAGTTGATTTTAGCATAAAGAAAATTGGCGAAATGGATACCGAGTTATTTGAAGAATTTTTTAAAGCTTTTACAAACGAGTCTAAATGCAACTTACATGTCGAAAACCTCTATGGAAAAAATAATCACCACATTATTGAATCTTGTTTTAAAGCCTTTGCAAAAAGTATTCGCGTTGCAGTTGAAATTGACAACAGAATCAAAGATATTATTCCATCCTCGAAAGGCTTGCTCTAAAATTTTGATGAAAAAAAATATTGCTATTGTAGATTATGGTCTAGGCAATATACTGTCTGCAAAACAATCGTTTGTAAAAGCTTCTGAAGATAACAAAATCAAAGCTGCTGTAAAAATTACAAATGATCCAAAAGAAATTGATTTAGCAACACACATAGTTTTGCCTGGACAAGGGGCATTTGAAGCTTGCATGCTAGGACTAAAAAATATCCCAGATATGATAGATAGACTTTGTGCAAACGTTATTCATAATAAAAAACCATTTTTAGGAATTTGTGTAGGAATGCAGCTACTAGCCAACACCAGTTATGAAAATGGTAAACACAAAGGTCTTGGGTGGATAAGAGGAGAAATTAAAAAAATCCCAAGCACTGGCATAAAACTTCCACATATGGGTTGGAACGAGGTAACAATAACCAACAAAAACAAATTAATTAACCTAAGTGTTTTAAAAAACTACTATTTTGTTCACAGTTATTATTTTGACTGTAAATACTCAACAAATCAGATTGGAAGAACTAACTATGGCATAGATTTTGCTTCATTTATTTCTAAAGAAAATATATATGGTGTCCAATTTCATCCTGAAAAAAGCTCAAATCAAGGACTAGAAATAATTAAAAACTTCTTAATGCTATGAATTTAAAAGTTGAAAAAAAAATAGAGATAAAGGTTGAAGTGTTGTCTAAAGTAAACAACACTGATCTAGCCGACCTATGTAACATTACTGAACAAGCTATTAAGGCCGGAGGCGGCTTTGGTTGGCTAACCGCTCCCCCTCGACCATTACTAAACAAGTATTGGAAAGGTGTTGTTTTGATAAATAATAGAAAATTGATAGTTGGAAGAATGAACAACGACATTGCCGGAACACTTCAATTATTACAACAAGCATCAAATAACGAGGCTCAAGAGAACATCTTTAATATAGCCTCACACTTTGTTGCGCCTTGGGCCAGAGGCTACGGTCTTGCAAAGGCAATGATAGATAAAGCAGAGAATCTTGGAAAAGAAAGTGGCGCAAACTGTATTCAGTTAGATGTAAGGGAAACACAAGATGCTGCAATAAAATTGTTTATTTCCAAAGGTTATATTCAGTGGGGAACAAACCCAAACTATGCACAAATTAATGGGAAGTATATAAAAGGTTTATATTTTTATAAAAAACTTACGTGAAATTAATACCTGCAATAGATCTTAAAAACAGAAAATGCGTCCGTTTAACTGAGGGCAAAGAAAACACAGCAATCATTTACAACAGCAATCCAATTGAGCAAGCTAAATTTTTTGAACAAGAAGGATGCGACAGAATTCATATAGTCGATTTGGATGCAGCTTTTGGCAATTCAGAAATTAATAGAAAACAAATTCTAGAAATAAAAAAAAACATAAAAACCCCAATTCAACTTGGAGGAGGAATTAGAAGTAAGCAGGACGTCGATTTTTGGTTTAAAAATGGAATTGAATATTTAATTGTTGGTTCAATGGCTATTCACGACATTAACACAACGCTTTCGATGGCAAGCTTTTATGAAAATAAAATATATATATCTATTGATCAATTAAAAGATAAGATAATGGTAAAAGGCTGGAAAGAAGAAACAAATATCGATACAAAAAGTTTTATTGAAATTTATAACAAAGGTAAAACAAAAGGCTTTATTTTTACTGATATTTCTAGGGATGGAATGATGAAGGGATTGGACATTGAATTGATTAAAAAAAATCTTTCTGGTGTAAAGAAAGATTTAATTGTTGGAGGCGGATTATCTAACTACCAAGATCTTAAAAATTTAAAAAAAATAAATAACATTTATCTTGAAGGAGTTATAGCAGGAAAATCTTTTTATTCAGGAGCAATTGAAATTAAAAAAGCTAACGAAATATTAAATAGTCATGCTGAAAATTAGAATAATTCCATGCCTAGATGTCAAAGATGGAAGAGTTGTTAAGGGAATAAATTTTTTAAATCTTGTTGATGCTGGAGACCCTGTAGAACAAGCCAGCTTTTATTCAAAAAATGGCGCTGATGAGATATGTTTTTTAGATATAGGCGCCTCAATAGAGAATAGAAACACAATGATCAAGGTGGTTGAAAAAACTGCTGAGAAAGTTTTTATTCCATTAACTGTAGGAGGAGGAATAAAAAATATAGAAAATATTAGAGATTTGCTAAAAGCAGGGGCCGACAAAATTTCAATTAATACCGCAGGCATATTAAACAATAAATTAATTTCTGACTCTTCAGAAAGGTTTGGAAGCCAGTGTATCGTTGCTGCAGTTGATGCAAAAAAGAAAAACAATGGTTGGACAGTTTTTTCTCACGGAGGAACAAAAGACACTGGTCTAGATGCTATAAAATGGATGCAACAATTAGAAAGTTTGGGCGCTGGAGAAATATTACTAACGTCCATGGACAGAGATGGCACCAAAGATGGTTTTGATATTGATTTATTGAAAAAAGCCTCAAAAGTTCTTAATATTCCTGTGATTGCTAGCGGAGGTGCAGGACGCTTAGAGCATTTTAAAGCAGCTGTAATTAGAGGTAATGCAAGCGCTTTATTAGCCGCTTCTGTTTTTCATTTTGCTAAATTTAGTATAATGGATGTAAAAAAGTATTTAAAAAAAGAAAATATAGAGGTGAGATATTTAAATGAATAACAAAAATATCAATGGGGTTTTAGAAGATTTGTATAGTGTTGTAAAAAAAAGAGACCACACAAATAAAAAAAATTCATACACAAAATTTTTGTTAAAAAAAGGTAAGGATAAAATTGCATCTAAAATATCTGAAGAGTCTTTTGAGCTAATAATAGATTATTTAAATGGGACAAAAAAAAGAACAACTGAAGAGGCTGCTGATTTAATTTATCATTTAGTGGTGTTGCTATATTCTAAAAAAATTTCTATTAATGATATTAAAAAAGAGCTAAAGGGAAGGCAAAATGTACGATAATAACAATATTTTTGCTAAAATTATTAGAAAAGAAATTCCTTGTGAATCTGTGTATGAAGATAAAAAAGTTTTGTTTTTTAATGATATAAACCCTCTGGCAAAAATTCATATTTTAGGCATTCCAAAAAAACCCGTAATAAATTATAGGGAGTTTATTTCTTTAAAGGATAAAGATTTTGTTTTGTATTTCTTTGATAAAACTTTGGAAGTTATAAAAAATATTGGTTTAGATAAAACTGGCTACAGAATTATAACAAATGATGGCCTTGACTCAAACCAAGAAGTTCCACACTTTCACATTCATATTTTAGGTGGAGACAATCTTGGAGGGTTAAAGTAATCTATTCTTTGACAACAACATAATTAACTATCTCCTTAACCCCTTTGATTGTTTTGATTAGTTCGATCAAAGAGTCTAGTTGTTCGGGCCTGCTAGTTATTCCCGCTATATAAACCTTACCTTTTATTGTTTCAAAATTATATGCAAGTGCGCGCAAACCAAGTTCTTTTGCTGAAAGACCTTTGATTTGAGCGGTTATCCATACATCATTAGCATATTCCTTCATTGTTGTTTTATCACCAACTTGAATTTCATTGATAACCTCTTTAACACCATCAACCTCCCAAACTTTTTTTACAGCGTTAATTCTAATTTCTTGATCATCAACTATTCCTGTTAAAAGAACTCTACCTGCAACAACTTTAGTGTCAATATTCAAAAACAAATTATTATCAGAGTTTAAAAATTTTGCAGTAATATTAAGTTTTATTGTTGCATCATCAACAACCGTACCAAGACTCTTATCGCCTTCAGCAACAACCATAGTCGTTGCACCACCAGTGGCCAAAATACCAGAAGGGGCACAGCTATATATAAATGCTAGAGCTAGCAAAGAAAAAACTATAAAGAAATTTTTAACCATTTTTAATCATTAGCGCAACTTGGTAAATATTTTTTTTAGAAATACCAGATATTTTATGCACTATTTCAACGACTTCAGTCAAAGAATATTTTTTTAGCAAATGCAAAATTTGTTTTTTAATTACATCATCAAGTGTTAATTTTTCCTTATTTTTTGCACTTGACATTATCAATATAAATTCTCCTTTTAGGTTTATTTCATTATTTTGTATACTAAGCATCAAATTTTTTGCGCTAAACCTAGTTATAGTCTCATTGATTTTAGTAAGCTCTTTACACAACGCCACCTTTATTTGATCATCTTTCTCTACCAGTATTTCTAAAAATTTTATTATTTTGTTTCCTGATATAAATATTAAGCTAGTTAAACCTGTGTTTATAATTTTATTTAATAACAACCCTATAGATTTGGCATTTTTAGGCGAAAAACCAAAATAAGCAAAATTATCAATAGGAAGGCCCGAAAGCTGTAGGGCAGGAATTAATGAAGTTGGCCCAGGTATGCTAGTAATAAACAGTCCATTATCAATAAAGTGTTGTACTAGTTTGAAGCCTGGGTCAGAGATTAATGGAGAACCAGCATCAGATATTAAAGCAATAATTGAGTCATTTTGAAATTTTTCAATTTTTTTAATTAATAACTTTTCATTATGATCATGTAAGGAGTACAACTTCTTTTTAATGCCAAATTTGTTTAATAATCTTAATGAATGTTTTGGATTTTCACATATTATAAAGTCAGCAGATTTTAAAATGTTTATGGCCCTAAAAGTTATATCTTCAAGATTCCCTATTGGGGTTGACACCATGTATAATCCTTTTTTTAAATTTTTCATTATTATATTATTTACATTTATAATATCTTGTGCGCCACAAAATTTTGTAAACAACACTAAACAAAACAAAATAGAAATCAAAACTGAATCTGATATATCTACAAAAAAGATAGAGGCTGATAATAATTCAAGCAAGTTAGAGGAAAATATAAAAAAAATAAATTATAGTAAAAATATAATATTAAACGAAATAGAAATCATTTTACCAAAACACGAAAATGATGAAATTACCAATGACTTTATTAATGCTTTTGAATTATCGCTTTATAAAAAAGGAGTAAACAATATAAAATTTAATATCAACAGATATGAAGACAAAAAAGATTTAGAATATATTGTTGATAAAAAATCAAAGCCAGGAAAAATATTCATAGGACCATTAACCTCCTCATATACTAAAGATATAAGCAAAAAGTGTTCAAAAGGTATTATTTTTTTTTCATTTGGCTCCAATAGAAATCACGCTGGAGATTGTGTTTATCTGATCAACTTTTTCCCAGAAGATGATCTAAAAGTCTTATTTGATAGTTTTGAAAAAAATTCTAAAATTGCTCTTTTGTATCCTGAAAATGATTATGGTTATTACATTAACTCAATAATTGACAATATAGCACTAAAAAGTAACTCAATTATTATCAATAGAGCTTCATATAATATAAATTTAACCAATGCGAGAGAGGCTATAAAAGAATTGAGTAAATATGAATTGAGAAAATATGAACTTGAAAGGCAAAAAGAAATACTTAAAAACAAAGATGATGAAGTCTCTAAAAGAGCATTGAAAAAAATTAAAAATTTTGAAACTGCTGGCATAGTAGAGTTTACCCACATTATACTGCCTGACTACAGTCTTCGTCTTTTGCAAATTGCCCCACTATTGCCCTTCTATGATATTGATCCAAATAAAATACAGTTTGTTGGAACGGGCGTATGGGACGACGAGGCTTTTTTTTATGAGCCATCTCTACAAAATTCAATATTTCCAGGAATTTTAGAAAAAAAAAGAAAAAATTATATGAATGATTTTTATATAAATTATAAAAAACAACCCCCAAGAACTATAACAATTCCTTATGATCTTGTGGGAATTCTTGAGTATATAATTAATAATAAATTAAACTTAGAAGATTTACACAAACTTTTGGATAATAATTTAACATCCTTTGATGGAATAGATGGACAATTCACTTTTAACAAAAACATTATTACTAGGAAATTAAATGTTTTAAAAATTTCAAATGGTAAGGCAGATTTATTTATAAAATCTCAATAAGTATTTTTTTAATTTATTAGCCGCGACAGAGCGATGACTTATGTTATTTTTTTCTATAGCGGACATTTCAGCGAAAGTCTTATTAAAGCCATTTGGTATAAATATTGGATCATAGTGAAACCCATGTTTGCCCCTGGGTATTTTAGATATTTTTCCATAAACCCTACCCTCAAAAAAAATTGTTTTTTCCAAACTCAAGGTTAAAGCTATGCATGTGTGAAAATAAGCTTTGTAATTAGATGCAATGTTAGTTTTTTCAATTATCTTTTTAAATGTTTTTTTGTAACCTCCATTTATTTTTATAAATCTTTTAGACCTCACGCCGGGCAAATTATCTAAGGCACTGATACAAATTCCTGAATCATCGGCAAAACAAGGCTTATCAAATTTTTTAAAAAAATAATCTGATTTAATTTTAGCATTTTCTTTAAAAGTTAATCCACTTTCTTTTGGAATATTTATTTTAGGAAATTTTTCTAAGCCAACTATATTAATGTTAGTTTTATTGAATAATTTTTTAATTTCCAGCACCTTATGTTCGTTATTAGAAAAAAAAATAATTTTTTTCACCGTTACATCTTTAATATTTCTTTTTGTTTTTTAATTATTTCTTTAACACCTTTTTTTGCAAGGCCAAATAGTGATTGAAATTGATTTTCGCTAAAAAAATATTCCTCTCCAGTTACCTGTATCTCTGAAATTTTTTCATTTTCACAAATAATAAAATTTGCATCAACTTGTGCTCGAGCGTCTTCATTGTAATCTAAATCTAGACTTGGATTATTTTGAACTATCCCAGCTGAAACAGCCGCAACAAATTCACTAATTATTGGTTTTTGGATGTTATAATTTTTTTTAAGTTGAAGTACTGATTGATAAAGAGCCACAAATCCCCCACTTATTGACGCGGTTCTTGTCCCCCCATCTGCCTGGATCACATCACAATCTATTTTAATCTGTCTTTCTCCAATATTTTCCAAATTAACTACTGACCTCAAACTCCTTCCAATTAATCTTTGAATTTCTTGAGTTCTGCCAGACTGTTTGCCCTTTGAAGCTTCGCGATCTATACGAGTATTGGTTGATCTTGGAAGCATACCATATTCAGCAGTAACCCAACCCTTTCCAGTATTTTTTAACCAATGAGGTGTTTTTTCATCAATTGATGCGGTACATAAAACGTGAGTATTTCCAAATTTTACTAGGCACGAACCTTCAGCATGAATATTTACATCTATTTCAAAAGAAATAGGCCTTAATTCTTCAAAGTTTCTATCTTGTCTCATTATTAAATATAATTATCTAATTAT
>CEUZ01167099.1_pt1 | contig 13258 bp, 14 predicted proteins | sample 361511 | NCBI WGS metagenome assembly CEUZ01 (sample SAMEA2622822, study PRJEB7988) | marine metagenome | biome: marine biome (ENVO:00000447); feature: surface water layer (ENVO:00002042); material: "saline water (ENVO:00002010), including plankton (ENVO:xxxxxxxx)" | depth 5 m
AATGCTGGAACAAGGGCGAGGCGGTTCGATCGTAAATACTGCATCTGTTGCAGGCCTCGTAGGAGCTCGTGGAGGAGGAAGTTATGTCGCAAGCAAGCATGGAGTCGTCGGCCTAACGAAGACTGCTTCACTCGAGTTCTCCTCAAAAGGAGTGCGCGTAAACTCGGTCTGTCCAGGAATTATTGAAACTCCCATGGTAACCCGAATGCTCAGCGAAACTGGGTTGAGTAAGCAGGTAATGATCGACCAAGAACCAATTGGAAGACTGGGGGAACCCAAAGAAATCGGAGATGCAGTAGCATGGTTACTGTCAAATGAATCTTCCTTCGTCACGGGCATCGCAATGCCAGTAGACGGAGGCTACACGGCGGTTTAAAATGTCGGACTTTCTTGAAAATCATGGAATCATAATCACGGGTGCAGCGAGCGGTATTGGCAGAGCTACGGCCCTTCGATGTGCTGAGGCAGGAGCCTCACTGGTGCTCGCAGATAGAGATATTGAAGGCTGCAATGAGACTTCGCAGTTGGTCCAAAAACTTGGGGGACAAGCGGAGCCCGTAGAGGTCGATGTCGCTAATGCCGATAGCGTCCAGACCCTTATTTCTCACGCTGTGGATACTCTGGGGAAAATTGACGGAGCATTCAATAACGCAGGAATCGAAGGTCAATCCACTCGTAGGATTACCGATTGGGATGAGGACGTCTTCGATTTGACGATGGGGATCAATCTCAAAGGTGTTTGGTTATGCATGAAGTACGAGGTCGATCAGATGTTGTCTCAGGGTGGAGGCGGCTCCATCGTTAACACGGCATCTATAGCCGGACTTGTTGGCCTAAAAGGAGGAGGCGGATATACCGCGAGTAAACATGGTGTCGTCGGTCTCAGCAAAACTGCGGCGCTCGAATTCTCCTCAAAAGGAGTACGTGTCAACACAGTCTGCCCAGGCACTATCGAAACACCCATGATCGATCGTTTACTAGACGACTCGGGAGCCGAAAGTTCTTTCTTTGTCGAAAAAACTCCTATCGGGAGGCTCGGAAAACCACAAGAAATTGGAGATGCTGTCGCGTGGTTACTTTCGGATAAGGCTTCACTCGTAACAGGTATTGCTCTTCCAGTTGATGGTGGCTGGGTCGCCTAGGAGAAACCAATGGGAAAAAACTTAGAAAACAAATCTATTCTCATTACTGGTGCAGGCAGCGGGCTAGGACGAGCCACAGCCTTGGTGTGTAGCCGAGAGGGTGCGTCTCTCATGCTTAGTGATATTGACTCGGAAGGTGTTGAAGAGACCAAGAGATTAGTACTTCAAGCCGGCGGAGCTGCCGAAGTGAGAGTTACTGATGTCTCCAACCGAGAGATGGTTGAAACTCTTGTCGCTGAAACAGTTTCAGAGTTAGGAGGCGTCCACGGAGCCTTCAATAACGCCGGCATCGAAGGCGATCTCACGGGGCTTTCCCGCTGGAGCGAGAAAGCGTTTGACAAAACACTCGCCGTTAACGTGAAGGGTGTTTGGCTGTGTATGAAATACCAAATTCCTGCAATGCTACAGAGTGGAGGAGGTTCTATTGTGAACACCGCCTCTGCAGCAGGCCTTGTGGGTGTACGCGGATGCGCGGGATACGTAGCGAGCAAACATGCCGTAGTGGGTTTAACCAAAGTTGCGGCCGTTGAGTGGTCAAAGAGAGGCATACGCGTCAACGCCGTTTGTCCAGGAATGATCGACACACCAATGCTCGATCGATTGCTTGACTACGTGAAAGCTCCAAAAGAAACAGTGCTGGGCCAGCAACCAATCGGGCGATTCGGCAGTGCAAACGAGATTGGCGAGAGCGTAGCCTGGCTTCTTTCCGAAGATTCGTCTTTTGTAACTGGTGTAGCTATGCCCGTCGACGGGGGCTTTGTTGCACAATAATTTGATCAACTAATGACGCGCTCACCTGCACTCGACGGCATCAGAGTATTAGACTTATCTACTTTTATATCGGCAGGATTTTGCGGAACAATTCTCGGTGAATTTGGAGCCGAAGTCATAAAAGTCGAACAGCCCCAAGCAGGAGATCCGCTACGACAGTTCGGGACTAAAACTGAATCCGGCGACAGCCTCGTTTGGCTCACAGAGGCTCGAAACAAAAAATCCGTAACCCTTGATTTACGCACTCCTGAGGGAGCAGAGCTTTTAAAAAAATTGGTCGGAAAATCTGACGTTCTTTTGGAAAATTTCCGAACGGGCACGCTGGAACGCTGGGGCCTAGGGTGGGAGCAACTAAAAGCTGTGAATCCAGGACTGGTCATGCTGAGAATCACAGGCTTCGGACAAACGGGACCGCGCGCTGAAGAACCGGGTTTTGCACGAATTGCTCACGCGTTTAGCGGGCTATCCTACCTAGCAGGGACACCTGAGACAGGACCTCTTATGCCGGGCTCCACAAGTCTTGCAGACTACGCTTCTGGAACCTACGGAGCTGTGGGCGTTCTAATGGCATTAAGAGAACGTGACAGAAGCGGTTGCGGCCAATACGTGGATATCGCCCTTTATGAACCAATTTTTCGTTTTCTAGACGAAATGTCCTCCGCCTTTGCATTTAACGGCACGGTGCGAGAGCGCATGGGCGCCGACACGGTCAATGTAGTCCCTCACAGCCATTACCCGACTTTAGACGATAAATGGGTAGCTATCGCATGTACCAGCGACAAAATGTTTCGACGGCTCGCGATTGCGATGGGTCGCTCTGAGCTCGCCGAGGAGAAAAACTTTGGCCGGGTAGAAGAACGGCTCAAGTGCCGTAACGAAGTCAATGAACTTGTTCGCGAATGGACCACCGGTCTCACACAAAAAGAAGTTCTTGATAAGTGTGAGAATGAACAGGTACCCGCCGGACCGATCCACAACGTACGCGACATATCCGAAGATCCTCAATATGCTGCTAGAGGAAACCTTGTAAAAATGCATGACGCTTCATCGGGAAGTAACATAACCACTCCCTCAGTAGTCCCTACTCTTTCAGAAACGCCTGGAACGATTAATCACCTCGGCCCTAAGCTTGGAGCCCATACTGAAGAAATACTGACAGATCTAGTTTCCTTGACACCCGCCGAGATTGAGAATCTTCGTAAACATAAAATAATTTAAAATTGCTTTCACTGAACTCAGACGTCAATCCCACAGACATACGCGGCTAAAAACGACTAAACAAACTCCCAAAACCATCGATCTTGTCTGAAATTCCGTTAGCACGTAGTGCATGCCAGTAAGTGGCCGTATTAATCGCGACCACTGGTTTCTTAAATTCAATCTCGAATTCCGCAGCGAGCCGTGCCATAGGGAGATTTGTACCCACCTGAACCAAAGCATCGACATCTTCGCTATTTAGTCGATTCATTGCTTCCCACAAACGTTTTGGTGGTACCTGAGCTATTGCAGTCCACTTTGGACATTTCAAACACTCGTCCTTGACGATTGTAAAACCTGACTCCTCAAAATATTTTCGAACTTGCTCATTCGCCGCAGGAAAGTAAGGGGTCAAGAATGCAATATTTTCGATATCTCCGTACGCATCCAGCGCAGCCTTAGTTGCGTGCGAACCGATGCTAATCGGTAAATCCGAGTGTTCTTTTATTTTCCTCTCGAACTCCCTTGCACCAGAAACCCCTCCATAAAACGTTATAGCCGACATTCCCATAACCAAATATGAAGGAGAGCATGTCATTACGCTGTCGACCGCATCGATCACGTTACCTGCGATAACTTGTGTAGCATTCATAAATGTATCGTTACTTACCGCATTTGCATCCGGGGTTAATATTCTGCTGTAATGATTCGTCACTCCCTCAGGTCGCATTTCATCAAATTCTGGCTGAACTACGGTATTAGTCGATGGCCCTAACACTCCAAAGAGCCCTCTCCATCCTAAAACGTCAGTCATTTAATTTCCTTCTCATCCATTAAGCTTTTTGCCATACATTGTCGAAACATAAACTCATGTCTCGCATTTGGGTCGGCATGTATTACTCTCATATTTGTCCATTCCGACTTCTCTTTATCATTACCACTCTCTTCAATCATTTTTTTGTTTCGAATTGTCTGACTTTGCACGAACTCACCCATTACAGCCCTTCTCTGTCTGTCATAAAGGCTTAAGAGCTCCTGCGGGTTCTTGCCGTCTTTAATGATCGACTTCAATTTCCAAGATACGTTCCAAGCATCATGCAATCCACCGTTCATCCCAAAACCTCCTAAGGGATTGTTCAAATGAGCAGCATCTCCAGCCAGAACGATCCTATTCCGATGCATGCTTTCAACAACCCGCTGATGGACCTGGTATATAGTTCTGTGATTTGTGTTAATTGGGATATTCAGACCAGTTATTGCCTCAAACACGGAATCCGTAAAGGCATCAGACAAAATTTCCTCATCCGCCAAACTTTGCTCAACAGGCACGAGAACCCTCCAGGCGCTGGGAGCTTTGAGGAGAACAAACCAGTCGTTGGGGTCGGAAACATAATTTACAAAAGCGAGGTCTTCGAAAGTTTCATTAAGATCAAACGTAGTACTAAGGGTTAGAAATTTCTCTTCATAGGTAAACCCGGGAAACTTGAGTCCCAAACCATTTCTAATGACGCTGCCAGCCCCATCCGCACCGATCAAATAATCACCAACGAATTTCTTAGAACCTCCCGGTGTTTCAGCGTAAACCGAAACCGAATCCGCCGTCTGCTTGACACTCTTCACAGAACAATCGAAAAAGATTTCAGATGAGTTCTCTGAGAAAAGTTTATTGGCGAGCATCTTTGAAAATTTATGCTGTTCACATTGGAGCCGGAATGGGTATTTCAAAATATCACTTAGTTCTCCCAGATCGAAAGCTAAAATCTCGTCATTAGAACGAATTCTGTACTGAAATACAGGCGCCTTCAAACCTAATGCAATAAGAGATGATGCGAGACCGATTTGATTGAGATACGAAAGCGTGGACGCATGGAACGTAGATGCTCTCATGTCAGTCTGGCCCTCGGTCTCCTTCTCCAAGACGATCGCTTCTATTCCTTGAATCGCAAGAATATATGCGGCAAATAACCCAACTGGACCTGCCCCCACAACCACTACTTGAGCACGGAATGTTTCCACCAATAAATCTCCTTACAACCGCACTTATTTAGGCATCTGACCAAATTGACCGGAGCCTGCCCTTTCTCTATGAGTAATTCACTATTTTTGAAAATTGATACTAGATACTGCTATCGCCCCCACTTGAATCAAGCTCAGCTACATAATCAAAGTCTTCCACGATGTAACGACTTGCAATCCAAAAGTGGAGCGCGGACCATGTGTACATAACTCCCGAAACAATTACGAGGGCATATCGAAGAGAATCTGCACCGAATTTTGGAGCCAATTGATCGCTTAAAAATCCAGTTGTAACCGGACCGAACATTAAGCCTATTATGTTTAAAACAAAGTAAAGAACGGCTGCAGCAGTAACTCTCATCGCCATTGGTGCGAGACTTTGGCTCGCGGCAAGCAGAGGTCCTTGGTAGGCCTGTCCCAGAAGGCCAACGCAGAATAACATTCCAATACAGAGTTGGAGAGAAGCAGTGCTCCACCCGATTAACGAAAAAGGAATCTGAAGAATCATCGCAATCATGGGGACAAGAACGTAAGCCCGTCGATCAGTTCGAGCCCAAACGTCCGCTAGCTTCCCCCCCCAAAGTGTCGCAATTGCTCCGCCTACTCCAATAATCACTGCTGACACCATACCAATTCGGGTAGGAGTCATGCTGTGACTTCGCTCGAGGACTGCCGGCAACATAAAAACGAAGGAATAACCAGCGAAGGCATAAAGACCTCCAGCGAAGGATAGATGTCGAAATGATTTTCGGTTCCAAAGAAAGCCAAAAACATTTCTCAACGGAGGTAGCTGAGAAATTTCCCTCGGCGGTTCCCGTAGGGTAAAACGAACTAAGAGAGCCACGAGGACGCCAGGAATACCTACTACGAAAAAGGCAATTCGCCAGTCAAAAGCCTCTCGCAAGTACCCTCCCGAAAGATATCCGATGAGGATGCCGACCGGAACACCAAGAGAAAAGACGGCAAGAGCCGTAGCTCTCTTTGCAGGTTCAACGTACTGACTTATCAACGAAATCGCTGGAGGACTTCCTCCTGCTTCACCTACACCTACACCTACTCGGTATGCTAATAGAACACCAAAACTCTTTGCCGTACCGCACAAAGCAGTCATTATGCTCCATATAGAAATACAAATAGCCATTACGCCTCGACGAGAGTATCTATCGGCTAATCGACCAATCGGCACGCCTAGGGTGGCGTAAAAAAGACCAAACGCCGTACCGGACAAAAGACCCAGTTGAGTATCCGATAGGGAGAGTTCTTCTTTAATCGGTTGCAGTAAAATTGCCAAAATTTGACGATCTATAAAGTTAACCGTGTAGACCACAAAGCAGAGGCCTACTGCATACCGAACATAGGCGTCTGAGTATTCAACCTTTTGATTCTCGGCCATATTCCTAGACCCCTTTGAAACGAAGAAAAGCTTTTATTGAGACTCTAGAATATCATCTAAGCAAAACTTAGGATCAAAATCGAGGTAAAGAAATGGATATCATTACTGGTGAAGACGGAATTGCCCGCTGCTGGTGGGGTGCCAGTACCCCGGACTACTGCGTTTATCACGATGAGGAATGGGGAACTCCAGTTAGAAACGATAAAAGGCTTTTTGAGAAGATCTGTCTCGAAGGGTTTCAATCGGGACTTTCGTGGTTAACGGTCCTTCGCAAAAGAGAGAACTTTCGCAAGGTATTTAAAGATTTTGACTTTGAAAAGGTTGCACGCTTTAACTCCCGAAGTATAGATCGACTACTAAAGGACACCTCTATTATTCGTCATAGAGGAAAGATCGAATCCACAATCAATAATGCGAAAAAAGCCTGTCAACTTGCCCAAGATTGGGGATCTCTCTCCGCATATTTTTGGTCTTTTGAACCGTCTAAACATGATCGTCCATCCAGTTTTTCGAAGAAAGAACTAAACAAATGGACCGAGAGCGAGACTTCACGCCGTCTCTCCAAGGACCTCCGAAAACGTGGCTGGAAATTTGTGGGCGCCACGACAAGTTATGCCTTTATGCAAGCTATGGGACTGGTAAATGATCACGTAGAGGGGTGTGATCGAAGACAAGATTGTGCCGAACTTAGAGAACGGTTTATTGTGCCTAAATGAAAAATAGACCTAGTTGTAATCTACCTTGGAACTAAAACGGTCGTCCTCATGAGCCTCCCAGTATCGTTTGTGGAGAAGCTGCGTCAATCGTCCGGGCAACCCTTTTCCGATGGAAATACCATCCAGCACAGTCATCGGCATGACGCCACCCGCCGTTGAAGTCGCGAAAATTTCGTCAGATGAACGAGCTAGTTCAATTGAAAGATCTTCAACCCTCGTTGAAATTCCTTCATTCCTTGCCAATTCAATCACGGTCTTCCGAGTTATACCCTCCAGCACACCACTTGGAGGAGTCCAAAGTTCGTTTCGGTAAACAGTAAAAACGTTAAACCCGGGACCTTCTGTAAGGCACCCCTTTTGATTCGGCAACACAACGTACTCGCCACCTCGATCGTAAGCCTCTAAAAGTCCCCTCGTGAGATCAGCCCAATGAAAATTTTTGACAGTTGGGTCCACCGAGGACTCTGGGATGCGGATCGTGTCCCGAGCGATAATGAGATGCCCTCCTTTTTTTTGCTTTTCGATTGACTGAATCCAAACATAAGGAATCGCGTAAGCGTAAAAACAATTGTCGTACGTTCTGGGATCTCGGCTTCCAGCCTGCGGGACCCCACGCGTAACAATCATCTCGACGTAAGCTTCTCGAAGGCCTGAACGACGAACGCACTCAAAAAGGACTTGTCGAATTGAAGGGAGGTCAATCGAAGGTGACATTTTAAGAGCCTTCCAGGCTCTCTCGAAACGTTTGAGGTGCTCCTCTAAGCGAAAAAATCTTCCTTTCCAAACACCCACCACGTCGTAAGTAGCATCCGATTTACTAAACCCAACGTCCAGAATAGGTATGGAGGCGGCTGCAATCGGTACGAAAGCCCCGTTGATATAAGCGCAACCTTCCTCGTATTCTCTGGTAATTGCCCCTCTCCTTCCCTAAACGAAGTCGCAAAATCTTTCCTTTCGCGTTAAGACGACAAAAGGTCTCCATATTCGTCGAGCTTCTTAAGTGCCTTATCTCGGCCAATTTGTGGGAGTGGTAAGACCGCACGCGTGACTCCCAACTCTGCAAGAGATTCCAACGCATCCGGCTTCGCTTTGGCGCCAAACACACCAAGACTCAATGTCTTTGGATCACGCCCGACATCAGCGCATGCCGATGAAAGTTTCTCAAGCCCCCCCTTAATATCATGCGCTCCGCCGATGGGCATCCATCCATCACAAAACTCTGCGGTATGGGCCATCGCACGAGAGTCGCCTGCTGAACCCATCAGGATGGGAGGATGTGGCTTTTGTACTGGTTTAGGCCAAGCCCAACTCTCATCAAACTGGATATGGTCGCCCGAAAAACTTGCCTCTTCTTTTGTCCAAAGTTCTTTCATCAACAGAATATTTTCGCGGAGAATGCTCCTTCGCTCTTTAAAGTTGAGTTTATGATTGGCCATTTCTTCTCGGCACCATCCATAGCCAACTCCCAAGAGGACGCGACCTTTTGATATGTAATCAAGAGTGGCAACCTCTTTGGCCAACCAGATTGGATCGCGTTGGGCCACAAGCGTTATGCCCGTTCCAAGTAAGATTTTTTCTGTTACGGCCGCACAAGCACCTAGAGCGACAAACTGATCGTGGGCACGCCAATACTCTTCTGGCAAATCTGGCATTCCTTTGAAACCACCCCAAGGCGTAGCGCGACTCGTAGGTATATGACTGTGTTCCGGAAACCAAAGTGATTCGAAACCCCTCGCCTCAACTTCTTTGGCCAACTCAATAGGCTGAATCGATTTATCTGTAGGAAAGATCATTATGCCAATATTCACAAAAAACTCCTCACCTTAAGAACCCACCATACTCAGCAACTTATGCGAGAAAAACGGGCAAACCATATTAACAGGATAAGACACCTAATTGGAACATTACACTCCTAGAATCCGGGCCATTTCAGATCGATTCAAACGAGCTTCCTTGAATAAACTCCACTGGGCTTTTGCGCGCGCCAGGTTATGTTCGCCTCTTCGGGCATAACGTTCGCTGTCCCAATCCCAATAGCGTTCCCGCAAAATATCTGCTGCAAAACGAATAGCCAGTTCGAGACTAACTCTTTCAATTCCGTACGAGAGCGATATGAGCTCATTTTTTTCAAGATCAATACCTTCTACTGAAAAATACCCCTCCAGCGCTGCCTCGAAATGTTCGAGGCTAATATGGGCCTCTTCGGAATCGTCAGTCCCCAAGCTGCACCAGGATCGCCAAGCGTCGCCAAGTTCGACAAACAATGGACGCCTACCAACCGTGTCGAGATCGATCAAGGAATAACCTACAGGTTTCGCTTCAGTTCCTCGAAACAAAAGATTATTAAACTTTAAATCCCCGTGACTAACGCGAGATCGAAGGCTTCCCAATTTCTCCCACTCCGGAGATTCATCAAGCAGGTGCGCCGCAAGGTTCGAGGCTTCTTCAAAAAGCACATGGCCACCATGCGTCTTTATTACGTCAATCAAGTCTTTCCTGTGAGCCTCCCAATCATGAAAAGGAAACCCAAGAGGTCGAAGAGGATCGTTGAAGTCATTTAGTGAAAGGTGAAACCGAGCTACAAGCCGTCCTGCCTCCTCGGCTAATGACTTCGAGTTGCAACTCTGATAGGAAGTACCCGCAATGTGCGTCATCAAACGCCAGGAACCATCGGAACCGAGAGCCGAAGTCAACGAGCCTCGATTATTTGGTATCAAACGAAGTGTAGGAACGCCCCTTTGAGCCAAAAAGGTAGTTACTCTCTCAATATTTTCTTGTATTTGCTCGCTAAAATCTGGATGAATCTGCTGGAGCACGGCTCGTCCGCCGTCATGCTTAACTAGAAAGGTTTGATGAATCAGACCCTGTTTAATCTCTTCTACTTCTAAAGATCCCTTTAACTCATAAGAACTAAGAGCTTTATTAAGGCTATCATTCAAAGGGTTCATCACCTCTCACCCTGAGAGGAACCGTGAAAAAGAGTCACGAACTTGTCATAGATCAAACGTGGGACGGGAAGAAGATTCCTATGTCGGAAATGACGTATATTCGTTTCTCCGAAGATTCGCAGGTCCTTGCAATAACTGCGGAAGGGCCCTTCCACAATGATCCCCTTCCAATGGTAGCCCCAGGGCCCACTCCAAAACTCTGGGAGTACGAGGTCACGGAACTCTTCTTGCTCGGTGCCGATGGAAGTTATGTAGAAATTGAAATCGGTCCCGCAGGCCACTACCTAATTCTCATCCTTTCTGAATACCGAAGGCCAAAAACCACCGTAGACCCTCTATGGATCGAAACTATCACTAAAAGTGACCGCTTTAAAGCGTCTCTACATCTTCCGATGAGCAAGATGCCCAAACGGCCTTGGAGAGCCAACGCTTACGCTATTCACGGTACAGGAAATTACAGAAAGTACCTTGCCTGCCACGGAATAAACGCGCCAGACGTGCAAGCTCCCGATTTCCACCGGCTCTCATCCTTTAAGCCAGTCTAGTCGATCATGAAAACTCATCCTTCTCCGGAGACCTTCTGAGTCGCTTTTGGTCTGCTTTACGCTTTTTCGTACCTAGGCGACGTTCTTTGGACGCCCGAGTTGGGCGAGTGGGCACTCTTTTTTTCGGAGAAACCGAAACGGAAAGAATCATTTCCCTCAGACGGCTGAGACAGTCTGCAACATTTTTCCCTTGATCCCGAAAACGTTGAGAGTGGAGGACAAAATCACCTTTTTGACTGATGCGTCGATTGTACTTCTTACGAAAGCGCTCCTTGACCGAATGGGGGAGACTGTGGGTCGCCGTTACATTCCAACGGAGGCTTGCTCGCGTGTTGGTTTTATTTACATTTTGCCCACCTGGACCACCGCTTCGAGAAAATTCGAATTCTAACTCGCGAAGAGGGATGCTGATTCTATCGTTTACATCCAGCATAAAAATGCTCCAAGAACGCGATTTAACTAAACCGTCTCAAAGACACGGAAGAGTGGTCGTTAGCGAAACAAACTCTCATCCTGCAACCATTTTGGTTATGCTACCGCACGCAAATAAAAAGATCTGATGAATCCCAAAAGTCTAATTGGAGAGAATTGCTAATGACTCAAGCGAATAAAGGAAATTCCTCCGAAATCGAACTTAAACCCGTTTTTAAAGCTAGAGATGACCGTTTCCATTTCGGCGACCTCGGAGCGGACGATTGGTGGGCGACAGAAACCGCATGGTTCTCGTTCCATTGCCCCGAAAGAAAGATGGGCGGGTGGTTGTACACCCTTGTAAGACCAAACATTGGAACAGTCGCCGGCGGAGCATGGGTATGGGATGATTCTGCTCATTTGCCCTGGAATGCACTGTATAGCGCCAACTTCTCAGCCCTTGAACTACCGCGCAATCAAGACCTAGATGACATCGACCTACCTACGGGAGTCTCGGTGCGCGCGGTCGAAGCATGCACCTCTTACGAACTTTCTTATCTAGACGAGGGACGTCTAACGGTTTCCTTACAATTCGATGGTGTAATGCCACCCGAACCTCTTACCGCGGCGGGCTCTACCTTTGGCAGAGCTAGTCATTTCGATCAGATTGGGAGAGTTCACGGCAATATCGTTCTTCACGGAGAAAGAATAGAAATAGACTGTTTTTCCTTCCGCGATCGTACCTGGGGAAGAAGGAGGGAGGATCGCCCCAGACAGGCCGCTTACGTAACCGGATGTGCCGGCGCAGACGAGGGATTTCTTGCGGTCACTAATGTCGACAAGCAGGCAAATCCTATTGCTTACGGTTTTCTGCGAAGGAATGGCGAAACAATCCCGATAAAACACGGCGAACGTATTATCGAAAGAGACGCGCGAGAAGGTTGGGTAACACGAGTTGTAATCCAGGGCGAAGATCTATCAGGCCGAAGACTTCACATGATTGGCACTCCCCAAAGTAGAATTATCTTAAACAGACATAGCTTTATAGATGTCAATAGCCTGATTCTCTGGGAATCTGACAAAGTTCAAGCCTGGGGCGAAGATCAAGACATGTGGCCCGTTCATACCTGGTCAAAAGCCCGCCGGGAAAGGACTCAGAATTGAATAACAAGTCACTCCCACCAGACCAACTTCTTGGCCGAATAGCAAAATCCTTAAAAACCGAGATAGGACCTGCTGTGAATGAAGCCTATCCTAAAACACAGGCTTTTCTTACCGCTGTGGTTTTGGAGAAATTGGCGGGGCAACTGAAATTTGAGCAAGAACATGCACAGATAGAAGACAAAGAACTCCTCATACTTTCTCGCGATTTAATAAAGATCGGAGAGGAAAAGCTTCCTGCGACTTTAAAGAATGCCGTAATTCGAGTTAACGATGAACTAGACATCGGGTCCGTAAACGCCCTTATTACAATTCTATACGAAAACAAGCCCGTTCTGAACGAAAAACTTTTCGACATGCTTTTGGGTCGCATTCGCAAATTTCTTCGATCGAGAGTTGACAGAGCAATGGAATATTCGGCATGAGTACAGACTCACAAGACGTATCTAAAAAAATCTGTTCCTACCTGTCAGTCAAACTTCCTGAGGCTAGGGATATACGGATTAAAAACCTGGAGAAAATGGATGTTGGCTGGTCCCATGAGACATTTCTTTTCGATGCAAGCTTCAAAGAAGCTGGCCAACAAAAATCCATTCCTCTATGTCTTCGTCGTGACCCGGGAAATGCTTTACTCCGACATTTTTCGGATCTGTCTGTTCAATTCAAAGTCTTAAAGTGTCTCGAGAACACCTCGCTCCAGAGTCCGAAACCTTATTGGTACGAAGAGGACCTTTCTTTTTTAGATTCGCCGTTTTTAATAATGGAAAAGGTACCTGGAACCTGCCCTAGTCCTTGGGGAAGCGCCGGACAAAGCTTCTACGCAGAGGCCGCTAATCGAGGGACGCTACCAAGAAGCTTTACCGAAACTCTTTCGTTGTTACATAATCTAGATTGGAAGAGAGCCGGCCTCGACTTCTTGGGGGTGCCCGAAGATGGTACTCACTTCGCACTCCGAGAA
>CEUZ01019757.1_pt1 | contig 13246 bp, 10 predicted proteins | sample 361511 | NCBI WGS metagenome assembly CEUZ01 (sample SAMEA2622822, study PRJEB7988) | marine metagenome | biome: marine biome (ENVO:00000447); feature: surface water layer (ENVO:00002042); material: "saline water (ENVO:00002010), including plankton (ENVO:xxxxxxxx)" | depth 5 m
TACACGCGGCTTACTATTAATCACTTAAAACCTCTTCGTAGACCTTCTTCGTCTTTTCGGCTGATTTCGGCCAAGAAAAATCTTTAGATCTTTCGATCGATTTTTTTGACAGTTCTTCTGAAAAATCTTTATTCTCCAAAATCATGGAAACAGCTTCAAATATTTCTGAAGAGTTTTGCGGGTCTATCAAAACACCTGAGTTACCGGCTACCTCTGCTGTTGCGGTTGTTCCTGAAGTCACAACAGGAGTTCCCTGAGACATCGCTTCGATAACAGGTAAGCCGAAACCTTCAAGCAAACTCGGAAAACAAAATACATCAGCGGCTTTAAGCCACACATGTTTGACAGCCTCATCGACCCTACCTACTAACTTTACTCTGTCTCTTATGGGTTTGATTATCTTCTCGACATCAACATTCCAACCAACAGGCCCTACAAGTACTAGAGGTATGTGTGGAATTTTAGACATTGCGTCAACAAGAGTGGGAAGATTTTTTCTCGGTTCTATTGTCCCCATCCATAGAACAAAAGGAGTCTCAAGTTTGTTAGATTTTCGCAACAATTTGACTTCCTCAAGCGACACCTTTTTCTCTTCTACACCTAAAGGTATTACTTTCAATTTTTCTGGATCGAAACCTGCTTCAAGCAAATCGAAACGAGTAGTTTCTGAAGGGCAAATTATTCGCTCAGCTTTAGCGGAATTCTTTAAACACTCTTCAGCAAAATCTCTTCCTCTTTTTGGAAACCACTCAGAGTTATGGCGCCATGACAAATCATAAATTGTCGAGACGAGAGGAAATTTTGTTGGTGGAATCGCTCCCCCCGAAGCATGCACTAAATCACAGTCTCCTACTAAGCGATCCGGAGTAGGCCAATTTAAGTTATTCCAAGCTCTGTAAAGAACTTGCCTTGGAACCCTGTGTCTATAGATGGACAGACCATCAGGGAGTTCTATCTTTGGATTCTGGATATGTGCTGCTGTAACTCCTTTTATTTCTATACCTTCCATGAGATTCAAAGTTTTTGCTAACTCCTTAGAAGCAATACCAGTTCCTCCTGGTACACGATGCCAGCATTGCTCAAGAAGATACGCGACTCTTATAACACTCATAGTTAGCTTTTACTCACACTTCACGCCAGATGGTGGTTGTCCGTTGATTTCTCTAACCAGTTCTCTCGGTGAAACATCTCCTTGTCTCAGAGGAATCGCACTCTTATAACTATTAGTAAAACCAAGCTCTATTTCATTTATATTTGTATTTTCATCATGTACTGGCAACGAAGCTCGGGACTTCAAATCAACTTCTTCTACGCTCTTTGGCAGCAACGGAAAAGCTTCAAAATCATCTCCTAAAATCAAAATTATTTCATCTTTTAATTTTTCATCAAAGTAAAAATCCGGCGTAGGTTGAATGAAACGACCCAACAGAACAGCGGCATCATAATTTTCAGTCGAAGAATAGATTGTCGTTCTATCTTGAGGTTCTCCCATCTTGATTTCAATATCAAAACCTTTCAACTCTAAATCTGCAAAAATTTCATCACTTCTATCAGAAACACTACGGGCGTCCAATGCAGTAATTGAAAGGCTTTCAGGAATGAAAGCCTCCCCGCGAAAAACACCAAAGGACATTATTGCGTTATCTCCTAATTTAAGAACTTCTGAACCGCCTACTGTCATGTCGGAAACTGGCAAAACATACCGTTTCAAATTTTTAGGTTCAAACTCTGAAAATCGCCTACCCAGTTGGAGTAACTCCGCTATCGTTAGTCGGTCATCGAACACCACAGCCTCAGCTCCTGCTCGTATTAAGTCATCTCTGATCAAAAGTGACCTTGCACCGTTTGAGATAGCTCTCTGAATGGTTCTAATCAAAAAATCTTGTTGGCGCTGGTTGCGTTCTAAATCATTCCATACCCCTACCCGATACCATTCCCCGCCGACAAATGCTTCCATTTTACGACTTCTAACGAAAGCTAGAGACTGCCTGCCATCAAGCACTGAACAGCCCGCTTCAATTACTTTGAGACCTGAAGCTAAATCTCTTAAAGGGTATGGAAACCACAAAGGAACACCTGACAATTCTTCGACCAGTTGTTCGAAGCCAAAAAAATCAACAATCGCAAAATTATGTATAGGTATATCAAAGTTCCTTGTGATTGTTTCAACGAGAGTAGGAGCGCCTTTTTCGATCCCTCCTACCAAAAGCGCTGAAGCTAATTTTTCGGAACGCACTGGGACCCCATCACGATAAATCGTTACGTACAGATCTCTTGGAAGAGACATGATCGATGCCTTAGCTAAAGCAGGATCAAGGCGCACAACCATTATGGTGTCAGCTAAACCAATTCCTGCTGAGCGGTCTCTGTTAGCAGCAGGGTCATCTGGTTCTAGTCCGACTGCACTATCCGTTCCGACTAAAAGAAAATTCCGTGCTGGTCCGGCTGGGTGAGGCTCTAATTTTCTATCGTCTTTGAAATTATTTTCAGAATCTGTTCCTTCAACATTGCTTTCATAACTCTTTGAATTATCAGGCAAATCGGCTAAAACGCCGGTTGGAACTTCTATCCGAACAATGCTCTCCACAGCGTCTTCAAAAGCATTGAGTCTGAAACTCAATAAAACCAGAATTACACTCAGGAAAAGACCTGAGATCAAAAAAAACTTCTGTGACCAAGTTCTTTTAATGTTTTTTTGAAATTTATCCGGCACAAAAGCCGACATTATCAGTGCTTACACTATTGTCGGTGAGCAGCAAAGAGTTTTAATATGAAACAACAGTTTTCACGTTCAGAAATTAGTACTTGTTGGGTAAATGGCAAGATCGTTAGCCCATATGAAACTGCTGTTTCTGCAGTTGACCACGCGATCATCGTGGGAGATGCTGTGTTTGAGACGATTAAAGTTATTAAAGGGATCCCATTCGCTCTTTCACGTCACTTAAAACGATTAGAACGTTCATCAAAGGGACTAGGAATTGATCCACCTGATTTAAATTATGTTTCAGCAGCAATCAACGAAATCTTAAATGACGATCAAAATTCAGAACGTTTGAGGATCACTTGGTCCAGCGGTCCAGGACCTTTGAGCTCTTCAAGAGGAAATGAGGCTGGAACACTCATGATTTCAAGCAGTTTAGGAACTCAATGGCCTATAACGGAGAGAGTTCATTTATGCCAGTGGTCTCGAAATGAAAACGGGGCGCTGAAAGGGATCAAGTCAACTTCCTATGCTGAAAATGTTTTAGCGCTGCGAAAAGCACACGAGTTTAATTGCTCAGAAGCAATTTTTTTGAATACAGCTGGGAAAGTGTGTGAAGGAACAGGTACGAATATTTTTTTCGTTATAGATGATCATTTGATAACCCCATCTTTAGAATCGGGCTGCTTAGCAGGAATAACTAGGGAGCTGATAATTGAATTAGTTCAAGTTGAGGAAAAAGATATTTACCCAAGCGACATGCAACTTGCCTCTGAGGCATTTCTTTCATCTTCTACTCGTGAAATAAGTCCGATTTCAGCCATAGATGAGATTATTTTACCCGAGGCTCCCGGACCAATAACAGAGGATATTTCTTCAAAATTTGCAACTTTGGTTAAATCAAATACTGACCCATAATTTATTCATTTGTCTCTCTCAAATTGATTACATCTCCTGAGCTGACCTCTATATTATTAGTTCCGTCGTTGATCAAAAGGTAACCATCTTGAGTTATGTCTTCTGCTATTCCTCTGATTTTCTTTTTCGGAGTATCTACTCTCACAAGTTTTCCTATTGTGGCAGAAAGAGAAATGTGATTTTGTCTTAGCTTTAGTTCTCCACCTTTTGCTGCTAGTAGCCTAAGTTGGTTTTCAAAATCTGCTAGCACCTCGAATAATAATTCCCATTTATCATAATTTTTCCCGAACATTTTTAATGAGACAGCACCCTCGGGTCCTTCTTTACTACCATTCGGCCAATTTACATTTAGCCCAAAACCGACAATTACTTTACTTGGAGTCCCTTGGACATATTCTGAAAGTATCCCTGCGAGTTTGCCGAAATGTTCTCCACTTATTACAACATCATTAGGCCATTTTATTAATGCTTCCATGCCTTTGTTTGAGAGGACATTAACTATCGAAACAGCCAAAGCTGAAGTAACTAAAGGATTTTTCTTCGAATCCCAATCAGGAATAAGCAACAACGAACAAAGCAGATTTTCCCCTTCTGGAGCCTCCCAAATGCGCCCTAACCGCCCTCTACCGTCAGTTTGGTGTTCGGTTACTAAAACGGCATTTTCTTTTATCTCAGCGGCTCTAAGAACAAGGTCTGAATTTGTTGAAGTTGTTTCTAAAACATGCTCAATTTGAGTGAATCTTGTTCCTTCAAGAGCTTCTTTCGCTTTTTTTAAGAAATTATTTTTATTTCGTGTAAGGGAATTGCTTTCCATTCGAGTAACCATAAAGGATGCTTTCAAAAATTTTGGTAGCGAACCGTGGGGAAATTGCAGTTCGAATAATTCGAACGTGTCGCGAAATGGGTATTACCACGGTCGCAGTATATTCAGATCTTGATCATAACGCGTTGCATGTTCGACTTGCAGACGAAGCTTACAGACTCGGGGGAGCTGCCCCTAGTGAGTCTTATTTGAACACAGATTCTCTTTATGAAATCATTAAAAAAAGTGAAGTTGACGGCGTGCACCCCGGTTATGGATTTCTTTCCGAAAACGCAGACTTCGCTAAATCAATAGAGAAATCAAAGGTTACATTCATCGGTCCTTCAGCAAAAGCTATTGAAATAATGGGTGACAAAATATCTGCTCGTGAAGCTGCCGAAAATGTTGGTGTTTCAGGAGTCCCTGGCTCGATGGACCTAATCAATAAACCTCAACAAGTCGAGGATTTCGCTTTGAAATTTGGCTGGCCTGTAGCTATCAAAGCTGTCTACGGAGGTGGTGGACGTGGCATGAAAGTTGTTTACAGTCCAGAGGAAATTGAGGAATCTTTAAACTCAGCCCGTAATGAATCAAAAATTTCCTTCGGTCGTGACGAACTTTACCTTGAACGTTACTTGACCAGCCCGCGCCATGTCGAAATCCAAATTCTTGCTGACAAACATGGAAGTGCTGTCTATCTTGGCGATAGAGATTGCTCTGCTCAACGAAGACATCAAAAACTCGTTGAAGAAGCTCCAGCACCAGAACTCTCAGATGAGATACGAGTAGCTATGGGTTCTGCTGCAGTCGCAGTCGCAAAAGGCTGCAACTATTCCAATGCCGGAACAGTTGAATTTCTTTATGAAGATGGCAATTTTTACTACTTAGAAATGAACACTCGATTGCAAGTTGAACACCCTGTAACTGAAATGGTCACGGGTCTTGATCTAGTGGAGCAACAAATTCTTATTGCCTCTGGTGAACCTCTTTCTTTCAAGCAAGAGGACATAAAAATCAATGGGCATGCTATTGAGTTTCGTATAAACGCTGAAGACCCAAAAGATGGTCTATTTTTGCCATCGCCAGGTGTTATTGATTCCATTCGCATACCTGACGGTTTCGGTGTCCGTTTTGATGGTGGTTACGACTCGGGAGAGGAAGTAAGCCAGTTTTATGACAATCTGGTCGGAAAATTGGTGGTGTGGGGTAAAGACAGAGCTTCTACAATCGCTCGAGGCATTCGAGCTCTTTCTGAAATGGAAATTAAAGGCATAGCTACTACTATCCCTTCTGCAAAGGCAATAATTGAGCATCCAGATTTTCAAAATTCAAATCATTCAACTAAATGGGTTGAAGAAACCCTTTCTCTTGAAAATATTCCTGATTTCTCTCCTCAAAACGAAAAAAACGTTACGAATCAAATCAGACGTGAAACGGTCGTTGAGGTAGACGGAAGAAGATTCGAAATTTCCTTTCTACTTCCGGATGAAAACAAGAAACCGATTAGAAAATCTTCATCAAATAAACAAAAAAGTGGTTCTGGTAGCAACGAAGTGACAGCACCTATGCAAGGTACAATCATTCGAATTCTCGTGGAAGCCGGCGACCATGTTGAAGCTGGTGACCCAATTTGTGTTCTTGAGGCTATGAAAATGGAAAATAATGTAAATGCTGAGAAATCTGGAGTGGTTAAGAAAATAGTTGCTAATGCTGGAGATTCAGTAGGTGTTGGCGACACTCTGGTAATCATTGAGTAAGATTTCCTTAGTTGACCATGTTCAAAAACGTTTTTTGGAAACGGCGTTTCTTTATTTTCTGGCATTTGTTTAAATCTAGAGATTTTAAACAATTGGCTCAGCGTTTACTAATATTCTCTTCACGAGTTTTTAACTCAAAAAAGCCTCCTGAGTATGAAAAGTGGAGAAAAAAATGGGTTGAAATTAGTCCTGAAATTCGAAACCTTATAAGAAACCAGGTATCTCAAATGACTGAGAGACCTCTTTTTAATTTTGTGATTCACGCCAATCCAGATGATATTGCAGAGCTCCGCGTTTCTCTTTCAAGTATTCTGTCTCAGCTCTACCCAGAGTGGAAAGTTCAAATAGTTACGAAAAATTCCTTAGATAGAGAACTATGTGAGCTTTTAAAACACTTTAATGATAAACGAATTGTCCTCTGTGAAGAAATCTCTCCTTTTCAAGAATGCTGGGTTGGGCAAATTAAACCTGGAGATTCACTTTATGAAACTGCTTTGTTCCTAATGGCCGTTTCAGCCTCCCTAAATCCGAAATCTGAAATCTTATATTCTGATCATGATCATCTAACTCCTGAAGGGCTTTTTGTTGACCCTTACATGAAGTCTGATTGGAACCCGGATCTTCTTTCAGGCACCTACTATTTTTCTATACTGACTATGTTTAAAGCTTCAATTTGGGAGGAATATTTTGAAAATTCTGAAACAATTCATGAATTCTCAATCAAAGCTACGGAGAAAGTAGACAAAGATTCAGTTCTGCATTTGCCTTATGTTCTAGCAAGTCAAAAAATCGATGGCGATGGTTCTCACTTAACTCCACTTTTTACAAAACCTACTTATGAAATCCCTTTACCACCTCCAAAAGTTTCAGTGCTCATACCTACAAAAGACAAAGGGAAACTTTTAGATAAGTGTCTTTCTAGCCTCTTAGATGAAACTAACTACAAGAATTTTGAAATTGTGATTATCGATCATGAAAGCTCTGAGCATAAAGCTGTTGAAACTTTGAGAACTTTTCGGGAAAAAGACAATGTAAAGATACTTTCTTATAGAGGTAATTTCAATTTTTCTGAAATGATTAACAAGGCTGCCGATAGTGCTTCAGGAGAAATTTTTGTTCTACTAAACAACGACATAGAAATAATAAACCAAGATTGGCTTAAAGAACTGGTTTCTCATGTGCTTAGACCAGAAGTGGGCGTAGTGGGCTCATTGTTATTGTTTCCTGATCTAACCGTTCAACACGCCGGTGTTCATCCAGGGGTTGGTGGTTTGATGGGGCATGGTCACAAACATTGGCTGGGTGATAGTTCCGGCTATTTCAGTCGTTTAAAAATAGCCCATGAAGTCGCTGCAGTGACTGGAGCATGCATGGCAATCGAATCAAAAACCTGGTCAGACTTAGGAGGTTTAAATGCTGCTGAACTGGCTGTGGCCTACAACGACGTTGACCTTTGTTTAAAAGCCCGTGAAAAGGGATTACGAGTTGTTTTAAACCCCTACTCAGTTCTAATTCATCACGAATCAGCAACTCGAGGAACTGATATAGGGTCGGTAAGACAAGCACGTTTAGAAAAAGAATTGCAGTACATGAAAAAAAGATGGGGCGACAAACTTAAAGTTGACCCTGCTTATAACCCTAATTTGCACCTTGGAGATGAAAGTTTCACATTGGCGGATTCTCCAAGAAAAAACCTTTTCTTTTAGATTTTGATATATAAAATAGCGTTCTTATGAGAAAATTTTTTACCCTTCTTGTATTCTCAGTTTTTTTTCTTACCTTGGGGTGTGGTTCAAATGATGATTCTGGGAAAAAAGATTTCATTGCTCTCTCCAGTGAGATGACTGACGGAACTTGGAATATTTATTTACTTGACGTGGCCACTGGTTTGGCGGAACAAATTACTGATAATGATTCATATAATTCGAATCCAGAATTTTCTCCAGATGCTGAGGAACTTGTTTTCATTACAGACTTCAGCATAAAAGATGCACAAACTGATGAAGACCTTGGAGTTTTTGAACCAGATGTGACAATCTTTCGCGAAAGCTCGCTTAACAGGGTTCTTAAGTTTAATTTGGATACCAAGGAAGGAGAGTTCCTGACCAATACAGGGACTTCTCATCAACCAAGTTGGTCTCCTGATGGTAGCAAAATTCTTTTTCACAACGATCGTACCCGTGATGTAGAAATCTTTGTTATGAACTCAGATGGTTCAAATAAGATCCAGTTAACAGATTCCTCAGGTGAAGATTGGTTTCCAGAGTTCTCCCCTAATGGAGAAAAAATTGCTTTTCAAAGTTCTAGAACCAAAAATTGGGAAATTTATGTCATGGACGCTGACGGTTCTAATGTGATTCAGTTGACAGATGAAAAGACATCTTCTAGCTGGGAACCTGTTTGGTCACCAGATGGGAACAAATTAGCTTTCACGAGTGACCGTGATGGGGACTGGGATATCTATGTTATGGATTCTGATGGTTCAAATGTGGTCCAACTCACACAGCACGAGAAAACAGATGTGTCACCTGTTTGGTCGCCAGAAAGCGACAAAATCGCTTTTGCAAGCTCACGTTCAAAGTTGGGATTTTTTGAAATTTTTATAGTTGATGTAGAAGATAAAAAAACCATAGAGGGACCAATAATGCAAGGGCTCCCGACGAGTTGGGCAAAAAAATAGTTTCCTAAAGTGCTAAAGCACGAGTTAAGAAAGCCGCCATTTCTCCTCTAGTCACATAATCCTGTGGACAAAATTTTTGATCATTACATCCATCAGTTATACCGTTGTTTGCCAAAATTTCTATCTCTCTTTCAAAGATGTGTCCGTTATCGTCAATGAACTTATTAGAACCGGTCACTTTTTCTAGCTTCAGAGTGCGAACCAAGAAAGCCGCCATTTCTCCTCTTGTCACATAATCTTCGGGACAAAAATGAGTTGGCGTGCACCCTTTGGTGATACCACTTGCATTCAACACCAATATTTCGCCTTCAAAAACGTGAGAGAAAGAGTCAATGTAGGGTACCGTTCCAGAAATACTAGGTAAATCAAAAGCGCGAACCAAAAAAGCCGCCATTTCTCCTCTTGTCACATAATCCTGTGGACAATACTTTTGATTCTCACAACCAAAAGTAATCCCTTGATCGAACAAGTAGATCACTTCACCTGATAGAGGGTAGTTTGCAGCTAAATCAAAAAAAACTGTATTTACACTTAAATCAAATGTTGTCGAACGGAGACTTAAACTCGAACGAAAATCATTCCCACTGACTTTTATTTTTCTAGGTCTTCCTTCCAGGATCCCAGAAATCTGAACATTTTTGACACTTCCTGATGGGTTACGGTCAACAATTTCTATCTCGAAAATCGAATCAAAATCATATATTTCAGCAACAATTCTTCTTGTATATCCAGCTTTCCATACTTGGTGTGGATTTTCGGCAATATCAGAAAATGCGAATGAATCATTCACAGAAGCTAAATATGGGTGGTCAGCTATACCATAAACATCTTCATAACTCTCTGTACTGCCACCTGACGAAGAGGAATGAGGAGCGAGTGCAATATTTCCTAAATAGGTGACGACTTGTTGGGTTGTAGCATTAACGGCTGAAACCCAGTTTGGATAAGAGACTTCGCCTGTCCATCCTCTATAAATTTGGTCGGGGGAACTGTCTGTAAGGTTGCAGAAACAATTTGAACGCTCTTCTGAGGAAAGACTCGTAACGCTACCTTGATTCAATAGTTCATAAAGTACTGACGATCTAGTAGCAACGACCTGGGCTTTTATAGCCTCTTTGGGCCATGAATCTGATATTTCGGAAAGACCTTTCAAATAATCTTCTATTCCAACCTGATAGATAGTGTGAATTTTGCCTGATACGCTTCCGGGTCTAAAACGCAAAATTCCATGTTTATAAGATCTAGCCTTGAAGGGTACTTTTATAATTGTCGAAGGAGATTTAGGCCTCACAGATGCATTACATGACCCTGCGGAACCTAACTGCGAGAGAGACCGCCCCCCAGTGCCAAGTCTTACAAAAATACACTCTTCACTGCTTACAGATATGAACCGATAAGATTTTCCTTCTTCCGCTAAGTGGAAACACCTACCTTCATTATCAAAACAAAGTTCCGCTGTTCCCTTTTCTATTTCAAAAGCAACACTATTTGAATCTTGAAGTAGACCCACCCAAAGTGGTTTGTCCTCAGAAACTAAAAAAGACTCGTTGCTTGCTAATGAAAAAGGGTCTACTTCCGTTCCCTTAAAATAATGCTTTATCATCTCACCGTACGAAAAACCATTACTTGCTAACGCTTTAGCTCCATATTGGCTGAGACCAATTCCATCACCCCAGCCGGAACCCGTTACTGAGACATCAGATGCACCCACAGGAGTTTGAAGGGAAAAAACTAATGCTAAAACAACTGATACGAATAATTTTTTCTTGATTGAAAACATAGACCTTTAGCCTCTATGTTCTTATCTTAGTTCGCACCAAGATAAACAAGTCTCTTCATCTCTATACGACTTCGTGCAACTGTATCGAGTATCAAACCAATAGCACTTTGTATAAGACTCAAAACTATTAAAGCACTTGACAGAACGGCTGTTGGGAGACGCTCTACAACCCCTGTTTGGGAAAAATCAACTATGACTGGTATTCCTAAACTTGCGGCAAGCACAAATGTTCCCAGAGCCAGGGTGTTATAAAGGAAAAGTGGCCTATTTTCTTTCAATAACTTGAACATGGTTCTCAAAATCTGCCACCCATCAGTACCCGTTCGTAATTTGCTTTCAGAACCTACAGGCCTATCTCTGTAGCTGACTTCAACTTCAGAAACTGGTAAGCGAAGTTGTGAGGCATGCACAGAAATCTCTGTTTCAATCTCAAATCCTTTTGAAGATGAAGGGAAACTAACCACAAATCTTCTACTCAATACTCTGAAACCAGAAAAGATATCGTTAAAACCTTCCCCGAAGAGCCATCTGTAAAGACGATTAAAAACTGCATTACCCAATCGATGTCCAGACCTATTAATGGCACCAGATCTGCAACCTACAACCATATCCAAATCTTCTTCAAGTAAAGTTTTCAATAATATTGGTGCTTCTGAAGGATCATACGTACCATCGCCATCGATAATCACATAACTTTCAGCTTTTATTTCAGCTAATGCACGTCTTATGACATTTCCTTTTCCGATATCTGATTCAAATTTAAGAAATGCGCCGGCTTCAGAAGCATTTTTTGCTGTTTCATCAGTTGAATTGTTGTCATAAACCCATATCTGACAACCCGGAATTGCTTCTCGCGTATCATTAATGACTTGCGCGACTGTAAGTTCCTCGTTCCTGCAAGGAATTATCACTGCGACTTTGGAGAAACCTTCAGTATCTATGACTGCCACCTAACAAATCTAAAACATTAGCGTACTGAAAAGTTTAAGCGATGTAATGGAGACTAAGCGCCTCCGTAGGATTCAATCGTAATTTTCTTCACGCCTGCACCGTGAATATCATTGTCGTAACTGGTTGGCGGTAATGTTGTCCAAGCCCATACATCAACTTTGTTGTTATTCGGGACAGAAAGATCAAATACTGCAATATTTCCATAAATGTCAGTTTTTGGGTCCCCAGTATCAATGGTGCATTTTACGCTGCCTACTATCGTCGCACCTATAAATCCTGAACATATTCCTGCCGTGTCGAAACGGACTGCATTTGTCAAATTCGACCAGTTGTAATAAAAGGTATCTACATATGAACCCGTCGATGGTGTCAAATCATTAGAACGTATTGTTGCCGAAATTTTCGCAGAGCTCGCGTTTGGTACCCTGTAAGAACTTGCTTGAAGAACCAGACCGGCGGGTCTTGCATTTGAATGATCTAGAGCTCGCGCCATAAAGGTCGCCATCATTTTTCTTGTCATAGGAATGGAAGGTTCATACAATGTTGCAGTTTGAACATCGGTTACCCCAAGGTTCCACAAATTGGCTATAGCATTTCTACTTTCCATCATCATCGATGGAGTCGCTATATCAGTAAAGTTCGTGAACGTTATTTTTGACTTAATTTCTTTAGGCCCAGTTGTACCAGAAACGTATTCTAGATTTGCTCCTGGCCCAGGGGTAATTTTCTTGAGAAGTCGGGAAATGAATAAGGCCATTTCTTCTCGCGTCACGTTATCTGCTGGCGCATAAGTTGTAGCTGTTTTACCAACTGTTATACCTAACTGTTTTAACTGATTTACAGCTGTCTTAATTTCACTTGAATATCCACTTATATCTACAAAACCCTGAGCTGTTCCACTTGGTAAAGTCGCACCCGATCGGCTTACAAGTCGTGTTAAAAACAATGCCATCTGCCATCTGCTTACATTGTCATAAGGGGAATAAGTAGTTGCAGTTGTACCTTGTGTTATCGAATAATATTTGATGCAATCAACATCTGTTGAGGTTATATCTGTGAAACCTGCTGAAGGTATAACACCAGTTGGACATGCTGAAAATAAGGCCGGATCATTGGCAGTATGAATAACAAAAGGAATTGTAGTAACGATACTAGAGGCTGGACCTGTTCCTGAAGAGTTAACTGCGCTTACTCGGAATTGAGTCGTTTTTCCATTAGTTAAGCCGGTAACCGTAGCTGTAAGTGCTGTACTAGCAGTCCTTATAACCGTGAACCAAGTAGTTCCACCGTCGTTCGACCATTCAATCGTGTAATCAGTTATATTATTTCCGCCATTAGAAGCTGGAGCAGCCCAAGCTAGTACAGCTGAAGCATTTCCAGGGGTTGCCGTAAGAGTTTGAGGTGCTGTAGCAACTGCAGCATGTGAAATGCCGGTCAAAGAAACAGAAATCAGAGTAAAGGTAGCGAAAACTACCAAAATCCTTTTCTTTGCTATTTTCATAGGTTTAGTCATAAATCTTTCCTACTCGATTTTCACTCACCCTTTATCGTAGGCGCTCATTGACCTTCTTTAGTGGACACATGAAACTTTGTTTATCTAATTCGTGAATTAAACGCTAGAAAGCCCCGACCTTTCGGCCGGGGCTTTCATTTTGAC
>CEUZ01063458.1_pt1 | contig 13240 bp, 13 predicted proteins | sample 361511 | NCBI WGS metagenome assembly CEUZ01 (sample SAMEA2622822, study PRJEB7988) | marine metagenome | biome: marine biome (ENVO:00000447); feature: surface water layer (ENVO:00002042); material: "saline water (ENVO:00002010), including plankton (ENVO:xxxxxxxx)" | depth 5 m
TCTTATTTTTAACTCAAATTCAGGGTATAAATAATTTTAGAATAGCTGAAGATATTGATAAGGATTACTATAAAAATTATAATCTTGCTAAAAAAAAAGGAGTTAAATTTTTAGCTTATAGATGTCATTTAAGTTCTAAAGAAATTAAAATTGAAAAAAAAATTAAAATCATAGATGAGTAATTATTTAGAAAAATTTGAAAAAATGAGAATAGCTGGAAAGTTGGCATCTAAAACATTGGATATGGTTACTGATTACATCAAACCTGGTATTTCCACTAATAAAATTGATCAGCTTTGTTATGAATATATTAGAGATAACGGTGGATACTCTGCTCCACTATATTACAGGGGATATTCTAAATCTCTTTGTACTTCTTTAAATCATGTCATATGCCATGGAATTCCTTCTGATAGAGTTTTAGAGGATGGAGATATTCTAAATATTGATGTTACTGCAATTGTTGATGAATATCACGGAGATACAAGTAGGATGTTCTCTATTGGAAATGTATCAATTAAAGGAAAAAATTTAATTAATGCAACATATAATTCTATGATGGAAGGAATAAAAATTCTAAAACCAGGAATAAAAATTGGCAATATCGGATATGAAATTCAAACTTATGTAGAGGAAAAGGGTTTTAGTGTTGTAAGAGATTTTTGTGGTCATGGAATAAGTAATACATTTCATGAACAGCCTAATGTTCTTCATTATGGAAAAAAAAATACTGGACAAGAATTATTTCCAGGAATGACTTTTACAATAGAGCCAATGATAAATGCAGGAAAATATGACTCTAAAGTATTAAATGATGGATGGACTGCCGTAACAAAAGATAAATCTTTATCAGCACAATTTGAGCATACTTTAGGCATAACAGAAAATGGTTATGAAATATTTACAGAATCTGTTAAAGGTTATACGAGGCCCCCTTACAATTAATGATATCAAGATACTCAAGAAAAGAATTAGTAGATATTTGGTCAGAGGAAAATAAATATAAAATTTGGCTTGAAGTAGAGATTGCTGCAGCACAAGCGATGGAAAAACTTGGTCAAATACCTAAGGGTGTATCATCTACAGTTAGAAAAAAAGCGAAAATAAATGTTAAAAGAATTCATCAAATTGAAAGTCAAGTTAAACATGATGTCATTGCTTTCCTAACATCAATTACTGAAAAAGCAGGAATTAAAGCTAGATATTTACATCAAGGAATGACTTCATCAGATATTTTAGATACAAGTTTTAATATCCAACTGGTTCAATCTGGAAAAATAATTTTAAAAGATTTAGAGCAAATTTTAAAAATACTAAAAAAGCAAGCTAGAAAATATAAGTTTACACCGTGTATGGGAAGAAGTCACGGTATCCATGCGGAGCCAATTACATTCGGTTTAAAACTAGCATCATTTTATGAAGAATTTAAAAGAAATAAAAAAAGGTTATCTGACGCTATCGATGAAATATCTACATGTGCGATTTCAGGAGCAGTAGGAACCTTTGCAAATATAAATCCAAATGTTGAAAAACATGTTGCAAAAAAACTTGGTTTAAAAGTTGAGCCTATCTCAACTCAAATAATTCCTCGAGATAGACATGCATTTTATTTTTCGGTATTAGGAATTATAGCTGGATCAATTGAAAGAGTTGCAATTGAAATAAGACATTTACAAAGAACAGAAGTTTATGAATTACAAGAATATTTCTCTAAAAAACAAAAAGGTTCTTCAGCAATGCCTCATAAAAAAAATCCAATTTTAAGTGAAAACTTAACTGGACTTGCAAGAATGGTTAGAAGTGCTGTTGTCCCGGCTTTAGAAAATATTGCTCTATGGCATGAGAGAGATATTTCTCATTCAAGTGTTGAAAGAAACATTGGACCCGATGCAAATATAACATTAGATTTCGCCTTAGTAAGATTAACAAATATCTTAGATGACATGATTGTTTATCCAAAAAAAATGCTAGAAAATTTAAATATTACAAAAGGATTAATTTTTTCTCAAGAATTAATGCTTGAACTTACAAAAACTGGACTAAGCAGAGAAAAATCCTACAAAATGGTTCAAACTTACGCAAAAAAATGTTTTGCCGAAAACTTAGACTTGTTAAGTATCATTCAGTCTGACAAATATATAATGAATAATATTTCATCTAAAAGATTAAGATCAATTTTTAGTTATTCTAAACATTTCAAAAACGTAAACCTGATATTTAGAAGAGTATTTAAATAATGAAAAAAGGTAAAAAACTTTACGAAGGAAAAGCAAAAATCATTTTTGCTACAAATGAAAAAAATCTTGTCATTCAACACTTTAAAGATGATGCAACTGCATTTAATAATAAAAAAAAAGACACTATTGAGGGAAAGGGTGTTCTAAACAATAGAATATCAGAACATATCCTAACCAATCTAAGTCAAGTGGGAATTAAAAATCATTTAGTTAAAAGAATTAATATGAGAGAACAATTAATTAAGTTTGTTGAAATCATACCATTAGAATTTATTGTAAGAAATATAGCGACTGGCTCATTAACAAAAAGATTAGGAATAGAAGATGGAACTGTTTTAGATGAACCATTGATAGAATATTGTCTTAAAGACGATAAGTTAGGTGACCCATTGGTATCTAAGGAACATATTATTGCTTTTAAATGGGCTAGTAAAAAAGAGTTAGAAAAGATCGATAAACAACTTCAAAGAATTAATGATTTTATGGTTGGAATGTTTAGAGGTGTCAGTATTAAACTTGTTGATTTTAAAGTTGAATTTGGCAGATACAAAAATAATGGAAAGACTGAAGTTATATTGGCAGACGAAATTAGTCCTGATACTTGCAGACTTTGGGATAATAAAACCGACAAAAAATTAGATAAAGATAGATTTCGAAATAATTTAGGAAATTTAATTGATGCGTATCAAGATGTGGCAAGAAGACTTGGTATTCTTCACGAACTATCAAATATAAGACCTGTTAACTTTACTAAACTTAAAGCTATAAAAAAAAATAAATGAAAATAAAAGTCATTGTTACTCTTAAGGAAGGAGTTCTTGATCCTCAAGGTAAAGCCATACAACAAACATTAAATGGGATGGGTTTTAATAGTGTAAATGATGTAAGACAGGGAAAATATTTCGATATCAACATAAACGAAGAAGATGAAAATAAAGCTAAAATTAAAGTTGAAGAAATGTGTAATAAACTTTTAGCTAATTTAGTAATAGAAAATTTTAAGATTATTTGATCAGATAATGAAATCGTCAGTAATTATATTTCCTGGTTCTAACTGTGACAGGGATATGGACGTTGCTCTCCGCAAATTTGGATTTAAAAATCAAATGGTTTGGCATAACGATCATGAACTTCCTAAGAGTGATTTAATTGTTTTACCAGGCGGTTTTTCTTACGGAGACTATTTAAGATGTGGAAGTATAGCGGGTAAATCAAAAATTATTGACTCAGTTGTAAAATTTGCAAAATCGGGAGGACTAGTTCTTGGAATATGCAATGGTTTCCAAATATTAACAGAGACTGGCCTTCTTCCAGGAATACTCCAGCAAAATAAATATGTACAATTTATTTGCAAAAATATTTTTGTAAAAATTAACAATAAAGATAATAAGTTTTTTAAGAATATTAAAAAAGATGTTTTAGAACTTCATATTGCCCACAACGAAGGAAATTATTTTTGTTCTGATGATGAATTTAAATCTATTAAAGATAATAATCAAATTGCGGTAAAGTATTGTGATAATGATGGTCTTGTTGATGAAAAAAATAATCCAAACGGAGCTTTAGAAAACATAGCAGGAATATTTAATGTCGAAAAAAATATTTTAGGAATGATGCCTCATCCTGAAAGAATGATAGATAATTATTTATCTGGTGAAGATGGCTCATTATTTTTCAAAGGATTAGTAGAAAATATCTAGAATGGAAGTAAACGAACAAATAGCAATTGATCACGGGCTTAAAGCAGATGAATATCAAAAAATTTGCAAATTACTTAAAAGAACTCCTAATATTACTGAACTTGGTATCTTTTCTGCAATGTGGAATGAGCATTGCTCTTATAAATCATCTAGACTACATTTAAAAAAACTTCCAACCAAAGGAAAAAAAGTGATCCAAGGGCCTGGTGAGAATGCAGGCGTTGTGGATATTGGAGATGATGATGCAATAGTTTTTAAAATTGAAAGTCATAATCATCCATCGTTTATTGAGCCATATCAAGGAGCTGCAACGGGTGTTGGAGGAATTATGAGAGATGTTTTTACGATGGGTGCAAGACCAATAGCTAATTTAAACTCTATTCATTTTGGTTCACCAAGAAATAAAAAAACAAAAAACCTTCTAAGAGGAGTTGTCAAAGGAATTGGTGGCTATGGAAATTGCATAGGTGTTCCGACAATAGGAGGCCAAACATCATTCGATGAATCTTACAATGGAAACATTCTTGTCAACGCCATGACAATAGGATTGGTTAAAAAAGATAAAATTTTTTATTCAAAAGCTGCAGGCATAAATAAACCAGTTATTTATGTTGGATCTAAAACAGGAAGAGATGGAATTCATGGTGCAAGTATGGCTTCTGCAATATTTGATGAAAAAATTGAAGAAAAAAAACCTACTGTTCAAGTTGGAGATCCTTTTACTGAGAAACTTTTGTTAGAAGCTTGTCTAGAATTAATGAGTGGAGATTCTATAATTGCAATTCAAGATATGGGAGCCGCAGGTCTTACCTCCTCAAGTATAGAAATGGCCTCTAAAGGTAAATTAGGTATTGAAATTAATTTAGATAAAGTTCCTTGTAGAGAAACTAAAATGACTCCCTATGAAATCATGCTTTCAGAAAGTCAGGAACGAATGCTTATAGTTTTAGAGAATGGCAAAGAAGATATTGCAAAAAAAATTTTTGAAAAATGGAATTTAGATTTTTCAGTAATAGGTAAGACTACAAATTCCAAAAAAATAGAATTATTATTTAATAAAGAAAAAGTTGCAGATATTCCAATTAATTCTCTTGTAGAAAATTCTCCAATGTATGATCGTAAATGGAAAAAAGCGAAACTTCCGAAAAAAATTAAAGTTGAAAAAGAAAAATATAAAGAATTAAAAATTACTACTGTGATAAAAAAAATTTTATCAAATCCTAATATCTGTAATAAAAGATGGATTTGGGAACAGTATGATCACACAGTTATGGGCGACACAATTCAAAAACCTGGAGGAGATTCTGGAGTTGTAAGAGTTCATGGAACAAATAAAGCTATAGCGGCATCCATAGATTCTTCAGCAATATATTGCTGGTCTCACCCACTTACTGGAGGTAAACAAATTGTTTGTGAAAGCTGGAGAAATTTAATATCTGTTGGTGCTGAACCAATTGCAATTACAAATTGTTTAAACTTCGGCAATCCTGAAATTGAGGAAAGTATGGGAGAATTTGTTGAGTGTGTTCAAGGTTTAGGAGAGGCTAGTAAATATTTAGATTTTCCGGTTGTTTCTGGCAATGTGTCTTTCTACAATCAAACAAAGGATAAGGGTATTAAACCTACCCCAGCTATCGGTGGTATTGGTCTTATTAAAGATTATAAAAACATGATTTCAATGGATTTTAAAAAAATAAATAATCTTGTATTTGTTATAGGAAAAACCGATGGACATATTGATCAGAGTATTTTTGCGCGAGATTTTCTTAATGAAAAAAATGGACCACCACCTGAAGTAAATCTATTTAATGAAAAAAATAATGGGAAAACAATTTTAAGTTTGATTAAAAAAAATTTAATTAAATCTGCTCACGATGTTTCATTGGGTGGAATAATTGTTGCGATAGCAAAGATGTGTATTAAAGGGAAAAAAGGTATAGAGTTGAGGAAGCCTAAATATTTGATTAATCAATTTGAATATTTTTTCGGAGAAGATCAAGGTAGATATATTATTGAAATTGATCCAAAAGATCAAAAAACAGTGATGGATGTTTTAGATAAAAATTCTGTTCATTATGATGAAATTGGAGTTATTAACGGTGAAAGTCTAGTTGTTGATGATAGGTCAAAAGTATCAATTGACGAATTAATATTAAATAATAATAATTGGTTAGATAAATACATGAGATAATTATGGCAATGGACCTAATAGAAATTGAAAAACACATTAAAGAAGCATTACCTGATGCTAAGGTTGAAATTCAAGATCTTGCAGGTGATGGCAATCACTATTCCGCAACTGTAACTTCCTCAACGTTTGCAGGAAAGAGTAAAATTGAACAACACAAAATAGTATATAATTCATTGAAAGGTAAAATGGGTAATGAATTACACGCTTTAGCAATTAAAACAAAAGAGTAAAGTTATGGAACAAAATATAAAAGATTTAATTGAGAACGAAATTTCAAACAATGAAGTTTGTTTATTTATGAAAGGAACGCCTGATGCTCCACAATGTGGTTTCTCAATGGCGGTATCAAATATGTTAAAGATTATGGAAGTGAATTTTAAAGGTATAAACGTTCTAGAAGATCAAAATTTGCGTCAAGGAATAAAAGAATTTAGTGATTGGCCTACGATACCCCAACTTTATATTAAAAAAGAATTTATTGGTGGTTGTGATATTATCAAAGAAATGTATGAAACAGGAGAGTTAAAGAAAACCTTTGATGATAAGGGAATAAATTATAAAAAATAATTATCTAGAATAATATTCAACTACTAAATTTGGCTCCATGACAACTGGATAAGGAACCTCATCGAACTTTGGAACTCTAACAAATTTAACTTTTTTATTCTTTTCATCTACTTGGAGATATTCCGGAACTTCTCTTTCTTTATTGGCTAAAGCTACATCTATAAAAGCTAATTGTTTTGATTTATCTCTAATTTCAACTGTCTCTTCCTCTTTAAGTTGATAACTGGAAATATTTATCTTCTTACCATTAACTTTAACATGTCCATGATTAATTAATTGTCTAGCTGAAAAGATTGTTGTTGAAAGCTTAGCTCTATAAACTACAGCATCTAGCCTTCTCTCTAAAAGACCAATCAAATTTTCTGCAGTATCACCTTTTTTCATAATAGCTTTTCTATAAACGTTTCTAAATTGTCTTTCGTTCATATTTCCATAATATGATTTTAATTTTTGTTTTGCTTGAAGTTGTATTCCATAGTCAGATGGTTTAGCTGATTTGGTTTGTCCATGTTGCCCAGGGGGGTAACCTCTTGTATTGAATGGGCTTTTGGGTCTTCCCCATAAGTTGACTTTAAGTCTTCTATCAACTTTATGTTTAGAGTTTAATCTTTTTGTCATTTAATAATTGGCTTTATAAACTTAACCTTAATTTTGTCAATCAGCCTTTTTTAGCTAAAGTTGCAAATACACTCGATAAAATACGAGTTTCTTTATCAGATAACTCCATTTTATAAAATATACTTCGTAAATTTTCTAACATAATGGCCTTTTTTTCTTCTGGCTTGAAAAAATTAATGATTTCTAAATTTTTTATACATAAATTCAGCATTGATTGAACTTCTTTTTTTGAGGCTTGTTTTATTTTTTTGGATTTTGAATATTTATTTTTTTTTAAGTTAAAAATTTCGAATAGCGAATGAGCAACTATAATTAAGCTATGAGACAAATTTAATGATTTATAATTTGGATTAGTAGGTATTTGCAAAGCGTAATTTGCAAAACTTACTTCGTTGTTAGAAAGACCTGATGCCTCAGATCCAAATAAAAAAGACACTTTTTTATTAAAATTTATTTTGCTCAGTTCATTTAATTTAATGTGTTTAATATTTTTATTTCTAAATCTTGAAGTTGTGGCTATTAGACAATCTGTTGATTTTAACGATTTCTCTAGATCATGATAAACTTTAGTTTTTTTTATAATATCATTTGCTCCAACTGAGGTAGCAATAATTTTATCATTTGGAAATGATGGTTTTGGATTTACCACAATTAATTTTGAAAAATTAAAATTTTTCATTGATCTTGCACATGCGCCAATATTTTCTGACAATTGTGGTTCGTGCAAAATAAATGAAATATTTTTAAACATTAAAGGCTTGCAGGTGCTTTATCTTTAAACAACTTGTAGTCCAAGCTATCAATTAAAGCTTTAAAGGATGCATCAATAATGTTTGCTGATACACCAATTGTAAACCAATTTTTTCCTTTTGAGTCAGTACTCTCAATTGATACTCTTGTTACAGCCTCAGTTCCTGTATTTAATATTCTGACTTTATAATCAACTAATTTAAGATCTTTAAGATACTGAGAATATTTTGCCAATTTATCAACATTATTTCTAATAGCGTTATCTAAAGCATTAACTGGCCCATTACCCTCTCCTTCACAAAGAATAACCTTTTTATCAACTTCTAATTTTGCTTTAGCAGATGAAACTATTTTTTCATTTTCATTTTTTTTAACTGAAACATCGTATTCTTTAATAGAAATATATCTTGGAATCTCTCCCATCACTCTTCTTGCTAGAAGTTCAAATGATGCGTCAGCTCCATCATAACTATATCCAATAAATTCTCTATCCTTAACTTCCTCTAAAAGTTTTTTAATTTTTGGATCGTTCTCCTCAATTTCAATACCTATAGTTTTTAACCTTGATAAAATGTTTGACCTACCTGATTGATCCGAAACAACAATATTTCTATTATTCCCAACATCTTCTGGGTTAATATGTTCATAAGTTTTAGGATCTTTTTGAACAGCAGATACGTGCAAACCTCCTTTATGAGAAAAGGCTGCTGCACCGACATATGGTAAATGTTTGTTTGGTTTTCTATTTAAAATTTCATCAAGAAGTCTTGAGCACTGAGTAATATTCTTTATATTTTTTTCCTTTATATTGATTTCGAATTTATCATGAAATTCCTTTTTTAAATAAAAAGTTGGTATCAAAGACATTAAATTTGCATTACCACATCTTTCGCCCAAACCATTGATAGTCCCTTGAACCTGTCTTACACCAGATAACACTGCTGCGATTGAATTTGCTACAGCATTACCAGTATCATTATGAGCATGAATTCCTAAATTTTTACCTGGGATCTCATTTGTAACTTCTTTTACAATTTTAGATACTTCGTGAGGAAGTGTACCACCATTAGTATCGCATAATACTACCCATCTAGCGCCACTTTCGTATGCAGCTTTAATACATTCTAAAGCGTATTTTGGATTTGATTTATAGCCGTCAAAAAAATGTTCTGCATCAAACATGAATTCTTTTTTGTTTTTAACAAAATGTTTGGTCGTCTCACTAATATTTTCTAAATTTTCTTCATTTGAAATACCCAAGGCTATATCAACGTGAAAGTCCCAAGATTTACCAACGAGACAAACTGAATTAGTATTAGAATTTAGTATAGCTGACAAACCAGGATCATTATCAGCACTTCTTCCACTTTTTTTTGTCATGCCAAAGGCTGTGAAACTTGAATTTTTAAGTTTTAATTTTTTTTGAAAAAATTCTGTATCAGTAGGGTTAGCTCCTGGCCAGCCTCCTTCGATATAATCTACGCCAAGATTATCAAGAGCATGTGCAATTTTTATTTTTTCATCTAATGAAAAATGTACACCTTGTGTTTGAGCTCCATCCCTGAGTGTAGTATCAAATATATATAATTTTTCTTTACTCATTTTATTTTCCAGATTGTTTTACCATCTTTATCTTCAATTAAAATACCTTTATCTATTAACTCGTTTCTTATTTTGTCAGCTAATTTATAATCTTTATTTTCTCTAGCTTTGTTCCTTTGATCTATTTTTAATAAAATCTCCTTTTCAGAAAGATTAAGCATTCCTTTTTTAAACTCTTTCCATTGGTTTTTAGGCTCAACTAATAATCCAATGAAATTACATGCAGTAGTAAATATCTCTTTATCATTTTGATTACCCTTTTTAGCTTTGTCATATAGCTTATGAAGGTTAGATATATACCCAGGTGTATTCAAATCATCATACAACGGTTTAAGATCATCATCCTCTATTAAAACTTTTTTATTAACAGTTTCATGGCATTCGTACCATTTGTTAAGTGTTCTTTCACAATCAGTAATTAGTTTATCGTTCCAATCTAAAGGCTGAGAATAGTGTGCGCTAATCAATGCTAGTCTTAATACTTGTCCGCTGCACTTATTTTTAAACTCATTTATTTTTAAAATATTTCCTTGAGATTTTGCCATTTTTTCTTTTGACATAGTAATAAATCCATTATGAATCCAGTAATTAGCAAAACTTTTTGTTTGATTTGCACATACTGATTGAGCAATTTCATTTTCATGATGCGGGAATATTAAATCTAAACCACCACCATGAATATCAAAAGTATTTCCAAGATATTTTTTAGACATTACTGAGCATTCTAGATGCCATCCAGGCCTTCCTTTACCCCAAGGGGACTCCCATGAAGGCTCATCATCTTTTGATGGTTTCCAGAGGACAAAATCTTCGGGATTTTTTTTATTTTCTGAAATTTCAACTCTCGAACCTGCTATTAATTCTTCAAGTTTTTTGTTAGAGAGTTTTCCATAATCTTTAAAATTTCTAACTTTAAAATACACGTGCTTTTCACTTTCATAAGCAAAATCTTTTTTTATTAATTCGTCTATCATTTCAATCATTAATTTAATATTATCTGTTGCCTTTGGTTCAAAAGTAGGATTTTCACAATTTAAGTATTTACAATCCTCATGAAATTTTTTCGTAATATTTTTTGTCAATTCATTTATTGAAATTTTTTTTTCTTTTGATGAGTTAATTATTTTATCATCTATATCAGTAATGTTTCTCACGTAAGTAACAGATTTAGAGCCGTATTTGCATTTTAAGACTTTAAACAATAAATCAAAAATTACTAACGGCCTCGCGTTTCCAATATGAGGGTCATCATATACAGTAGGTCCACAAACATACATTCCAATATTTTTATTATTGATAGGTGTGAACTTTTCTTTTTTTCCACCAAGTGTATTTGATAAATATATATCTTTATTCATTATTCTAGGAATATACTTAAAAATTAGATTTGTGAATCTAATTGATTAGTTGGGAATCTTACATACTGGAATGGGATCCATCTTATGTAAGTTTGCTTGTCTTATTTTTAAATATTTGTCTCTATTTTTTGAGTTCTCGTTATTCATTGCTTCCTCTAACTCCTGGTAGGATAATCCCAATTGGCCTTCATCTGTTCTACCATCATCCCACAAGCCATCTGTTGGTGGAGCATCAATTATTTCTTTTAAAATTTTAAGTTCTTTACCGAGTTCCCATACGTCAGTTTTATTACAATCTGCAATCGGAGATATATCAACGCCTCCATCTCCGTATTTAGTATAAAAACCAACTCCAAAATCCTCCACTTTGTTGCCAGTTCCAACTACTATGCCTTGGTTTGCTGCTGCTACTTGGTATAGGGTTGTCATTCTTAATCTTGCTCGGGAGTTTGCCATTCCATGCTCATTGTTAAAGTTGGATAAGGATTTTTCAAAGGAACCAAATAGATTATCTAGTTCAATTGTATGTCCTTCAACATTTTTAAAATTACTTTTCAACCATTCTTGATGTCTAAGGCTTAAATCATGTTGTGAACTTTTTTGTTTAATTGGCATAGATAAAACAATTGTTTTTATACCTGTTAGAGCACAAAGAGTGCTTGATACTGATGAATCTATCCCTCCTGAAACACCTATGACCAAAGATTTTGCTTTTGATGGCATAGAGTTCACATAGTTTTCTATCCAATTTTTTATATAGTTTATTTTTTGTTTTGGTTCCATAGATACAATATATTGAGTCGCTTTTAATATAAAAGAGACTAAGATGCCGCTCTAATTCCGTTTTTAGCGTAATTAGAATTTTTCTTAATCTCATCTGAAATTAAGAACGCTAGTTCAATTGCCTGGTTAGCGTTTAATCTTGGATCACAATGAGTATGATATCTGCTTGATAGATCTTGATCAGAAATTTTCTGTGCACCACCTGTACATTCTGTAACATTTTGTCCAGTCATTTCTATGTGAAGTCCACCAGCATAAGAACCCTCGCTTTGGTGAACGGCAAACACATCTTTAACCTCTCCTAAAACATTATTAAAAGGTCTAGTTTTAAATCCAGTTCCTGATTTAATAGTGTTTCCATGCATTGGGTCACATGACCAGATTACATTTAGGCCTTCTTTTTTTACTGCCCTTATTAATTTTGGTAAAAATTTATCTACATTTTTATATCCAAACCTTGAAATTAGAGTAATTTTACCTTTTTCATTTTTTGGATTTATTACTTTTACAATCTTTACAATTTCCTCAGGTTTAGATGTTGGGCCACATTTAATTCCAATTGGATTTTCTATACCTCTACAAAACTCAACATGTCCTCCATCTAATTGTCTTGTTCTATCTCCTATCCAAACAAAATGGGCTGAGGTATCGTGGTATTCGCCTGTTGTTGAATCAATTCTTGTCATACTTTCTTCAAATGGTAGTAATAAAGCCTCATGAGAAGTCCAAAAGTTAACAGTCTTTAATCTTCTATTAAAGTCAGAATTTATTCCACAAGCATCCATGAAAGCTAAAGCATCCGCAATTTTGTCTTCTAACTCTTTAAATTTTTTTGCTTGGGGACTTTTTTTTATATATCCTAGGTTCCACAAGTGTACTTTCTTTAGATCAGCGAAGCCACCATGGCAAAATGCTCTTAATAGATTTAATGTAGAAGCAGCTTGTGAATAAGCTTTAAATAATCTTTTTGGATCTGGTCTTCTTGATTTCTCTGAAAACTCTATACCGTTAATATTATCTCCTAAATAGCTTGGCAGTTCTTTATCACCTTGTTTTTCTGTTGGAGCACTTCTCGGTTTTGAGAATTGTCCTGCAATTCTTCCAAGTTTAACTACAGGCATTGAAGCTGAATATGTTAAAACAAGAGACATCTGCAGAATTACTTTAAAGTAATCTCTAATATTATCTGGATTAAATTCTGCAAAACTTTCTGCACAATCTCCACCTTGTAATAAAAAAGCTTTTCCATCTACAACGCTAGCTAATTGTTCTTTCAGATGTCTAGTTTCCCCTGCAAAAACGAGTGGTGGAAAATTCTTAATTTTATTAAGAACCATATTTAAATCTTTCTCATCCTCGTATTTAGGGATATGTTTTACGGGGTAATTTCTCCAACTATTTAATTTCCATTTTTTCATGTTCAACCTAAGAGTG
>CEUZ01083986.1_pt1 | contig 13238 bp, 5 predicted proteins | sample 361511 | NCBI WGS metagenome assembly CEUZ01 (sample SAMEA2622822, study PRJEB7988) | marine metagenome | biome: marine biome (ENVO:00000447); feature: surface water layer (ENVO:00002042); material: "saline water (ENVO:00002010), including plankton (ENVO:xxxxxxxx)" | depth 5 m
CAGTTGTGAGCTGAAAGGAATGCCCATGGAAACATGCTGTACATCAGAACCATCAAAAAATGTACTGATACGCATTGTGGTACGATCAATGAATTGGTCGGGAAAAACAAAATGACCCGGTTCTATCCGCTCTCTTAAGGAACCGCAGGCAGTAACAGCCAGGATATGAGTGCAGCCTTCTTCCTTTAATGCCGAAATGTTTGCCCGGTAATTGACATTGGTGGGATTGATGGCATGACCCGGTCCATGTCTGGACAGGATCACAACCGGCACATCCTTGACGGTCCCAATAATTAATGCTGAACTGGGATTTCCGTAAGGCGTAGTAACATTTTTTGATAAATAATCGACAATAAATGCCGGATCTTCCATACCCGAACCGCCGATGATTCCAATTTTGATATTATTCTGCATTTCGCTGCTCTTCTAAAGATTTTTCATAAGGATATTGGGCAATGCCCTTTTCGGTGACAATACCGGCAATCAATTCTGCAGGTGTTACATCAAAGGCTGGTGTGGCCACCTCAATATCTTCAATGGTGAACTGCACGCCTTTGATACGGGTCACTTCATGTGGCAAACGTTCCTCCACAGGGATTTCGGTACCTGACGGGGTATCATAATCAACGGTGGAAAGGGGTGCCGCCACATAAAAAGGTACATTATGGTGCCTGGCCAGCACAGCCAGGCTGTAGGTACCGATCTTATTGGCCGTATCGCCATTGGCAGCAATACGGTCAGCGCCTACAAATATGCCATCTATATCCATTTTTTTCATTGTTTGTGCTGCCATGCTATCGGTCATGAGCGTGAAAGGTGTTTTGGTTCGTTTCAATTCCCAGGTATTTAAGCGCGCACCCTGAAGCAGGGGCCGTGTTTCACAGACATGTACTTTAAGGGTTTTCCCCTGGGCATGGGCGTATTGGATCAGCCCTAAAGCCGTGCCAATTCCACTGGTGGCCAGGCCGCCAGTGTTGCAAATGGTCATTACATTCCCATTATCGGGGATAAGATTGGCACCATGTAAGCCCAGGTTATGACAACGATCAATATCGTTTGTCCTGATCTCATGGGCCAAATCCAGCAGGGCAAGTTTCAGTTCAGGAACACTTCCTGAAAAGGATGATGCTCTGTCTTTCATCTGCTTTACGGCCCACATAAGATTAACGGCCGTGGGCCTGGTGGTACTAATTTCATCTGTTTTCAACATAAATTGCTGTAGAAAATCACTTAGACTATCAACTGTAATCTTATTCGCAGCCAAAACACAGGCATAAGCTCCAGCGACACCAATGGCTGGAGCACCACGGATGCTCAGCCGGTAGATGGCATCACACACTACTTTATATTCATCCGTTTGAATATACTTCTCTTCTAATGGAAGTTTGGTTTGATCAATCATTTTAACTTGATTATCTATCCATTCTATGGTAGGAGTTAAAGGGATAAGAGTCTTCATCTTTCTATTAGTTTATTTTGAAAAACTTTTTATATTCATTTATTCACAAACGAAAATAAATAATTAACGCGAATAAATTACACCTATAATATTATTTTATGAAAAATCTTTGGAATAACCAGGAAGCAAAAAAGTTCAGCAAAGATGATTTAAGCTTACGTGTTTATTCATCCCGGCTTTTAGGCCAAAATCCTGAATTGGTTTTACATGGTGGAGGAAATACTTCTGTAAAAGGTATTTACATGAATATCTTTAAAGAACCTATCAAAACTTTATTTATCAAAGGTAGTGGCTGGGACCTCAAAACAATTGAAAAAGAGGGATTTGCTCCAGTTCAGCTAGAACATTTATTACAACTTGCAACTCTTTCCAAGCTGAATGATATAGAAATGGTAAAAGAACAGCGTCTGGCTACTCTGGAGCCACAGGCTCCAAACCCATCCGTTGAAGCAATTCTTCACGCATTAATTCCCTTTAAATACGTTGATCATACCCATGCAGATGCAATACTTACTATTACCAACACTCCAAATGGGAAACAAAAAATAAAAGAAATCTATGGCTCGGATATACTCATTGTTCCTTATGTAATGCCTGGTTTCATCCTCGCTAAAAAAATTGCTGAATTAACCAGTAGTATAAACTGGGGACAATTAAGAGGAATGATTCTTATGAACCATGGTGTTTTTAGCTTTGGAGATAATGCTAAACACAGTTACGATAGAATGATTGATATCGTGAATACAGCTGAGAAGTATTTGAAGAAGAAAAATGCTTGGAAAAAATATGCAAAGTCCAAAGTAAAACCAGATTTAATCACATTGTCAAAAATTAGAAAACTAGCATCTGAAATGACAGGAGAACCTGTTATTGGAAAATTAAATCATTCACCTGATGCTACAGGTTTTTCCAAACATCAAAGAGCAATATCTCTTTGCATTAGTGGAACTCTTACTCCAGACCATGTAATCAGAACAAAACCCTTTGCATGGATTATTGGCCAAAATCTTGAAGATTCCGCTAAAAACTATACCAGTAAGTATATAAAGTATTTTGAAAATAATAAAAATGCTGGCTTAACAATGCTTAATAGCGGTCCCAAATGGGCACTATGGCCAGGAGTAGGTACCATCTGTTTCGGAAGATCAAATAAAGAAGCAAATATAATTAAGGATATCAATAACCATACATTTCGAGCTATGCAAGTATCAGATGAACTCCACAAATGGAAACCTCTACCATTCAACAAACTTTTTGAAGTTGAATATTGGGAATTGGAGCAAGCCAAACTAAAAAAAGAAAATTACTCTCTTCCTTTTCAAGGTCAAATTGCTCTTATAACCGGAGCTGCCAGCGGCATTGGTAAATCATGCGCTGAAATAATGTTAGAAAAAGGATCTGTAGTGGTTGGATTAGATAAAAACCATAATGTTGTGGATTTATTTCACAATAATCGCAATTATAAAGGATTCACCTGTGATGTCACCAAACCAAAGCAAGTAGAACAATCAATTAAAAGTATAATTTCTAATTTTGGCGGGCTTGATATACTGGTAAGTAATGCAGGAATTTTTCCTAATTCAGCCCATCTTGAAAGCATTTCAGATAAAAAATGGCACCATGATATAGATATTAACCTTACTGCTCACCATAATGTATTGCGGGCATGTATTCCTTTTATCAAAAATGGCATAGAGAGTTCGGTGGTATTCATAGGCACTAGGAATGTTGGCGCTCCAGGTCCTGGTGCAGGAACCTATACAATTGCAAAATCAGGCCTGACCCAAATGGCCCGTCTTGCGGCATTAGAACTAGCACCTCATCAAATACGAGTAAATATTGTCCATCCCGATTGCGTTTATGATACAGCAGTTTGGACTAAAAAGATACTACAAGATAGAGCAAAACAATATGGTATCAGTATGAAAAAATACAAATCTCGGAATTTGTTAAAAAAACCGGTTCATTCTAGAGATGTAGCTGAAATTGTCAGCTTCCTGGCTAGCAAACAATCTGCAAAAACAACAGGAGCTCAAATACCGGTAGATGGCGGGAATGACCGTATTATTTAAATCAATTATCTTTTCTGTCATATACTGGATCTAGAATTGGTGGAATTACAAATCCTTTGAAAAGTGGAAAATAGAAGTTAAACGAAGTGTGGTAAACCTGAGAAATCTTTCTTAATGAAATTCCCTTGTATTTTGGTTTCTTGAAAAGGGAACTTGAGGGCTTGGAATAGGTTTTGTTAACCGTTGATCTTGGAATAGATACTAGCGATGTGCTCACCGATGGCCAGGGAACTGGTTGCTGCCGGTGAGGGAGCATTGATAACATGTATCATATTTCCAGTGTTATTGATCACAAAATCATCTATCAGGCCACCATACGGTGTCAGGGCCTGAGCACGGACCCCGGCAAAGCCGGGGAGTATATCGTCTGCGGTTATTTCCGGAACCAGTTTTTGCAATGCATCCACAAATGCAGCCTTGAAAAAAGAACGGTAAAATTCGCCTAGGGCGGTATCCCAGTATTTCCCAGCCATGCGCCAGAAACCGCCATAGGATAAGTAATCCCACATTTCTTTTACATCTATATCGGTTTTTTTATACCCTTCCCTAGCCCAAGCCAATACAGCATTGGGACCTGCCTCAATTTCACCGCCAATAGTGCGGGTAAAGTGTACACCTAAGAAAGGGTAACGGGGATCCGGAATAGGATAGATAAGATTTTTCACCAAGTGGCGGGCTTGTTCTTTAAGTATATAGTACTCCCCACGAAAAGGTATAATGCGAACCTGACGCTTGGCTCCTGCAAGTTCCGCAATTTGATCGGAAAACAAACCAGCGCAATTGATCAAAAATTTAGTTTCATATTCTCCAGTTTCAGTGGTAACTATAATGCCGTTTGATCGCTCATCAATACTAATAACAGTGGCACCTGTTTCTATTTTACCATTTTCCTGGATATTTGCAGATAATTGCTGGCTCACTTGCAGGTAATCAATGATGCCTGTCTCCGGGCAATACAAGGCGGAGAGCCCAGTGGCGAAGGGTTCATATTCCTGCAACTCCGGCGGCGATAATATTTTAAGACCACTAATTCCATTTTCCCGTCCGCGCTTATGGAGCATATCTAGGATGCTCAGATCGTTTTCTCCAGTAGCAACAATGACCTTGCCACACATATTATAGGGGATATCGTAATTATTACAAAATTCCATGAGCAGTTCTATACCTCTACGGCAGTTCATAGCCTTTAAGGATCCGGGTCTATAGTATATGCCAGAATGGATCACTCCGCTGTTGTGGCTGCTCTGGTGTTGCCCTATCTTGGATTCTTTTTCCAGAAGTATTACTTTTAAAGAAGGATTTTGTTTAAGTAACTCATAGGCCGCGGCCAAACCCACAATGCCACCACCAACGATAGTGATATCAATCATATTTATTCAAACAAAAATAAGGAGAATATTATTTGATTACAGAAATCATAACTAGCATCTGGGTAAAATCTGACAAGATTGATGCTAATTCAGTGGCAAATTCAGTAGGGTTGAAAGGTTCTTCTTCCTTTTTTCGGTTTATGATAATTAGAGAACCGTCCATAACCTTAGGATTTGAAATCCAAGTTAGATTCTTTACGGCCTGAAAAAGACCCACGAAATGTTTTGACTGTCCATTTGGATAAGTGATCCAGATCTCCTTTTTCTCAGCATCTACAGTATAACCCCCAGCCATCTTGATATAATCACTGACCTTCTGTTTCGCTATAAACTTATAGATGCCTGGAGAAGCCACCTCCCCCTCAAGCTGGACCATATCGGGCTTTAAGGCCACAAAGATCTCATCCCCGTCTTGGACCACCACATTAGCACTAGTATTATTGGGGTTTTTAATAATCTCATCTAATGCGATACGAATTTTTTGATTATTTCGGGTCAGTGTAGTGGCCGCGGCATAAGCTTTAGGGCGCAAGCCCCCGGCACGGTTCAGGATATCAGTAATGGCTTCATCGGGTCTTGTAAGAACGTATATACCAGGAAAATAGACAGCACCGATAATAGTGATCTTGCGCTGCATACGAAAATAGGGATCCGGGCGTACAGAAATATAATCGTATGGTTGCAACTCAAAATCGGTTCGCTGCACAAAGACGCTGCCAGGATTACGGTCAAAACTGTACTGGATATTGCTAATAGTGTAATCGCTGTACATATCTAGATCAATGATTTCGGCATAGGTTTTATCATCCAACTTATTAGGGTCTATGCGGGCCACTTCAATCTTGTAGCGGTACACATCTTCAGAAACACCATCAGCTTCCAGTATCAAATCCTTAACGGTCATACCCGTTTTCAAAGTGTAGGTCCCGGGGCTGCGAACCACACCATCGATGGATACACTTCGCACATTGTTAAATACTCTCTGGGAATAAACTCGGATTTCATCGCCGGATTGAAGCTTAAAATTTTGTTTACTGCGCTCATTGGCCAGTACCTGCCCTAGATGAAAAGGGATAATGGTTTGGGTGATGCGATTCTCATCATAGCGGATCAAATCTGCTCGCTCTAGAAATACGGTAGCTTTGCGTTGAGGATCATCAAATCCACCGGCCTTAAAAAGTAAGTCGTGTACCTTCATGTTTTCTTCAAAGAGTTCGTATCGACCAGGGAGTTTCACGTTGCCAGTAATGGAAATATAGCGGGTTTCTCCCTCAATTTCATTGACACTGTAGACCCGAACAGCGTCATCAGTACGCAAATTTGTATTGGCCAGCCCCTGTTTAACAAACACTAATCCTAAGTTAAAGGGAATGATTTCTTTCTCATCACTGTTTTCCTTGACCCGAACCAGCTCAGCCCGTTTTAGATAAGTACGCTTTTTGAATTCCTCATCCACAAAGCCCCCGGCCTTAAAGAGCAGGTCATAAAGGCTCATGTTCTCTTGAAGAAGATAACGGCCAGGACGTTTTACATGACCGTTGATGGAAACATAGGTTCTGGGCACCATTTCAGTCATACTGTAGATCCGGATACGATCCAAACCCTGGAGTTCAATATCATTTGACAGGTCTTTTTCCAAGGCCTTTTTCAAGTTTAGTTTTATAAGTTGTTCAGTAAAGTCTGGTTTAATCCGTACTACATCCACCCGATCAAGGTAAGCATCCCCCAATAGGCCGTCCGCATTGGCAATTAATTCACTTAAACGTAGAGCTTCGCCCAAGTCGTAACTTCCAGGACGAGTGACAGCACCGCGGATTTCCACTACATTTTTACGAAGGTCCAGAACAGAAAAGACTTGGATGTTATCCCCATCCTGCAAGGGAAATGCTTTTTTTGTTTTCAAAATCTCTTCAAGGCTTACATCTGTAAACATGCGGTCCATCCCCAGTACAGCTCTTTTATCAAAGGGAACAATACGGTCAATCTGGGCCCGGTCCAAGTAGGCAGTGATCTTAAGTTCGCCAGCCATAGCAATCAGGTCTACAAGCTTTTCCTCAGGATTTAATTCAAAGATTCCAGGGCGGTTGATCTCCCCATCAATGGATACCGTCTTCAAGCGCTTAGGTATGAATATAACATCATCAAGCTGCAGTTTCTGATCCCTAAGCTTTTTTCCAGTGAGTAAGTAATCGTAAAAATCAATGGAGGCAATTTCCTTTCCGCCGCGGATCAAACGTATGTCCCGCAGGGAACCCAATGTAGTGGGCCCGTTGAAATAATATAGCGCTGAAAACAGGGTCGCAGAGGGACTTACGGTGTAGGCTCCAGGTTGGGCCACCTCACCTATTACCTGGATGCGCAGAGGACGTAGGTTACCCAAGCTTACATCCAGAAAGGTGGTGGGCTTGCGGCTTTGTGGATTGAGGCTGGCATAAGATTGGGATAAAACCCGATATAACTTTGACTCCAAGAGATTCAGGTTCAGACCGTTGACAAAAACCTGACCTATTTCAGGGATAAATACAAACCCTTCGCGGTCGACAGTTAGTACTTGGCGGAACTGGGTTTCGCCCCAAAGCATCACAATAATCTCATCCCCAGGGCCAATAAGGTAGTCCGGATCCACAGCGCCCACAGAAGTGGCTTGGAAAAGAGCCGGATCGCCCTTAAAAATATCATAGCCGAAATAGGTCAGAGGTTGACCGCCAGCCTGGGCTTCTGAATCCAGTTTCAGGTCCTTTTCATCTATTACTTCCAAACCTTCTTCGCCAATAATAGGCAATTGATCATCACCAATTGGCGATTTGGCTTCAAGCACAGGCTCCCCATCTCTCACCACATTGCTTTCCTCCGCATCCGGAACAGTGACTACTCCTTTCACTTCTGAACCAGATTTTGTAACTCCTATTTTACCTCTATTTTCTTTATTTACAGCTGCTTTGATATTCTGATCTGTATAGCCCTGTCCTTTGACGATATCATTGGCCTGGCTCTCAGACATTCCGGTAGACTTGATTACATCCTTGACCTGTTTGAGCTGGTCTGATGTCTGGCCAAAAAGCAGACCAACTACAATTATCATTATAACTAATTTGTTTTTCATGGTTTTTTCCTTTAGATCTAAACTTGGTTAATAAGCACCCAGATAACTACCAGGTTTATCATCAAAATAATCACCTTCAACGGGATTGTAGGAATACATGGCCAGCCAAGCTTTATTCTTCTCTTCTATACTATAATTGGACTCTGCACCCTTTGCCAATTCCTCACCTGCAGGGCTATTGTCATAAATGCAGATGACAATATTGGAAAATTCCTTATACTGATCTGTCAAATTTTTGCAAAGCAATTGTAGGCTGGCAGTATTGGCTTTGTTTTTAACAGTAACATAAACCTTACCCTGGTCAAAAGCGCCGGAAAGGCGATCCACCCGTACTATTTTATAATCAGGAATGGAGGGTATTTGAATTTTTGGTTTTGGTTTTTGTTTTAAAACTTTTTCCTGATCTTTTTGTTTTGTTTCTTTTTTTACCACTGGTTGTAATTTTTGGCTCTTAATTTGTACTTGGACATTTTCTTCTATTGTAGCGGCTGATATTGCCTTTTTGGATAAATTATGTTTTGGTGATGGTTCATTTTGAAAAATATTCATTATAAATACAGTAACACCAACAGTAAGAAAGATAAGCATGATTGATTGTCTTTGACCCAAAATAAAAGAAAAAATAGATTTTGAAGGTCTACCTGCTACCTGTTTTTCATATTGAATATCCAGTTCTACCTGTTTTTCTTCCGCCTGATTCATTTCACGTGTACCCAGTGAATGGAATATCCGTTTGTCCTTTTTCCCCGTGTCTGGGTTATAGACATATGTCTGGTAATAATAATAGCCATCACGGCCTTTACGGTATATACTGCTCATACGTACCTTTAGCTTATAATGTTATTTTTTAGGAAATAAGTTCCTTACCTCGGTATCTAAATTTACTTAACCTTTTAACTATGTCAACTACCATAATAACTACCTTTTGATTTTACTATATTTAAACTAGTTTAACACCCAGGGAACATATTTGTTCCTTTTTCCTTCTATCGTCATTAAATAGATCGGTAGTTGTCAGAAGATTCTATATTTAATATTTTCTTTCTTAGAGCTAAATATTCCGATAGATAGTTCCCTGTTTTTTCAGAATTTATACATCGATTATCCAATATCCTTCTTTTCGACGTAAAAAATTAAAACTACCTTTAAACTACCATTATATTTTACTCTATTATTTTCACAATATATTAATTATCTAACGAATATAATCTTTATTATAATTTAAAAACTACCTTTTCACTACCTTTTTATACATTTATTAATAACAAAGATACTCGTTTTTCGATACGTGTGAAATGTCCAGTGGAGTTGATTGACTGGTTTATAACATAAAATTAGGAATGGAAAACTCTTTTATATATTTTATCATCTCTTTAATAGACCGCTGCTGTGCTTCCTGCCCCATTCACAGGCTTTTTTATCCAACATACCCAAGTAATTATTAATTGGATAAATACGTGCCCTGACCATCCATATTATCATTTTTCCACTCACTTTGATACTTATCCCCATTTGAATATGTGAACGTACCCAATCCATTGCGCTGATCATTTTTCCATTCGCCTTCGTATTTATCTCCATTTAAATATGTAAAGGTGCCTTGGCCGTTTCGCTGATCATTTTTCCAATTACCTGTATAGGTTTCTCCATTTAAATATGTAAATGTGCCCTGGCCATTTCGCTGATCATTTTTCCAATTACCTGTATAGATTTCTCCATTTAAATATGTAAAGGTGCCTTGCCCGTGAAGTTTACCTTCTAAAAATGAACCATCGTATCTATTGCCATTAATATACATAGAAATTCCCTGTCCTGTTCTCTTATCCTTTTTCCATTCACCTTCATACTTACTGCCATCTATAAAATAAATACTTCCAGAACCTTCCCTTTTGTCCTTTTTCCATTCACCACTATAGGTTTCACCATTTGCATAAACAAAAATACCATGTCCCTCTTTTTCACCATTCTTCCATTGTCCTTCGTACTTATGGCCGCCCGTAATATTCATAGTCCCTTGACCATGTCTTTTACCGCCTTTCCAATCTCCTACATAGGTATCTCCATTCGAATATGTTAGTTTGCCCTGACCTGCTCTTTTATTACCCACCCATGCTCCTGTATAACGATCTCCATTCGTATATGTTAGTGTGCCCTGGCCTTGCTTTTTACCATCTTTCCATTCGCCTTCATATCTAGTACTATTTGGATAGGTAAAAGTCCCCTGACCATCTTGTTTATCATTTAACCATTCGCCAACATATTTTTCACCATTTGCATATGTAAAGATCCCTCGACCTTCCATTTTTCCTTTTTTCCATTCCCCTTTATAGGTACCGCCATTTGTGTAGATAAAGGTTCCCTGCCCATCAAATTCATCATCTATAAAAAATCCATTATAGGTATTACCATTGGTAAAGGTATAGATACCCTGACCATGAAACTTACCATTTGAGAATAATCCATCATACCGATTGCCATCCAGATAGATAAATGTACCCTGACCATGAAATTTACCCTTCAAAAACAGCCCTTGGTACTTATTACCGTTGCTATAGGTGTATTTGCCCTGACCCTCCCTATTATCATTTTGCCACTTACCTACATATTGATCACCATTTTCATAGGTAAAGATACCTTCACCTTCTCTTTTATCATTCTGCCATGTGCCCTCGTATCGGTTTCCATTAATGAATGTATAAATACCCTGCCCGTGCCGTTTATCATTCTGCCACTCACCTTCATATCGATTGCCGCTTTTATATAGGTATAGACCCTTTCCATGCATATTACCATTTTTCCATTCCCCAGTATATTTATCATCATTTGTATAGATCAATGTGCCTTGCCCGGTTCGTTTATCATCAATATAATTTCCTTCATACTTGTCACCATTAAGATATAGAAAAATACCTTGTCCATTTCGTTTCCCATATTGCCATTCGCCCTTGTATATATTACCGCTCTTAAACCTGTAGGTACCTTGTCCATGGAACTGACCATCTAAGAATAATCCTTCATAGTTATTGCCATCAAGATAGGTAAACATACCCTTGCCATTGGGTTTATCATCCCTCCATATACCATTGTATCTATTACCGTTTTTAAACCACTGTGTACCAATACCTTCCCTTTTATTATCTTTCCATTCTCCTTCGTACTTCCCACCATCGGCATAGGTAAGTTTTCCCTTTCCGTCGAAACTACCTACCATAAATGTGCCTTCATATATATTACCATTTATAAAAGTGAAGATACCTTCTCCAGTTCTTTCACCATCCTGCCAAACTCCATCATATTTCCCACTATCTGCATACATGATTATCCCCTGACCATGAAACCTCCCATCTAAAAATGTACCTTCATATATATTACCATTTATAAAAGTGAAGATACCTTCTCCAGTTCTTTCACCATCCTGCCAATCTCCATAATATTTCTCACCATTTGCATACATTAATGTTCCCTGGCCATGAAAACGACCGTCCAGAAATGTACCCTGATACTTATTCCCGTTTTTAAAGGTATAAATACCCTGACCAGTACGTTTACCATCCTTCCAATCACCTTCGTAAATATTACCACTTAAAAACGAGTATTTTCCTATTCCTGTTCTTTTGTCATCTTTCCACTCTCCTGCATATTTTTCTCCTTCAGTATACAGAAAAATACCATAACCATCGCGCTTATTGTTTATCCAATCCCCTTCATATTTTTCACCATTCTCATACAGGAGATTACCTCTGCCTTCTTTTTTATTCTCTTTCCATTCACCAACATACCGGCTACCATTTAAATAGGAAAAAGTACCTTGCCCATCCTGTTTACCACTTTTCCATCGCCCAGTATATGTTTCACCTTTTAAGTAACGAAGGGTCCCTTGGCCATCCCTATTCCCCTGCTTCCATTCTCCTTCATATACATCCCCATTTGAAAAAGTGTATAAACCTTGTCCCTCCTTTTTCCCATCTTTCCATTCTCCTATATAGGTTTCACCTGCATTTACATTACGAAAAGTGCCCTGGCCATTAAAATTATCATCCAAAAACATGCCTTCATACGTATTACCATTTGCAAATGTGAACCTCCCCTGACCACTTTTTCTGTCATTTAAATATTCACCGTCATATTCATTGCCATTTGTATAGATCAAGGTTCCCCGGCCTTCCCTTTTTCCATCTCTGTAATCACCTATATATTGGTTGCCATTGGTAAAAGTGAATGTACCCTGACCTTCTCGTTTCCCATCAATATAGTCGCCAACATACTGGTTTCCATTTGCATAAATATACGTACCCTGACCTTCTCGTTTATCATCCTTCCAATTGCCTTGATACACATCACCCTCTGTATAAGTGAAAATACCATATCCACTGCGTTTGTCATCTACCCATTCTCCTTCATACCTGTTCCCGCTTTTAAAGGTATAAATGCCCCGACCATTGCGTTTATCATCCCGCCATTCTCCTTCGTACCTGTTCCCGCTCCTAAATGTATACACTCCCTGACCATTACGTTTGTTATCCCGCCATTCTCCTTCATACCTATTCCCACTCTTAAACGTATAAACGCCCCGACCATTGCGTTTGTCATCTACCCATTTTCCTTTATAGGTATCACCGCCTGCAAGATGTAGTATACCAACTCCAGATCTTTTATCATCAAGCCAATTACCTTCATATGTATCACCATTTGTATACATAAATGTACCCCGGCCATTAAACTTACCATCCAAAAACTGGCCCTCATACCGATCATTATTAATAAAAGTATAAACACCCTGTCCGGTTCTTTTATCATTTTTCCAATCACCTGTAAACTTCTCTCCGTTATTAAAAAAATAACTGCCTTCTCCCATTCGTATGCCAGCCAACCATGCGCCCTCATATTTTTCACCATTTACATAATTAAATGTACCCTGTCCATGAAATTTGCTATTTAAAAACATTCCAACATATATATCGCCATTGGTAAAAAAATATTTGCCCTCCCCAATCATCCTATCATCGGTCCAATTACCTACATACTTCTCACCATTTAAATATGTAAACTTACCCTGTCCGTGAAACTTACCTTCCAAAAAGAACCCGGTATAAATATCACCGTTATTGAAGGTATAAAGACCTTGGCCACTGCGCCGATCATTCTGCCATTCACCATCATACCTGTCACCGCTTTTAAAGTTGTAAATACCTTGACCTTCCCTTTTGTCATCTATCCATTCCCCTTCATACCTT
>CEUZ01290844.1_pt1 | contig 13233 bp, 12 predicted proteins | sample 361511 | NCBI WGS metagenome assembly CEUZ01 (sample SAMEA2622822, study PRJEB7988) | marine metagenome | biome: marine biome (ENVO:00000447); feature: surface water layer (ENVO:00002042); material: "saline water (ENVO:00002010), including plankton (ENVO:xxxxxxxx)" | depth 5 m
TCATCTGGTGCTACTGCATCTTCTAAATCAAGAAAAATTACATCTGCATCAGATTTAGCTGCTTTTTCAAAAAAATCTGGAGAACTCCCAGGGACCGCCAATTCACTTCTATTTAGTCTTGTTGTTGCTTGTTCTACTTCATAAAAACTCATTTTAATTTCCTTTCTTTTTTAAACAATTGAATACCAATAGATTAAACAAATATCAAACGATTTTTTCATTATTTTTATTTAATGGATGAAAATTTTCTATAGTTTCAATTAATTTTTCTCTATGTTCTGTATATTTTTGCGTAGTAATTATGCTTGAATGTCCTAACAACTTTTGTACCACTCTTATATCAGCCCCTGAATTTAATAAATGATTACCAAAAGCATGTCTAAATGAATGTGGATGCATCAATTTTTTATCAATTTTTAATATATCGGCCAAATTATGCATTATTTGCAATACTCTTCTTCTCGTTAAAAATTCATTAGTATTATTTGATGGAAATAACCACGGGCTATCTTTCTTTTTAAAATAAATTTTTCTATATTCTAAATATTTTTCAATAACTTTTTTAGTTTGATCTCCAAAAAAAACTACTCTTTCTTTGCGGCTTTTTCCTTTTTCAGGGGGGTCAATTAAAATAGTTTTTTTTATTAAATCAATATTATTAGTTTTTATTGAAATTAACTCTGATACCCTTATTCCAGTAGAATATAAAAGCTCAATAATTAAATTAGATCTAAGGTCTATATAATTATTATTTTTTGTTGAAACATGTTTAAGTATTTTTTCAATTTGATTAACAGATAATATTATAGATAAAGTATCTTCAGATTTCGGGATATCAATTTTTTCGATAGGATTATTTTTAATAATTTTTTCAGAAATTAAAAATTTATAAAATCGTTTTAAAGCAAATATCTTTCTTGATTTAGTTTTATTTTTTACTTTCTTTTGTTTTAAGCTATTAAGAAAGTCTATTATATCTTTCTTAATTATTGATTTAAAAGACTTTTTTCTTCTTTTTATAAAATTTCCGAATTGGTTAATATCATATTTGTATGAAATAATTGTGTTTTTATGAACACCATCTTCAGAATCTAAAGTTTGTATAAAATGGTTTATTTCATTAGACATTATAATTATCATCTTTCAATTAGTGTTTCTGTAACTAGATCGAAAGCTTTTTCTTCTAGCCCTATTTGATTTAGTGAGCTAATCACAATTTGCAAGAAAAAAGGATGTAATTGATTAAAATTTTTACCATCTAAAGACATAAGAATTAATAAAATTGTTTCTCCAATTCTTTTATTTTCTGCTGAATATTTTAATAAAGATATTAATGAAGTATCAGGCATCCTTTTTATTTCAGATTCTTTTTTATTTAAATTTAGTAACCAAAAATCTGGAATAATTTTAATACTAAAGATTTCAAGTATATAAAATCCTAATGTATTAAATTCTAGATCAACATTACTGGATTTAAATTTATTTATAGATTTAATAATTTCAGTTTGAGAAATATTCTTATAATTAGTCTCTGTATTTTTTATATTAAAAAGTTCTATTATTACCCACAATTCAATAAATTTATTAAATAATTCTACACTTTCATCTCTTTCTTTTTTAATTAACTCATACCAATCAAGCGCTTCATCATATTTATCTGAAATTAATAAAGATTTAACTGCGTAATCTGAAAACCAAGATAGTTTCTTAGACGGTTTGATCTCTAAAATAGTATTTAAATTTAATTTTGAAATTAAAGGAAAATTACCATTAATAGAAGCTAGTTCCAAAGATTTTTTAATAATCTTAGCCTTTTTCTCATTATTTTCTTCTATTACAGCCATTTGGAACAAAATTGCCTGTGTATCATATCCAAGTATAATATTATCTTCTAAAGAAATTTTTTTATCTTTCTCCTTTAAATCATAACTGTTATAAATCTCTTCTATAGTTTCAATTGGTAAATTTAAAAGTTTTTTTGATTTTTCTATAGCTTCAATCCGTATTTTTATTGGAACATTAGGCATCCTATATATCATTGATAAAAAAAGAGGATCCTCATTTAAAATATAATTATCTTTAATGTTAATGTTTGCCACTCTAGTCATTGATAAGTTCAAAAGACTTAGATCGTTTAAACTTTCATCATTAATTTCTTCTTTATAAATTAAACTATCAATAATTTTTAAAAAATTTTCATCGTTAAAATTTTTTTCTTCTTTTAATAATGATAAAGATAAATTTGCTTTATTGTTTTCACCATTAAGTATCAAACAAAATATTTCAACTTTCTTCCAAAAAAAATTAGATTTGTAATTTTTTCTTTTTTCTTCTATGTCTGAACAAGCTAAATCAAAATTATTTAAAGATAAATTTATTTCTGTTTGTTTTATTAAAATTTCTTCATTATCCATATTCTTAATTAAATCTATTAGAGATTTAGCATTATCAAAGTCCCCAATTTCAATTAATTTATTTATTCTAATTAACAATAAATCTGTTTTATTATTAGACTCAGGAACGTCAGCATTTGATAATAACAACTTCTTCATTAAATCAATTGCTAAATCAGATTCTTTATTAACTGGTAAATTATCTAAATAATTTTTTATAATATTTTTTTCTGATCCAACCCACATATCATATCCTAACCCACCTTCAGACTTAGAAATCGTTCCTACGGTATTAGCATCGATCTCTTTCAATTCAATTATTTTAAATTTATTATCACTTTCAAAGGCCTCATTTTGTTTTTCTGATTCATCAATTTCTTCTATTTCATTAACTTCTATATTTCTTTTAAATCCCCCCGCTCCTATTTCAGTATCACCTAGGCCAGCAAAAATTTCGGAAGTAACAAAGAAAAAAAGAAAAATTAAAAAAAGATTTTGAATATTTTTCATTAAAATTTATTTAAACTATGATTTTATTTTTTATATTCTTCTATTTCTATATTCTTTTCAATTTTTATCTTAGGTACTGGAACAAACCATTCTAAGAAAAAAAACAGTATAATAAGAATAAAAACGATGATTGTGAGTAAAATATTCAGTTTTTTTTCAAAAAAGTTTTTTTTACGCTCTCTAAACATTATATTAATTAGTTATTAAGTATTAATTTATTTAAATCTTATCAAAAAAAAGAGATATTTGCTGTTTAAATTATGAAAAAAAGAATTGTTTTAATCGGAATGATGGGTTGTGGTAAAACAACCATAGGTAGACATTTATCAAATATTCTAGAATTAGACTTAATTGACTCTGATAAATTGATTGAAAAAGATTGTAATAAAAAAATATCAACAATATTTAAAGACTATGGTGAAGAATATTTCAGAAAAAAAGAAGAAAAAGTTATTTTAAATACTATAAAAAAAAATAAAAATTCTTACGTTCTTGCGTTAGGTGGAGGGAGCTTTTTAAATAAAAAAATTCAAAAAATAATTTTAGATAACACAATTTCTTTTTGGTTAAATACAAATTTAAATTTAATTTACAAAAGATGTAAAAAGTCTAAAAATAGACCATTGCTTAATAAAGATAATAATAATGATTTAAAAAAAACTATTAGGAATTTATCTAAAATTAGAAATCCTGAATATTCAAAAGCTAATTTTAAAATAGATGCTAATGAATCGCCTGAAAAAATTTGTAAAAAAATATTATTAAAAATAAAAGATATTAATTAATATAATCTTTTGAAAAAAAAAAAAAATTGAAAAAAAATTATTCAATAAAAATTCCTTTAAAAAATAATCCATATGAAGTTTTAATTGGAGAAAATATTATTAATAATTCTAAAAAAAAAATATTTTCTAAAATCAAAAGTGCAAAAAAAATTTTTATTATAACTGATAAAAAAATTAAAAAATTTCACTACAAAAAAATTCTCAATATTATTCCTAAAAATTTCATTATTAAATCTTTAATTATTAATCCTGGAGAAAAAATGAAAAAAATTAATACCATAAATATTTTCTTAACTTTTATATTAAAAAATAAAATATCAAGGAATGACGCTATTTTTGCTTTAGGTGGAGGGGTTATTGGAGATATCTCGGGTTTTTTAGCAAGTATTACTCTCAGAGGAATAAAGCTAATACATTTTCCCACAACATTGCTTGCGCAAGTAGATAGCTCTATTGGTGGTAAAACTGGAGTAAATAGTGAATACGGAAAAAATTTAATTGGGACATTTTACCAACCAAATTTGGTTGTATGCGATACACTTTTTTTAAAAACATTGCCTAAAAGAGAATTGATATCAGGATATGCGGAAGTAATAAAATACGGAATTATATATGATAAAAAATTTTTTTATTGGTTAAATAAAAATGTAAATAAATTATTAAATAACAGTTCTACAGAAATTTCTAAATCAATAAAAAGAAGTGTTGAAATTAAAAGAGATTTTATTTTAAAAGATGAAAAAGATTTAATTAACAAAAGAGCAATGTTAAATTTTGGCCATACCTTTGGTCATGCTTTAGAAAAATATACTAATTATTCTAACAATCTATTGCATGGGGAAGCAATATCTATTGGTATGTGTATGGCAAGCAATTTATCAAATATTTTAGGTTTTTTATCTTTAAATAATTATATAAAAATAAAAAATATTTTTTTAAATTTTGGGCTACCAACAAATTTAAGTTACTTAAAAAAAATTAAAATAAAAAAAAAACAAATTGTAAAAAATATGGTTTATGATAAGAAAAACTTGAATGGAAAAATTAATTTTGTTTTGTGTAAAGATATAGGAAAAGTTTTTATTTATAATAAAATTAAAAAAGAATTTATTGAAAAATCTATATCTTAAAAATGGATTTATATACAATTTCTATATTATTATTAATTTTTTTTCTAATTTTATTATCTGGTTTCTTTTCAGGATCCGAAACAGCACTTACAGCAGTATCAAAACATAAAATACACCAACTAGAAAAAAAGAAAAATTCTAGAGCAAAAATTGTAAGTTTTTTAAAATCAAAAAAAGAAAAACTAATTGGAACTTTGTTATTAGGCAATAATCTTGTAAATACTTTAGCAACTGCTTTAGCTACTAGTTTTATAATTAGATATTCCAATAACAGTGAAAAAGCTGTCATATATTCTACTGGAATAATGACAATCCTAATTCTAGTATTTGGAGAGGTTCTACCAAAAACGCTTGCAATTAATAAATCGGAAAAATTTTCTCTTTTATTTGCTCCAACAATTAAAATTTTAGTAAAAATATTTTCTCCCTTTACACATTTAATACATTATTTTACTCATATAATTTTAAAATTATTTAAATTTAAAATTAGTACAGATATTGGCACAACTGAAGATGAGCTAAGAGGTGCTATAGATTTACACGCTAAAACTGAAGGTTCAACTCATGAAAAAGATATGCTACAAGGGATACTCGACCTAGATGACCTACAAGTAAATGAGATAATGACACACAGAAAGAATCTAGAAGTTATTTATTTAAACGAACCAAAAGAAAAAAGTATGAAAAAAATACTTAATAGCCAATTCACTAGATTGCCACTATATGATAAAAATTCAGATAAAATTCTTGGCATATTAAATGTTAAAGATGTTTTAAAAAATATTAATAAAAAAAGAAATCTAAATTTAAAAACTATAGCAAAAAAACCTTGGTTTATTCCTGAAACAACTTCTGTGTTAGATCAACTACAAGAATTTAAAAAAAAACAAAGACATTTAGCTTTTGTTGTTGATGAGTATGGAACTTTAATGGGAATTATAACGCTCGAAGATATTATAGAAGAAATTGTTGGTGATATTGAAGATGAGCATGATATTAAAATCAAAGGCGCAAGGAAGTCAAAAGATGGTAAATATATAATTAAAGGAAATGTTACTATTAGAGATATGAATAGGGAATTTGACTGGAATCTTCCTGATAATAACGCCTCAACATTAGCAGGACTAATTTTCCATGAAATAAAAACTATTCCCGAGCCTGGAAAAATATTTAGTTTTTATGGTTTTAGATTTGAAATAATTAATGCAAAAAAAAATCATATTGATTTAGTTAAAGTTACGCCTTTAATAAATTAACTATTTTTTTAATGGCACTGTTAATTTAAATGAAATTGAATGAACCTTATCAATTATATTCTTCCCAAGAATATTTATTAAATACCTTTGTCTGTCTAAAATAGATAATTTAAAAAATTTATCGCTTTCTAAACTTATTATAAAATGAGTTTCTGATCCTTTAATATTTTGAGGATGTTTTTTATGTTTATGAGAAACATTTTCAATTGTAAATTCACAATTTGGAAAATTTTGCTCAATTCTTTTTTTAATTAATATTTCAATCTTTTCTTTATTCATATCAAAACTTGTCATTTGTATTCTTTGTTGTACATAATATTAATTATGAAAAAAAAAAGTTTATTTGAAAAAGAAAATATTAACTTTAAAAGAAAATGTTTTAAAAAAGATTGTTTAAAACCTGGTATTTATAAAGCTCCTAAATCAAAAAATGAAATAAATAACTATATTTGGTTTTGTGAAGAACATATAAAGTTATACAATAAATCTTGGAATTATTGCAAAGATATGTCACAAAAAGAAATAGAAAACCATATTCAACAAGATACTATTGGTTGGAGACCAACTTGGAATTTTTCAACAGCAACAAAAAAATTTAAAAATTTTGAAAAAATTTTTTCTAATTACTTTCATTTTTTTAAAAAAGAAAAAAAATTTAAAATTAATAAAAAAAATACTATTTTGAATAATTCATTAAAAACTTTAGATATTAATGAAAAAAATATAGATATTAAATTAATTGAAAATAAATATAAAAAGTTAGTAAAAAAATATCATCCAGATAAAAATAAAGGAAATAAAAAATATGAAGAAAAATTAAAAGAAATAAATCAAGCTTTTACTGAAATTAAAAAACAATTAATAACAAAACTTAATTAAAAAAAAATGGATAATATTTTAACTGAATCAATCTCTTATATACCTGATATAAAAATATCTTCTAAGCAAGTTTTTGGAATTAATACAGATATTAGAATACCTGCATTTAGTAAAAAATCTTCATTAGTTCCAAAAATAGATAATGATTATTTCTTTGATAATGATACAACTATTTCAATTTTAACGGGCTTTCTTCATAATAAGCGAGTTCTTATTCAAGGATATCATGGTACAGGGAAAACTACTCATATTGAACAAGTTGCAGCTAGATTAAATTGGCCTTGTATAAGAATTAATCTTGATAGCCACATCACGAGAGGTGACCTTATAGGAAAAGATATAATAACATTAAAAAAAGATAAACAAATTACAGAATATAAAGATGGAATGTTGCCTTGGGCCGTAAAAAGACCTACTGCGCTTGTATTTGATGAATATGATGCTGGAAAACCAGAAGTAATGTTTGTAATTCAAAGAATATTAGAATCTGATGGAAAATTAACATTATTAGATAATAATGAAATTATAGATCCTCACCCAGCTTTTAGGTTGTTTGCAACTTCAAATACCATAGGACAATCGGATAACTTAGGAATTTATCATGGAACTAATCAAATAAATCAAGGGCAAATGGATAGATGGAATATTGTTGCGGTTCTAAACTATTTAGCTCCAGATACAGAAACTAAAATAGTACTTAATAAAACTAAGATGTCTGGTAACAAAGATGCAGTAGATAAAATAAAGTCAATGATCGTTTTAGCAGGTTTAGTAAGAAAAGGTTTTATTCAAGGTGATTTAACAACGGTTCTATCTCCTAGAACAATAATAAATTGGGCAGAAAACTACAAAATTTTTAATGATTTAATTTTTTCTTTCAAAATATCTTTTTTAAATAAATGTGACGAAACAGAAAAGCCTATAGTCGCTGAATATTTTCAAAGAGTTTTTAATATAGATCTTCCAGAGAGTGAAATAAATAATATTAAAAAAAATCCGTAATATTTATGTTAAATATAGATAAATCTATAACAGCAACAATTAAATCTATTTCGGAAAAGAAAAATCTTACTTTCTCTTTTAATAATAAAGTAATTAAAGTTGAAGGTAATAAAATATTTTTACCAAACAGTAGCCTGCTTAAAAAAAAAATAGATTTAAAAAATTATAGAGGCATAGCAGATTTCTTGGCTTTAAAACTAAAGTACCATAAAACAAACATATATAATAATTTTAAACCAAATAATAGCGTTAATAGAGAAATATTTGATGCGTTAGAAGAAACAAGAATTATAAGTTTAGGCTCAATTTATATGAAAGGAATAGCGTCAAATTTAAAAACTAGATTAGAATTTTTTTGCAAAAAAAATCAATTCAATAAAATAAAAAAAAGAAATAACTCACAAATAACACAAGTGATAAAATTACTATCTCTTGAATTTTTTTTAGAACAAAAACTTCCAAAAAATACTTACTCATTCATAAATTTATGGAAACCAATAGTTATGCCCTTAATTCTGGAAAATTTAATTGAAATAAGGAAAGAATTAAATAATCAAAAAGAATTTTCAGAAATATCATTAGATTTGATAAAAAAAATTCAAAAATTCTGTAAGCAAAAAAAAGAAAAGGAAAAGGAAAAGGAAAAAAATTTAAAAAAAAATAATAAAAATAATTATAAGAATAAAGAAGAAAAGCTTGAAGAAAATATTAACAGCTTTTTTTCAGATAAAGAATTTAAAAAAAATAAATCATCAAACAAGCAATTAAAAGAAAATAAAAGTAAAAAAATAAGTAATAAAAAAAGTGACTATATAAATAATTCAATTTCAAAAATAAATGAAGAGATCAAATATAAAGCGTATACAAAAAAATATGATAAAATAATTAAAGCTGAAGATTATTGTAAAAATAGTGAATTAATTAAATTAAATAATTTATTATTAAAAGAATCTAAAAATACTTTCTTAACTATTAAAAGACTGGCAAAAAAATTACAAAATAAATTGCTAGTTTTCAATAAAAGTTTCTGGAATTTTGATTTAGAAGAAGGAAAAATTAATAATGCTAAATTATCTAAAATTGTTGTGAATAATAACTTTAAAAAAATTTACAAAAATTTAGAAGAAAAAAAAATAAAAGATACTGTTGTAACAATTTTAATAGATAATTCTGGTTCAATGAGAGGAAAACCTATTCAAACTGCCGCCATATGTTCAAAAATTATAAGCAAAATTTTAGAAAAATGTTTTGTTAAAGTAGAAGTTTTAGGTTTTACGACTAAAGAATGGAAAGGAGGAAAATCGAGAGAAGATTGGATTTCTAATAATATGCCAGAAAAACCAGGGAGGTTAAATGATTTAATGCATATAGTATATAAAACACCTGAAGATACATTAAAAAAAATTGATAATAATTTTGCATTAATGTTGAAAGATGGTTTGTTAAAAGAAAATATTGATGGAGAGTCTTTGATATGGGCTTTAACAAGAATTTTAAGAAGGACAGAAGAAAGAAAAATTTTAATGGTTATATCAGACGGAGCGCCAGTAGACGACTCAACAATTTCCAGTAATTACTCAAATTACTTAGAAAAACATTTAAAAAAAGTAATAAAATTTATAGAAAATAAAACAAATATTGAAATTGTTGCAATAGGAATTGGTCATAATGTTAATAAATATTATAAAAAAGCAGTAACAATTAATGATCCTGATCAATTAGGTGGTACAATGATTAAAAATTTTTTAGAATTATTTGATAACAAAAAATAAACTTACTTTTTTTTTGATTTATTATTATCAGAAATATTTATAGTTTTTTTCTTTATAGCTTTTTTCAATTTTAACGCTTTCACAGATAGCTTATTATTTGGCAAAGAAACAATATATTTGTCAAAACCTCCTGCAATTTCAATTGATTTAATTGCTTTTGTAGAAATTTTTAATCTCACCATTTGATTAAGTATGTCTGAAAAAATACTTTTTTTTTGTAAATTTGGTAAAAAATTTCTTTTGGTTTTATTGTGAGCATGACTGACATTATTACCAATTGAAACTTTAATCCCTGTTAATTCACACTGTTTTGTCATTTTTTTAAAAAAAAAATTAATTAAGTTAACTTTTATTAGTTTTTACGTAATGATGCAAGATTTTTTTCGAAGCCTCAGTCGGTGAAATAATATTTTTAGCTACTTTTTTTTGTAATTTAGAAAATTCTAATATTAATTTCTTATTATCTTTAATTTTATCAAATAAATTTTTTTGTAAATCATCCCACATCCATTTAGATAATTGTTTTAATCTTCTGTCTTTTATCCATCCTTTTTTTTCTCCTATATTTTTAAATCTTTGAATTATTTTCCATATCTCACTTATACCTGTTTTTTTTAACGCAGAACATTTAATAACTTCTGTATTAAAAGTATTATTATCCTTTTTTAATAAACTTAAAGCATTCTTATAATCAGCTAAAGTTGTTAAAACTTCATTCTTGAATTCATCTTCTTTATTTACAATTAACAAATCAGCTATTTCAATTATTCCTTTTTTTATACCCTGTAATTCATCTCCAGAAGATGGTTGAAGTAAAACTAAAAAAATATCTACCATCTCTGCTACTTCTGTTTCAGATTGACCTACGCCAACTGTTTCAACAAGAATTATTTCATAACCTGCAGCTTCAACTAAAATCATTGTTTCTCTTGTTCTTCTAGCAACGCCTCCTAATTCCCCACCACTTGGAGATGGCCTTATGTAAGCGTTCTTCTTCACTGATAATTCTTGCATCCTAGTTTTATCTCCTAAAATTGATCCGCCACTTTTTTTTGAAGATGGATCAACTGCCAAAACAGCTACTTTATATTTTTTATTAGTTAAAAAAATACCTAAAGTTTCAATAAATGTTGATTTTCCAACTCCTGGAGGTCCAGATACCCCAATTCTTAATGACTTACCTGATTTTTTATATAATTTTTTAAGTAATTTTTCTGATTTATTCTTATCTTTTAATTTTTTAGACTCTATTAAAGTGATAGCTTTAGAAAGAGCTAATCTATCTGACAATAATATTTTTTTATATAAATTATCTGTCATTTATAAATTATTAAAAAATTAAAAAAAATTTAAGCTGCTATATTTCTTTTTTTTTCTATTAATTGAATTATATCATCTGCTGCTTTTGGAATATTTGTTCCTGGGCCATAAATGGCAGCAACTCCTTTATCTTTTAAAAATTTATAGTCTTGAGGAGGAATTACACCACCACAGATAACTAAAATGTCTTTATTTCCTTGTTGTTTCAAACTTTTTATCAATTCAGGAACTAATGTTTTATGTCCTGCTGCTTGACTAGATACACCAATAACATGAACGTCACTTTCTAATGCCTGATTTGCAGCTTCTTCAGGCGTTTGGAATAATGGCCCAATATCAACATCAAAACCAATGTCTGCAAATGATGTTGCTATAATTTTAGCTCCTCTATCATGTCCATCTTGACCTAATTTAACAACTAGCATTCTTGGCCTCCTACCAAACTTGGTTTCGAATTTTTTAATTTGAGACTTAATATTTTTCAAACCTTCTTTTCCTTCAAATGCAGAACTGTAAACTCCTGATACGCTTCTTATTATAGCTCTATGTCTAGTAAATACAGTTTCTAATGCATCTGAAATTTCACCTACTGAAGCTCGATTTCTAGCTGCATCAATTGCGTATTTTAACAAATTTGTTTCATTAGGTGATTTTTTTGCAGCACTCTTTAAAGCTTCTAAAGAAGCTAAAACTTTTTTTGCGTTTCTTTTTTTTCTTATCAATAATAATTTTTTAATTTGCTCTTTTCTAACTTTAGTATTATCAATATTTAAAATATCAACTTCCTCTTTAGTATCTGGAGGATATTTATTTACTCCAACTACAACCTCATCACCACTATCAATTCTTGCTTGCTTTAAAGTTGCTGCTTCTTCAATTTTTAATTTTGGATATCCTTTTTCAACAGCTTTTGTCATTCCGCCCATTTTATTAATTTCTTTAATCATTTTTTCAGCTTCCTTTACAAGATCATTTGTTAATTTCTCAATAAAAAAACTTCCTCCAAATGGATCAATTGTTTTAGTTATGCCAGTTTCTTCTGCTAAAATTAATTGTGTATTTCTAGCAATTCTAGCTGAAAAAGGGGTAGGTAAAGCCAATGCTTCATCAAATGAATTAGTATGAAGTGATTGAGTACCACCTAAAATTGAAGCCATAGCTTCGATTGTAGTTCTTACAACGTTATTATATGGATCCTGTTCTGTTAAACTAGCGCCAGATGTTTGACAATGAGTTCTTAACATTAAACTTCTAGGATCTTTTGGTTTAAATTGCTTCATTAATTTAGACCAAAGTAATCTAGCTCCTCTTAATTTTGCAACTTCCATAAAAAAGTCTATACCAATTGCAAAAAAGAATGACAACCTTGGTGCAAAATCATCTACTTTTAAACCTTTAGATAAAGCACATTTTACATATTCAATTCCATCTGCAATGGTAAAGGCTAGCTCTTGAGCTGTGGTTGAACCAGCTTCTTGCATATGGTATCCGGATATTGAAATAGAATTAAACTTTGGCATAGATTTCGAAGTATATTCTATAATATCAGACACTATTCTCATGCTTGGTTCAGGAGGATAAATATAAGTATTTCTTACCATAAATTCTTTTAAAATATCATTTTGTATAGTCCCTGATAATTTATTTTGAGATACTCCCTGTTCTTCACCTGCAACAATAAAATTTGCTAATACTGGTAATACCGCTCCATTCATTGTCATAGATACACTCATCTTTTCTAAAGGAATTCCTTTAAAAAGAATTTTCATATCTTCAACAGTATCAATTGCTACCCCAGCTTTACCAACATCACCTATAACTTTTGGATGGTCAGAGTCATAACCTCTATGAGTTGCTAAATCAAAAGCAACTGAAAGTCCTGTTTGCCCATTCTTTATATTCTCTTTATAAAATTTATTTGACTCTTCTGCTGTAGAAAATCCAGCATATTGTCTTATAGTCCATGGCCTATTTGCATACATAGTAGCTTTTGGGCCTCTAATATAAGGATCAATCCCAGGATATGTGAATACATGTTCTAAGCTATTTAAATCATCAACTGTATAAAGAGGTTTGATTTTTATACCATCTGGTGATTTGGAATATAAATCATCTAATTTATTATTTTTAAGCTCTTTTTTTGCTAATTTAACCCAATCTAAATAATTTTTTTTATTTTTTTTATT
>CEUZ01291783.1_pt1 | contig 13232 bp, 12 predicted proteins | sample 361511 | NCBI WGS metagenome assembly CEUZ01 (sample SAMEA2622822, study PRJEB7988) | marine metagenome | biome: marine biome (ENVO:00000447); feature: surface water layer (ENVO:00002042); material: "saline water (ENVO:00002010), including plankton (ENVO:xxxxxxxx)" | depth 5 m
TATAGTTTTAAATTTAAAATCTGTTGGAATAAAAGTTCATTCTCCTGGAGCAAGAAAAATGTATATAAATGCAAAAGGTCCAGGCGAAGTAAGAGCAGGAAATTTTGAAACTGATTCTGAAACAGAAATAATGGATCCAGATAGAGTTATCATGACTCTTGACAGTATCGCAGATGTTGAAATTGAAGCAAATGTTGAGACTGGAAAAGGATATCAATCCGCTGAAATTGCAGAAGATGAAAATAAATTAATTGGGGAAATTAAGTTGGATGCCATGTTTAGTCCTGTAAAAAAAGTTACATATAAAGTAGAAAATAGCAGAGTTGGACAGGTAACTGATTATGATAAACTAATATTAAATGTTGAAACTAATGGTGTAACAACCCCAGATGATGCCGTTGCATTAGCAGCTAGAATCCTTCAGGATCAGCTTCAACCATTTATTAATTTCGACGAACCAGAAGTAGAAGTTGAAAAATCTACACAAGAGAAATTACCATTTAATCCAAATCTTCTCAAAAAAGTTGAAGAATTGGAGCTTTCAGTTAGATCTGCTAATTGTCTTAAAAATGATAATATAGTTTATATTGGTGATTTAGTTCAGAAAACAGAATCTGAAATGTTAAGAACTCCTAATTTTGGACGTAAATCACTCAATGAAATTAAAGAAGTATTGCTTCAAATGGAATTAAATTTGGGTACAACTGTACCTGAATGGCCACCAGAAAATATTGAAGAACTTGCAAAACAATTCGAGGATCCTTTTAATAAATAGTAATGAAACATAATATAGTTCAAAAAAAATTAAACAGAACCTCATCGCATAGAAAAGCATTATTAATGAATCTTTCTAATGCCCTTTTAAAACATGAACAAATCACAACAACATTAACTAAAGCCAAAGAATTAAAACCTTTTATAGAAAAAATTATTACATTGGGTAAGAAAGAAAGTTTACACTCAAGAAGAAAGGCAACCTCTATGCTAAATGATAAAAATAATATTAAAAAATTATTTGAGATTTTTGCAGAGAGATATAAAAATAGAAATGGTGGGTACACTCGAATAGTTAAAATAGGCAATAGGTTTGGAGATAATGCTCCAACTGCAATTATAGAATTAATTGATAGAGATACAGCAATAAAAGGTCATGATAGTGGACCAGTTATTAAAAAGAAAGTAGAAAACGAAGAAGAAGAAAATCAGAATTAAATTTTGATTATAAAACATCATTGTAAATTGTCTTTTTAACGTACAAATATTAATTTTGAAAAATCAAATCACAATAATAGTAAAAAAAAATGATGATGATAGTAGAATTGATAAATGGTTAAAAAGAAAATTTTCTCTTTTAACACAAAGCTACATTGAAAATAAACTACGAAGAGGATTAATAAAAGTTAATAATAAAAAAGTTAAATCTAAATATATAGTAGTTTGTAAAGATAAAGTTGAAATAAATGGATTTTCTGAAAAAATATTAAAAGAAAAAAAAATTATAAAACAGAAAAAAAATATTTCAAAATATATTTTGGAAAAATTTAAAAGATCAATCATATTTGAATCTTTTGATTTTTTGATCATTAATAAGTGGTTTGGAATATCTACACAGGGAGTAAATAAAGATGATATTTCAGTTAATGATATAATTAAATATATTTCAAATGAATATAATATTGTTCATAGATTAGATAAAGAAACAACAGGTTTATTAATTATTACAAAAAATTATAAATCTACAAAAATGTTTAATACATTATTTAAAGAACAACAGATTGAAAAATTTTATTTAGCTATTTGTCAAGGCAGTCCAAAAAATTTAAGTTCAACTGTTAATTTTAATATAAAAAATAAAAAAAATACTAAATTTTTAAAAACAATAACAAAATATAAAGTCATTAAAAAATATCATGATTTGTCTTTAATTTTTTATAAACCTTTAACTGGCAAAACACACCAACTAAGATTGTTATCAAAATATTTGAATAGTGCTATTATTGGAGATTCTAAATATAGAATTAACAATAACTATATAGATGAGAAATTACAGTTAAATGCTTTTTGTTTAAAGTTTATTTTTAAAAATAAAAAATATGAATTCAAAGGTACTTTCCCTCAACATATTATAAAATTTTTAAAAAAAATTAAATTAAAAATTTCTAATAATGAATTGAATTCTCTACTAGAAAGTTTTTAATTTTTTTAAAAATATATCTATGAACATTTTATCAAATTCTTTCTGAGTTATTTTTATACCACACTCATCAAGGGAAGTGACTAAACGATTATCCAAACCGCATGGTTTTATATTTTTATAATAAGAGAGTTCAGGATTTATATTAAAACTTATCCCATGATAAGTAATCCATTTTTTAATTCTCAATCCAATCGCACCAATTTTTTTTTCTTCTAATAGTTTATTTTTTTTAACTTTTGTAATCCAAATGCCAACTTTATTTTTATGACTCGCAGATTCTATTTCAAAAACTTTTAATAATTCTATTACAGTGTTTTCTAAAAGAGAAATAAATTTTTTTATATCTTTTTTTCTTTTATTTAAATCAATTATTAAATAAACAATTCTTTGGCCAGGTCCATGATAAGTAATCTTACCTCCTCTATTGCTTTCAACTATTGGTACTTTTGTTATGTTTAGCATTTCTGATTTACTATAACTCGTACCACAAGTATAAATATGATCATGATTTAAAAACCATATCAGCTCTTTTTCTTTATTATTTAATAAATCCTCGACTCTTTTTTGCATAAAATTTATAGCATCAAAGTACTTAACATCATTTTCTGATATCTTTATTTCAATTACATTATTTAAATTTGTCATAATATATCTTAGATTATTTGATACTTTGTAATGTATCTGTTAATTGATTAATAGAAAATTTGCGGTTGTGGCGGAACTGGTAGACGCGCAGCGTTGAGGGCGCTGTAGGAGAAATCCTGTGGAAGTTCAAGTCTTCTCGACCGCACCAATAAAGGTAATAAAAATGATTGATAAGTCTAACTTCCATAATAAATTCAACAATAATCATTCTCCTCAAGACTATTTTATTAATATACAAAATTTATTAAATCAGAAGAATCAAGAAAAATTATTAAATTATATAGATGAAATTCACAACGCAGATTTAGCAGAAATAATACAAAATTTCGATGAAGATAACAGAGAAAAATTTATTTATACGATTAAAGACAAATTTGACCCAGAAATTTTAACATATTTAAATGATTCTTTAAGAGAGGAGATAATTGATAAGCTAGGAATCAGTCTACTAGCATCAGAGTTCGAAGATTTAGATACTGATGATGCTGTAGATGTTGTAGAAGATTTAGAAAAATCTGAACAAGAAATTGTTTTAAATTCCTTACCTATTTCTAAAAGAAAATTAATTGAAGAAGGTTTAAATTATCCAGAGGATAGTGCTGGAAGACTTATGCAACGAAATTTTGTTGCTGTAGATGAAGAATGGAATGTTGGTAATGCAATAGATTATTTAAGAAATGATACAGATAATCTGCCCAAGGATTTTTATGATGTATATTTGATAGATAAATCAAAAAAAGTAACTGGTATAGTCACACTTGGAAGATTGATGAGTTCAAAAAGAGAAGTAAGTCTAAATACTATTCAAAATAAAGAAACAAGAGTGATTAATGTTTTTACCGACCAAGAAGAAGTAGCATATTTATTTACTAAGTATGCTATGGTAAGTGCCCCAGTAGTAAATAATCAAAATAATATTATTGGATCAATTACTGTTGATGATGTTGTTGAAGTTATAGAAGAAGAGCGTGAAGAAGATATTTTAAAACTTGGAGGAGTTGGACAAACAGATATATTTGAAGCAATTGTTAGTACAATTAAATCTCGATTTTCTTGGTTATTAATAAATCTTTTAACTGCAATAGCAGCTTCTGTTGTAATTGGTTTTTTTCAAGCTTCTATAGAAAAAGTAGTCGCTCTTGCAGTTTTGATGCCTATTGTTGCTTCAATGGGGGGTAATGCAGGTACTCAAACTATGACAGTTATTGTTAGAGCAATAGCTACTAAAGAATTAACTCCAACCAACGCACTAAAAATTATAGGAAAAGAAGTATTTGTAGGTGGAATCAATGGGATAATTTTTGCTATTTTAGTAGGTTTACTTTCATCATATTGGTTTAATGATTCTCTATTAGGTATAGTTATCGCTTTTGCTATGATATTGAACCTATTGATAGCAGGTCTGACCGGAACATTAATTCCAATTACATTAAATAAGTTAAGAATTGACCCAGCTCTTGCTTCAGGTGTGATATTAACAACAATTACAGATGTTTTTGGATTTTTATCTTTTCTTGGATTGGCATCTATTGTTATTTTATAGTATAATAGATTAATGAAAAATAACGTGTCTTTAATTGATGTATTAATTCCAACAGAAGGAATTTTTACTTTTTTTAAAAATATAGCTTTAGTCTTATTCGGCACTTTACTTCTAGCATTGTCTTCTAAAATTCAAGTTCCTTTTTGGCCTGTCCCAATGACGATGCAAACATTTTTGGTTTTTATTATTGCAATGTCTTACGGATCAAAATTAGCTTTTACTACATTGGTAATATATCTATTTGAGGGAGCATTAGGACTTCCTGTTTTTGCTAAGGGTGGTGGATTATTATATTTAATTGGACCTACGGCAGGTTATTTGTATGGTATGACAATTGCAGCAGGAATAATTGGACTTCTTGCAGATCGCGGTTATGCCCAATCTTATACAAAAAGTCTATTTTCTCTTATACTAGGAACAGTTATAATCTTTGTCATAGGAGTTGGATATTTGGGATCTGTTATTGGATATGATAAGGCAATAGTAGCTGGTTTGTATCCTTTTATATTTAGTGAATTTTTTAAGATTGCTTTAGCTGTGGCAATTATTCCATCAATTTGGAAATATACTAACAAATAATTTTTAATAGATGAAGATCGGCATTGATTTGGGTGGCACCAAAACAGAAGCAATTCTTATTGATAGTTCTGGAAAAGAAATTTTTAGAAAAAGAATTAAAACAGAAAAAAATTATCAAGGTACTTTATTAGGTATTATATCTTTAGTAGAAGAAATAGAAAAAGATTTTGATATAGTAGAATCAATAGGAATAGGAATACCAGGAATTGTTTCAAATGATACTTCTTTAGTAAAAAACGCAAACTCAGTATGGTTAAATGATAAACCACTAAAACAAGATGTGGAAAATAAATTAAAAAGAAAAGTTAGGATTGAAAATGATGCTAACTGTTTTGCTCTATCTGAAGCAGTAGATGGTGCTGGCAAAGGTTTCAAAACTATTTTTGGAGTTATTTTAGGCACAGGCACAGGAGGAGGTATAGTAATAAATAAAGAAATTTACCAAGGAAGGAATCAGATTGGTGGAGAATGGGGTCACACTCCATTGCCGAACAGAACTAAAAATGAAATTAAATATGTTAAAAATTGTTTTTGTGGATTAACAGGTTGCATGGAAACCTATGTTTCAGGACCTGGTTTTGCGTATATTTATAACTTAAAAAATAATAAACAATTGGATTCTCATCAAATAATAGAAAAAATTAATGAAGGTGATGATAGTGCTATATTAGCAATAAGAGAATATGTTGATCATTTATCGCGAGGATTGTCAAATGTAATTAACATACTTGATCCTGACATCATTGTTCTTGGGGGAGGGATGTCGAATATAAATTATATTTATAAAAATATAAATTCTGTATTAAGAAAATATGTTGTAAGTGATTTTTTGCATACTAAAGTAGTAAAAAATAAACACGGAGATTCAAGTGGTGTTAGAGGTGCAGCTTGGCTTTAATTATTAAATACCAGCAATATTAATATATTTTATTTCTAAAAAATCATCCAAACCGTATTTAGATCCTTCTCTACCTAAGCCAGATTGTTTCATACCACCAAAAGGTATTTCTGCTTTTGAAGGCAGACCAGTATTTATACCAACAATTCCGTATTCCAAGTTTTCTGCGACTTTCCATATTCTACCTATATCTCTAGAATAAAAATAAGAAGCAAGGCCATATTCAGTATCATTAGCCATATCAATTACTTCTTCATCAGAAGAAAATTTATACAGAGGAGCAACTGGACCAAAAGTTTCTTCATAAGTAATTTTTGCTTTTGTAGTTACGTTATATAAAACTGTTGGTTGATAAAAATTTCCTCCTAATGAATGAACATCACCACCAATAGCAATCTTAGAGCCTATATTTACTGCATCACTAACATGTTCTTTTACTTTTTCTAAAGAATAATGATCAATTAAAGGACCTGAAGTGATATTTTCTTCCAAACCATTTCCAACTTTAATATTTGAGACTTGTTTTGTTAATTTATTGAGAAATTCATCATAAATTTTTTCATGAACAAATAATCTATTAGCACATACACATGTTTGACCAGTGTTTCTAAATTTACTTTGCATAGCTCCTACAACTGCTTGATCTACATCACAGTCATCAAATGCAATAAAAGGAGCATGTCCTCCTAGCTCCATAGAAACCTTTTTTACGCTCGTTGCACATTGAGCTAATAATATTTTTCCTACTTCCGTTGATCCTGTAAAAGATACTTTTCTGACATTCAAATTAGAAGTTAATTCCAATCCAATTTCCTTTGCTGAACCTGTAATTATATTTATAACACCTTTGGGAAAACCTGCTTCTTCAGCTAGAACAGCAAGTGCTAGAGCAGAATAAGGAGTTTGAGAAGCGGGTTTTATAACAACTGGACATCCAACTGCAAGAGCTGGAGCACATTTTCTTGTAATCATAGAACTTGGAAAATTCCAAGGTGTAATTGCCCCTACAACACCAACAGATTGTTTTAATACTAATATCCGTCTATCAGTGAATCTGTCGGGAATAGTATCTCCATAAACTCTTTTAGCTTCTTCAGCAAACCATTCTACAAATGAAGCCGCATAAATAATTTCACCTCTTGATTCTGTTAAAGGTTTGCCCTGTTCTATTGTCATTATACGAGCTAAATCTTCTTGGTTTTCTAATATTAAATCATTCCATTTACGAAGAATACTAGATCTTTCTAAAGCAGTTTTATTTCTCCATGATTTCCAAGAATCATATGCTTTAGAGATGGCTAATTTTGTTTCTTCTTTTCCACAATTAGGAACAGTCCCTATTATTTTTAATGTAGCTGGATTATTGACTTCAATTTTTTGGTTATTATTGCTGTCTATCCATTCCCCATTAATATAACATTTGTCTTTAAATAGAGATTTATTAGTGATATCCATTGAATTTATAATTACTAAAAAATTATAAGTTATTAATTAGTAAAATAAAATTAAAATTTTTTTTAGGATGAATAATTTTTTGCATAAATTTGAATATTATGAGTACCTCTAGTACTATAGTTAATTCCTGGAATGAATGGGATCCTTTAAAGCATGTAATTGTAGGAAAAGCTGATAATTGTTGTATACCTCCAGCTGAACCTGCCACAGATCCAAAAATTCCTGAAGATAGTGATATGAAAGGTGTCCACGGACCTCGCTCTCAAGAATCAATTGATAAAGCAAATAAACAACTTGATGGTTTTGCTAATATTTTAAAAAAAAGGGGAATAAAAGTAGATAGACCAACCCCAATAGACTTTAATCAAAAAATTTTTACTCCTGATTGGGAAATTGGTTCTATGTTTGGATGTATGCCCCCTCGAGATGTAATTTTGACTTTAGGAAATGAAATGTTGGAAGCCACAATGTCCTATCGTTCAAGATGGTTTGAGTATTTATGCTATAGACCATTGCTCCAAAAATTTTTTAATGAAGATCCTAATATGAAATGGGAATCAGCACCAAAACCAAGATTAACAGAAAAATCTTATCGACCTAATTATTTGAATGAAGGAATTTCTAGCGAAGAAAGACTAAAAATGGTCAGAAGAAAAGAATTTGTAACTACTGAAGAGGAGCCATTATTTGATGCAGCAGATATACTTAGAATGGGAAGAGATCTGTTTATTCAAAATGGTTTTACAACAAATATTAAAGGGGCTAATTGGATAAAAAGACATTTTCCTGAGCATCGAGTGCACATTTTGAATTTCCCTGGAGACATGTATCCAATTCATATTGATGCAACTTTTACTCCAATTAGACCAGGATTAGTTATTAACAATGCTAGCAGGCAATTACCTGAAGAACAAAAAAAAATTTTTTATAATAATGATTGGGAAATTGTTGATGCTGCTCAACCTGCTCATAATACATCGCCTCCGTTATGCTATTCAAGTGTTTGGTTAAGCATGAATGTTTTGGTGCTGAATCCCAAAACAGTTTGTGTAGAAGAAAGTGAAGTTTATCAAGCAGAACAATTGGATAAATTAGGCATGGAAGTAGTCCCAGTTCCTTTTAGAGATGCGTATCCATTTGGAGGGGCTCTTCACTGTGCGACAGCAGATGTATATCGTGAGGGAAAGTGTGAAAATTATTTTCCTAAACAACAATGAAATTTTTTTCGCAACAAGATTTTCGTCCAAAAATATTACAATCAGCTAATCCAAAAATAGGCGTAATTACGCTTTCAACAGATTTCACAATAGAACAAGATTTTAGAAAAATATGCCACGATTTAAATGTAGATATTTACGTAAACAGAATTCCTTTTAATAATCCTCTTAATAAAGAAAATTATCTAAAAATGGCAGATCATTTAGCTGAAGTAGCAAATAATATTCTTCCTGGTGAATCCATAGACTCCATAGCTTATGGATGCACATCGGGTACGGTTGCTATTGGAGATAAGAAAATAGTTGAAGAGATACGAAAATCAAAATTTAATACTTACGTTACAACTCCAATATCAAGTGCACTTAAAGCATTTAAAGTTTTGAATGTAAAAAAAATATCAGTTTTAACTCCATATCCAAAAGCGGTTAATAATACAATTTACGATTATATAGTTAAAAATAATATAGAAATAACTAGTTTTAGTTCATATAATTTAGAATATGATAGTGACATAGCTAGAGTAGATCCAAATTATTTAATTGAAACCATTGATAAAATTAATGATAAAAATGCTGAGGCTATTTTTATTTCTTGTACAGCCTTAAAAGCAGTAGACGTAATTCAAAAAATAGAAAATCAAAAATCAAAATTTGTAGTATCTAGTAATCAAGCTATTATTTGGGATTGTTTGAGATCTATAGGTATAAAAAAAACTATACAAGGATTTGGTAAATTATTTTACTTATAAAGTTGATGATTTCTTATGCGAATATAAAAAAAGCAAAGATAAATATTAATAAATTTATTAACAGAACTCCACAAATACGTTCTCTTTCATTATCAAATTTACATCAAGATGTTTTTTTGAAACTAGAATCTATGCAAATAACAGGTTCGTTTAAATTTCGAGGTGCAATGAACAAATTATTAAGTTTAAATATAGAGCAGAAAAAAAAAGGAGTAATAGCTGTATCAACTGGAAACCATGGTAAAGGTGTAGCATATGCTGCAAAAATTCTAGGAATTCATTCTAAAATATTTATGTCAGAACTTGTTCCATCTCATAGAAGAAAAGCAATTGAATCTTTAGGTGCTGAAATTGAAATAAGAGGAAAAAATAGTGATGAGGCAGACAAATATGCAAAAGATTATTCAAATAAAAACAACATTCAATTAATACATCCTTTTGATGATGTGAAAATTATCGAAGGTCAAGGTACAATTGGCTTAGAAATGTTGGAAGATTTAAAAGATGTAGATACCGTTATAGTTCCAACCTCTGGAGGCGGTTTAATAGGTGGTATAGCCACAGTTATTAAAAAACAAAATTCTAAAACTAAAATTATTGGAGTTTCTATGAAAAAAGGTCCTTCGATGTATGAAAGTCTTAAAGCTGGTAAACCAGTTAATGTAATTGAAGAAGAAACTTTAGCAGATTGCTTGGGCGGTAGCATAGGACTTGATAATAAATATACTTTTAAAATTGCTCAAAATTTGATTGATGATTTTGTTTTGATTGACGAAGAAAAAATAGCCGAAGGAATAAGATTTAATTTTGATAATCACAAAATTATAACTGAAGGAGCTGCTGCTACAGGTATAATGGTTGTAAAAGATAAATTATCTAAATATTTAGGTAAAAAAATTATTTGTTTAATTTGTGGTGGAAATATTGACTCACAACTTTTTTCAAAAATACTTAAATGACTATTATTTTAAAAGAAAGCGAAATAAAAAAATGTATTTCTATAAGTAGTGATTTAATTTCTATTATCGAAGATGCATTTTTGAGCTTATCTAAAAAAATAGCGATTATGCCACCTATTTTAAGATTAGATATTAAAGAACATCACGGAGAAGTGGATGTAAAAACTGCATATATAAAAGGATTAGATAGTTTTGCTATTAAAGTGAGTCCGGGTTTTTTTAATAATCCATCAATAGGACTTCCAACTACAAGCGGAATGATGATTTTATTAGATTCTAAAACTGGTATTTTAAAATCTGTATTATTGGATAAAGGCTATTTAACAGATATAAGAACTGCAATAGCAGGAGCAATAGCCTCTAAATATTTATCAAATGAAGATGTTTCGAGTGTTGGTGTAATCGGAGCGGGCATGCAAGCAAAGCTTCAATTAAAAGCTTTATTATTAGTAAGAAAACCTAGCGTTGCGTACATATGGGGCAGAAATAAAAAAAAAATTTTAAAATTTATTCAAGAAAATAAAATAGATATAAACATTAAATTAAAAGAATGTAACGATTTGGAAGAAATTTGTCAAAAATCAGAAATAATCATTACAACAACTCCTAGCTCTGAACCTCTAATTAATAATGAATGGATAAAAAAAGGTACACACATCACGGCAATGGGATCAGATGCAGAACATAAAAATGAATTAGATCCTAATATTATAAAAAATTGTGATTTGTATGTTGCAGACAAACAATCACAAACATCAATATTGGGAGAATTACATCATGCTGTAAGTGCAAATTTAGTATCATCTAATGAAAAATATGCTGAGTTAGGAGAAATTATTAGTAAAGATGTTCCTGGAAGAAAATCAAGAGAAGATATAACAGTTTGTGATTTAACAGGTACTGGAGTACAAGATACAGCAATTGCTAGACATGCATTTAATATTGCTATGAAAAAGAAATTTGGTTTATTATTAAATTAATAAATTACATTAGTATTATAAAACTATATAAGGATAAAATAAAAAAAAATGTTAGATAAAAGAGAATTTTATATTAATGGCAGATGGACGCCACCAGCAAAATCTAATGATTTTGCAGTTATTAATCCCTCTAATGAAGAACCTTTTGCTGTTATTTCTCTTGGAGATATTGATGATACAGAAGCAGCAGTACAAGCAGCTAAAAAATCTTTTGAAACTTGGAGCTTAACTTCTAAAGAGGAAAGAATAGATTTATTACAAAAGCTTTATGAAATTTATAAGTCAAGATGGGATGAGATGTCAGAAATTATTTCAAAAGAGATGGGAGCACCAATTGATTGGTCTACAGAACAGCAAACTGCTACTGGAGCTGGTCATATAAAAGCTTTTATTAAAACTTTAAAAAATTTTAAATTTGAAAAAAAATTTGAAGATCAAGACTCAGATAATTATATATCTTATGAACCAATTGGAGTTTGTGCATTAATAACTCCATGGAATTGGCCTCTTAATCAAATTTCATTAAAAGTGATACCTGCATTAGCAGCAGGGTGTACCATGATTCTTAAACCTTCAGAAATATCTCCTTTATCCGCAATGTTATTTGCAGAAATGATAAATGATGCAGGATTTCCTAAAGGGGTTTTTAATTTAATCAATGGTAATGGAACTGGTATTGGAAGACAACTTTCAAGTCATAATGATGTTGATATGATTTCTTTTACTGGATCAACCAGAGCAGGAAAAGATATTTCTAAAAATGCTTCAGAAACAATTAAAAGAGTATGTTTAGAATTAGGAGGTAAAGGAGCTAACATTATATTTTCTGATGCAGATGAGGATGCCATAAAAAGAGGAGTAAGACGAGTATTTAATAATTCTGGTCAATCGTGTAATGCCCCTACGCGTATGTTAGTTGAAAAATCAATGTATGAAAAGGCAGTTAAAGAAGCAATTGAAGTAGCAAATCAAACTGCAGTCAATGAAGCTTCATTAAAAGGAAATCATATAGGCCCAGTGGTATCGAAGGCACAATATGATAAAATCCAGAATCTCATACAAATTGGAATAAATGAAGGAGCTAATTTAGTAGCTGGAGGCAAAGATCGTCCAAAAAATCTTAATAAAGGATATTTTGTTAAACCAACAGTTTTTGCAGATGTAACAAATGAAATGAAAATAGCTAAAGAAGAAATATTTGGCCCTGTTGTTTCAATCTTACCTTTTGAAACTGAAGAAGAAGCAATTGCTATTTCAAATAATACATCTTATGGACTTACAAATTACATACAAACAAAAGATAATATAAAGGCACAACGCATTTCGCGTCAACTACGTTCTGGCATGGTAGAAATTAATGGCAAAGGATTTACAAAAGGAACTCCGTTCGGTGGTTTTAAGCAATCTGGCAATGGAAGAGAAGGAGGTTCTTGGGGTCTTGAAGAATATTTAGAAGTTAAAACTATAAGCGGCTGGAATGCTGAATAAATAAAATTATTATTTTAAATTTGTATTATAAAGAAAGATATAAATTATGAATGAATCAATTATTACAAAAACTTCTAAATATTTTAAAAAAAAAGGTGTAGTACTTCCTAAAATTTCTGAGCTTTGTAATCCTCATTTAATTAATGAGAGCATAAAAAATAAATTAAAAAACTTAGATAAAGATGCTATTGACCCTCTTAATTTATTTAGAGTTCACTGGTTTAATAATAGAGATCATTCACAATTTTCAAAAGTTCCTGAACATATTGTACTGTCTAGTGAATTTACAGGGGTAGAAGCAAAAATAATAGTTAATATAGGAAGATTATTTCCATTAATCACAGCTCATAAAGTGCTAGCTGCTTATGGTTGTTTACTGCCAAGAATATTAAATGGAAGCTTTGATTATGAAAATCATAAAGCTGTTTGGCCTTCAACCGGCAATTATTGTAGGGGAGGAGTTGCTATTTCAAGAATACTTGGATTAAAAAGTGTAGCTATTTTACCTGAAGGTATGAGTAA
>CEUZ01078093.1_pt1 | contig 13227 bp, 20 predicted proteins | sample 361511 | NCBI WGS metagenome assembly CEUZ01 (sample SAMEA2622822, study PRJEB7988) | marine metagenome | biome: marine biome (ENVO:00000447); feature: surface water layer (ENVO:00002042); material: "saline water (ENVO:00002010), including plankton (ENVO:xxxxxxxx)" | depth 5 m
AACAGGCCATAAAGAGTATAACCTGCCCCAATTAACAAGAAATCTAAGTGGTTCGCGAACATTTTTTTCTATAGTATTATCAAGAATATCACTAGCTCTGCCAACAAGAAGATTTAAAGTAGGATCGTTTACCAATTTTCTCGTCTTCCTGCTAAGTGTAATGCATAAACCATTGGACAAAGTATGACTGCAAGGAAAGGTAATAAACTAACTAAACTTTGAATTCCAATACTTGTAAATGAAAGTCCCCAAGCAAACAAGAACATTACAGTAACATCAAAAATAACAAACATAATCAAATAGGAATAATATTGCATAATCAAGTGAATACGAGATTCTCCGGTAGGAGGTTGACCTGCTTCAAATGTCTGCAATTTAATAGGATTACGTCGTTTAGGAGCAAATAAAGAAGGAATAATTAGAGTGGGTAGTGAAAATACAACTCCTGCAAGAGTCATTACCAAAATCATTCCAAACTCCGGTGAAACCATATCAGAATACACGGGATAAATCAGTTTAAATTTATTTAAAGTTTGAGTAGAACCAGAATTATTGGAAAGCATATGTTAAGTTTGATGTAAATTTTGAAAAAGGGTTTAATGTTTAAGAATTTTTAATCGGAAATTATCCGGATTAACTTGCTCTCCAAGTATGTTCACATTTGGAACATCGGAAGAACTGAGTAGATGCTTCTTCCAAGCTACTTGTTTGTTTTTCCCAGAAATATGCTGAATCATGAGCGCATTTAGGACAACTAGCTTTAGTAGTAGGCATAGATTGAAGTTTTTGGGCTTTACTATCCACAACTTTGATGTTTTTGGTATCATCAATTTTGGTTTCTTTGACTGTAACACGCCTGGATTTTTCCTGGTAGCCACAGGCAGAACAAACTATAATGGATTTTTGACGAGATTTGGAACTAGATTCATCGATAATTTTCTTAGGTCTCATTTTTGCATTACATTCAGGACAAAATTTCATTTACATAAAACACCAAAATATTGAGTATTATTTAATAAATAGTTATATAAAATTTTCTGTTAGAAGTGGATATAGAGATAATTTTGAGAGTTCTTCTATACGCTTAATACCCCCATTTGAAGCAGCGGACAGGTTACGTCTATATTTCAACTCAATAATAGAAGTTGGATGAAATGTGGCAAGTATTTTACTTGTAAGGCGTCTTCCTTCTGGATCATAGTCGAATAATACGATAAGTTTTTTGTACGATTTAGTTTTACGTTCAATCTTTGATATATTATTATTGCAGTATTCAATTGTTTTTCCAATAAAACCAAGTGAAGATAATGCTTGTGTGTCTTTTTTACCTTCTACAAGAATAATAGATCCATTTTCATATTCAAGATTTAATAGTTGTATGAAATTAATAAGGAATTTATTGAATTCAATATCCTTTTGAAGAATATTCATCAGTATAATATTTGTAAGATTTGTATATTAACTAATTAGATTAAGAACGTATTGATTTAATGAATTCAATAATTGGAATAAAAAGTACTGGGACTAGAGTTCCAATTGCTATTCCAACAAACATATGATTTAATGTTGGATCGACAAATGCACCAAATCCGTTAGAAACAACATGTGAGAGTCCAGCTCCCATAAGTCCGCCAACTAATCCTTTAGAATTCTTTCTGAGAAAATCTCTAAGTTTTCTAGCAGTTTTATAATCATGAGTCAAACGATGAAGTCTATATTCAATAGTGACACCGAAATATGTGCCAATTATCAATAAGAAATTATCGAAGAAACCGAAAATAAATCCATCTAGAAATACCATAATTGGTATAATAATTTCCAGCTATATAATTGCTGTTAATTAACACTGTTAATTAACAATCATTATTTACGGAATTTTTCAATTATAGGAATTAGAAATAGAGGTATAATTGTTCCCATAAGTATTCCAACAAACATTTCATTCATGTTAGGATCGATAAGTGCGCCCATACCATCTGAAATTGCATTAGCTAAACCTGCGCCAACAACTCCACCAAGAACGCCACTTGCTTTATCATCAATGTATTTTTCAATATTGATTCCTGTGTAAGCTCCAAGTATTAGAATAAAATTATCGAAGAAACCGAAAATAAATCCTTGAGGAAGAAAATCAATAAATGAGCTTAGGATAGAAAGTTCAGATGTCATATCAAATACCTAATCCCAATAATTCTTTAGCAATAATCATACGTTGAATGTCATTAGTACCTTCGTATATCTCAGCAATAAATGAATCTCTGAAACCTCTTTCAAGTTCGGAACCTTCAGTAATACCAGCCAAACCTTGTATTTCTATGGCAGCGGTTATTGCACGAGATGCAACTTCAGAAACGTATGCTTTAGAGATTGCAGAGCCACGAGATACACGATCACGTAATTGTCTTGGAACTTTTTCTTTTGATTCTATAACTTCATAATATTTTTCCAGTTCAACCAGATTATTATAGCACATAAATTTGGATGCATATACTTCCATAGCGATATCAGCTAATTTCCATTGAATTGATTGTCGATTTGATAAATTACCTCCTTCGCTTTGATTTTGCCTAAGATAATCGACAGATAGATCTAACGCTCTCTGAGCAGCGCCTAAAGAGCCAACAGCAAGCGTAACACGTCCCCCATCAAGAGTAGATAAAGCAACCATAAAACCTGCTCCTATATCGCCAAGAATATTTTCCTTAGGTACTCGACAGTTTTCAAATATTAATTCAATAGTTGATGAGGCTCTCAATCCTAGTTTCTTTTCTTTTTTTCCAACTGAGAATCCAGTCATATTTTTTTCTACAATAAAGGCCGTAATTCCACCCATCGGCCCAAGTGATTTATCATTGGCTGCAAAAACTACAATATAATCAGCTTTATCGCCATTTGTACAAAAGATTTTAGTTCCGTTAAGAATGAAATCATCTCCATCAGTGGTTGCAGTAGTTTGAAGATTAGCAGCATCACTGCCTGCTCCAGGTTCTGTTAATGCAAATGCTCCAATAGATTTACCAGAAGCAAGAGGAGGTAAAAATTTATTTTTTTGTTCTTCGGTTCCAAAAAGAATAATCGGTGAAATGCAAAGACCTAGATGTGCTCCAAGAATTGTCCCATGGGATGCACAAATTGCACCAAGTTCTTCAAGGAGGATTCCATATTCAACCTTTGATAATCCTTTTCCTCCGAATTTTTCTGGAACAGTTAAACCGAAATATCCTTGTTCAGACATTTTCTCCAAGTTTTCAATAGGAAATTCCTCTATCTTGTCATAATTAGCAACAGAAGGTAGAATTTCGTTATGGATAAAGTCGCGTACGTCGCGACGAAATTGCTCTTGTTCTTCTGTGAAAGAAAATTCGAATGGCATTGATTATAAATGGAAATCCAATTACTTTAAGGATATCGCAAGAAAATTGCTGAAGACTAACTAACGAATGGTTTAGAGATGATTAAGCGTAAATCATCATTAGAATCACAAATGGTTTTCAAGGTTTCGGCGTCTCGAACAGTTCTTTCAATAGGATAATCTTTGATGTATCCATAACCACCATGTATTAACAAGGCCAATTTGGTATTCTGTTGTGCTTTCTCAGTTGTAAAGATCTTTGTCATTGCAGATTGTCGAAGTATGTCTTCTCCAGCGTCTTTTGATTTACAAACTTTCTCCAACATAGCAAGTGAAACTTCAATATCAGTTGAAATATTGGTAAGTTTATTTTGGATTGCTTCAAAACTACTAATTGGTTTAGAGAATTGTTGACGTTCATTAGAATATTTAATAGCTTGAGAGAGTGCTGATTGCATTACTCCGTTACTTATTGCACCAATACCCATCCAATAACTTTCTTGTATGGAATTAATTATCTTATTTGTATCGGAAGGTGAACCTATAATGTTTTTTTTAGGTACGTTGCAACTGTAAAATGAGACTGAAGCTGATTTGTTTCCGCGCAGTCCGACCGTGTCGATTGTATTCCCAACAGAAACACCCTGATTATCTTTTTCAACCAATACAAAACATGGATTTGTCCCAATATTACATAAAACAATGAAATAATCGGCAATTGCGCCATTAAAAGCGAATTTTTTTGTTCCACTAATCGAAAGGCTATCTCCTTCTTCCATGGCTTCAGTATTTATACTTCGGACATTTAATGTTCCGCCGTCATCGGCAATTAAAGCAGTGCCGATCTTGGTGCCGGAATTTAGATTGGACAAAATACTTTCTTTTTGTTCTTGTGAACCAAACTGAGTAATAGGTTGCACTGAAAAGACATTTTGAAACATCAGAAGAGCAGATAAGGCAGGAGAATATTTCGCTAGTTCCAACATTCCATGTATAAATGTAGAGAAACCAGTCTCTGCACCATTATATTCGCTTGAGCCAAGCATTCCGTACAAACCCAATTCTGAAACTTGTTGTAAAATTGAACTAGGAATTTCAGAACTTGATTCAATGTCAGATGCAACAGGAGTGATTTCGTTTATACCAAAGTCTTTGATTACATCCTTAATCATATCGATTTCTTCGTTTGAAGATGTCAAATTATTCATAATGTATATTCATTGCATAATAATCTTATCCAAGGAAATATTCTATTAGTACGAGATAATTACGTGAATGTAAAGATGAAAATTAAAGGGACTTATTTTTTATTAGGAGTAAATTTTTTGGTTTTTCTTATTCTCAATGTCATACTGGGAAGTACAGTATGTGGGGACATACCTTGGAGAATGTTCTGTATCAAAAGTGATTACTTATTCCAATTTGCGCAAGTAAATCAATTAATTTTTGCAGGTGAGAACCTGTATCAATTTGTTACAAAGATGTTTGTTCATATTGCAATTTTACATTTTGTATTAAATATGATTAGTTTATGGTTTTATGGAATTAGATTGGAAAAGAGTTCTAGTGGATTATTTGTAGTCATGGTATTTTTAATAACAGGAATTGCCACTAGTTTTACAAACTTATTTTTGGGAACTATTATTTCTGCAGGTGCCTCGGGAGCAATTTTTGGAATAGTCACTACGTTTACAATTCTTAATTGGAATGAAAAAAATACAAAACTATTATTTTTTGCGTTTATAATTTTCATACATTCGCCTATGTTATTAGGATCCAGTATCAATTATCTTTCGCATTTTACTGGGTTATCAGTTGGAGCACTATTAGGAATATCAAAACAGTGGTCAACGTATCAATCACGGTAATTACTTTTTTATTCTGCAAGACCGGATATGAATCATGAATAAGGTATTTCTGCTAGGTGCGGCAGGAACAACATACGGAAAATCAAAATTAACTGCTAGAGATTTGTCTATGTTAGCATCCAAACATGCTATAGAAAATGCAGGAATAAAATCACAAGATATTCAAGCAGCATTTGTTGCAAATGCTTTTGGTATGGCAGAAAAACAAGGACATTTGGGTCCTTTGTTAATGAGTAGTTTAGGAATTCCGCATGTTCCATCATCCACAATAGAAGCAGCATGTTGCAGTGGAGGTTCGGCATTTAGAGAAGCATACGTCAATGTTGCTTCTGGTTTTTATGATGTTATGTTAATAACAGGGACAGAAAAAGTAAGTCATTTAGATACTTTGACTGCTACGACATATTTCGCATATGGTGGAGATTATCTATTTGAAGGTAATTCCGGTGCGTCTTTTCCAGGACTTTATGCTGCAATGGCTAGAGCTCATATGCATGAATATGGTACAACAGAAGAAGAATTAGCTGCAGTAGCAGTAAAAAATCACAATAATGGAATATTTAATGAGAAAGCACACCTTCAGAAGAAAATCACAATTGATGATGTGTTAAAGTCTCCAATTGTAGCTGATCCATTGAAATTTTTTGATGCTTGTCCGTTTTCTGATGGTGCTGCTGCTGCAATAATTGCAAGTGAAGAATTTATGAACAGAAATGGTTTAGAGAAAAAAATTTCGGTAAAAGGTTCTGGTCGATCTGGTGGATCAGGTTCATTACATACCAGAGAAAATATGTCTAGTTTAGAATCTACAATTAGAGCGTCAAGAGAGGCATTAGGTCAGGCAGGAATTGGTGTAAAAGACCTAGATTTCGCAGAAGTGCATGATTGTTTTACGATAGCAGAAATAATTGCGATGGAAGATTTAGGAATATTTGATAAAGGAGAGGCAGCAAAAGCAGTTGTTGAAGGAAGAACTGCATTAAAGGGTGAAATTCCAATTAATCCTTCTGGAGGTTTAAAGTCAAAAGGCCATCCTGTAGGAGCAACGGGTGTTGGACAAATTGTTGAAGTATTCGAACAGTTAACTGGCAAAGCAGGTAAGCGTCAAGTAGATAATGCAAGAATTGGTTTAACGCACAATGTAGGCGCAACTGGTGGAAGTTGTGCAGTACATATTTTTGAGAGTGAATAACATGACCGATGAAGCACTTTTTGTAAACGACATAATTGATGCAACTAGAGAAGGAATAATCAAATCATATAGTTGTATTGAGTGTAATGAAGCTGGAGTTTCGGTACAAGCATTATGTGGAAATTGTGGAAGTAGTAAATTAGAAATTAAGGAAATAAACAATGTCGGTAAGATAGTAACTTATACAATTCAAACTGTTGCACCTGATCCTTTTGTAAACGAAGTTCCATACGCGTGGGTAATTGTAGAACTTGACGAGAAAATAAGAATCACAGGATGGATACCATTCATATCTTCAAAAGAAGAATTAAAAATAGGTCAGAAGGTAAAACTTGTAAAGTCGTACAAGCCTGGAATGGTTTTCGAGAAAATATCTGAATAAGAGTTAAATCGAATACAGTACGAGTTGATTGTAATGGTATTATTTGTAAAACGTGTAGGTATAGTAGGCGGAGGAGCAATGGGTAGTCAAATCGCCGACATAATGGCCATCAATGGTAAAGAAGTAATTATAAAAGATATTTCTGAAGAGTTTTTGAAAAAAGCACGTGAAAATGTAGAAAATAATTTAGATAGTTTGTTGGAATTCAATGTTACGCGTGCAGATAAAGAAATAGAAAGAATCGAAAAAACTAATCAGATAGAATTAACTGGCGAACAAAAAAATAAGATAAAAGAAACATTGAAACCAAAATTTAATGAAGATATGAAAAAAGAAGCAATGGATAAGATACATACTACAACAGATTACAAAGAATTTAATGACGTAGATCTTGTAATTGAAGCAGTACTAGAAACTGTAGATTTAAAGAGACAGGTTTTTACTGAACTAGATAAGAATACTCCATCACATGCGATATTAGCTACAAATACTTCGTCATTGTCTGTCACAGAGATTGCGTCGGCAACCAGTAGACCAGAAAAAGTTGTTGGAGTTCACTTTTTCAACCCTCCTGTGACATTGCCTTTAGTAGAGGTGATACCGGGCATGGAGACAAGTGAGGAGACAGTGAACGACATGATTGACTTTATGTCTACAATAAGAAATCACAGATATCCAATGCAACCAATAAAAGTGAAAGAAGTTCCTGGATTTCTTGTGAATAGAATTCTTTTTGCAATGATGAATGAGGCATACTCTTGTTATGATGAAGGAGTAGCTTCTATGAGAGATATAGACTTGGCAATGAAAGCAGGAGCAGGTATGCCAATGGGTCCGTTTGAGTTATCAGACTTGGTAGGAATAGATGTCATCTACCACGTGGAAGAAGAAGTAAGAAAGATGATAGGTGGAAATACTATGCGCCAACCTTCGCAAACTATAAGAAAGCTTTATCATGCGGGACGTTATGGTAAGAAAACTAAGAGAGGATTCTACGATTATAGGTGATTAGATGTCGGAAAACGAATTAATTAAAGTAAGAATAGAAGACGGTATCGGAATAGTTACAGTCGACAATCCGCCAGTAAATGCTCTTAATTCTTCAGTTTTAGAACAATTGGATAAAGTAATTGATGACGTATCTGAAAATAATGAAATTGTTGGAATAGTATTAACTGGAGGAGGAAATAATGCATTTTGTGCAGGTGCAGATATAAAATCATTTGCTCAATTAACTGATCCTAATGATGTATTAGCGGTAATTGAATTAGGACAAAAAGTTTTCAAGAAATTATCCAATGTTGGTAAACCAGTTGTTGCCGCAATAAATGGTGCTGCATACGGTGGTGGAAATGAATTAGCACTTTCATGTGATATTAGAATTTCTTCTGATCGAGCAAGATTTTCTCAGCCTGAAGTTAATTTAGGATTAATACCTGCATGGGGAGGAACACAAAGATTGAGTAGATTAGTTGGAGTATCAAAAGCTAAAGAACTTATTTTTACAGGACAATTTGTTACAGCGCAAGAAGCATACAGAATAGGTATGATAAACAAAGTAGTTCCAGATGGTGAAGAATTGCGTGCTGCGTCCGACATAGTAAGGCAAATTGCATCTAGGGCAGCTCCATTGGCGATTAAAGCAGCAAAAGAAATAATCAATACAGGAAACGATGAGAATACCCTTGAAGAGGGATTGAATTTAGAGGTAGAAGCAATGAAAGAATTGGTAAAAACTGAAGATATTCAGGAAGGAATAAAGTCTTTTACGGAAAAAAGACAGCCAAAATACCAAGGAAAATAAGAAATTCATAATTCTTAAATTTAGAGAATTTTCATTACTATTGATTAATATGGCAGAAATTATAGTAGAAACGCTATCATCATCTAGTGGTGGAGCAATTTTTCAAGTAAAAGTAAGAGATGAAAAAGGTCAGTCAGAACATAGAGTAAGAATGAGTCATGATTATCATCAAAAATTGGCAGATGGGAAAACACCTGAAGAATTCATAAAGACATGTTTTGAATTCTTATTATCAAAAGAACCTAAAGAATCAATTTTAAGTGAATTTGATGTGCCTAAGATATCTACGTTCTTCTCAGAGTTTGAAGAAGAAATAAAAAAGATGTAGTTTAGTCTCCCTTATTTGGCATTGCATTAACTTCTTCTGCCCTATTTGGAACTAGACTTAAAGCAGTAGCTATATCATCGTCGGAAGCAGATCCATAATAAACTAGAATCTTATCCTCATCCATCATCATATATTCTGGATCTATAACATTTTCTCCATTGACGAATATTAGAAATACACCATCATCATCAGATGAATATTCAATTCCATGAACGTTAATAGATTCGGCAGTTATGGAAAGATCAAGTGAATCCATAAACCAATTAAGGGGTATGTTAATTGCATGAAGATGCAATATGTCACCTTCGCCTCCATGTATATGTCCATAACCACTGTTCATTGCATAACGTGATTGGTTTAGATCCAAAGCTTCGCCATTGATGTAAACAAGAAAGTCAATATGTTCATGGGTAGAACCCATTGGACCAATTTGAGGTCCAGAAACAACTGAATATAATCCGTAACCAATTAAAGCAATAGCAATTAGGTAAATAGAATAAGTTCTAGCAAGTTGAATTTGTTTGGATCGTTTCTTTTGTTTTTTACGAGTTTGTCTCCTTTGTTCTTTCTCACGTTTTTTATTGATCTTGTTATCGCTCACAAAGTGAGATTATTATGAAGTATAATATAAACAGATATAATTTACTGTAGAAAATTTACGAAGGAGGCAATCTAACGTTAAATAAATTGTCAGAAATACGGAGGTTTTCTTCGGCATTGACTGTGAAGTAGATTTGGGATTTTCTTTGAAGTAGGTTATTAGATCCAATTGCACTAGCATTCATTGATATTGTGTATTTTATTGTAACAGTTTCATCTATCGATAATTTACTTACAATAACCTGATCGTCGGAAATAATTGTAGATGGTCCAAATGTTTGTTTAACGGACACAAGAGAATACCAATTATTATCTGGTTCGAAATTTAGATTAATTACCACATCGTTAACATCTACTTTGCCAAGATTTGCAATGCGTAGAGCGAAAACTTCTTCCATCATACCCCGTTCATTGCTTTGAATAGGACGGTATTCTTTGTTATATTCGTCGGCTATTCCATTTAGTTCAGCGTCAACAGAAACAATAAGACTCACATCAGGTCGAGTAATTGATGGATAAATGAATGCAAATGAGGAAAGAATTACTACGAACGCAGTTGCAAATACAGTTATTCTAAATGTACTATTCATGGATAAACACTATTTTATATGAAATTATTAAGATTTGAAATAATATAATAATTATCAATTTCTGATAATAGTATATTGAGTTTTTCAAAAGATCGTAGAATTGTTGTTATAATCATTGCAGTGGTGATGGCATTAGGAGTTATTGTAGTAGGCATGCCGAATTCAGAAATTCTACCTCAGCAAAATTCTGAGAACGAGTCAGATGGAAAAGAGATTGTTGAGAAAGAAAGAAGACCCCCTGAGGAATTTCATGTTGATGCAGTAAGTAAATCGGTATACACGCCAGCTATGTTGAACATACAGGTAGGAGACACAGTAACCTGGACAAACATTGATTCAGAAGTGCATACAGTATCCAGTGCAAATGTTACTTCAGATGGCGGAGTATATTTTCATGAAACTTTGTTACCAGGAGAAATTTACAGTGTTACTTTTGATACTCCAGGAACATATTTCTATTCGTGTATGATCAAGTTTCACGGAATGACAGGAATAATCAGAGTTTCATGACTAAATTTATGATGATTTACATGAATTGATCAATCAAGATTTTATTTGTTTGTTAACCAAGGTCATTTGCTCTAGATCTAGGCCTTTTATGTTTACTAGATTAGTGAAAAAGGTTGCTAATAGTTTGATAGAAAAGTTTTCGAGGGTATCTAATAAAGAATCATACTTGGGATTAAGTTCAAAGAATAAAAAGCGATCATATGTCTTTAATCCAACTCGTGAAGAGTTTGCAGTAACTCGGTCACCAAAGATATTGGCTTTACCTACATAGAGTTGATTAGTTTTAGAATTATTAAGTCAGTTGTTTGCGTTTATAGAACAGAACTGAAACCAATAACCCGACTATCAGATAAATCAAGAAGACACCCACACTTAGATTTACCTCTGGAATGAAATTTACTATCGATTGAGATTGACCCGGAACAAGTATTGACGGAATATCAATCATTGAATCCTTAGGATATGGAATTTCGAAGATATATACAACAACCCCTGCAGCATAGGTCAAAGACCACCAGGGTTTGATTTCAGAGATGACCAAAAAGTATTCCAACAATCCAACTACTAGAAACCATAGAAAGATGAAAGCAATATTTGACATATTGCTGCGTTTGAAAAAGGAACTTAATGCAAATGACGTGGAGAGCAGAGCTAGACTAAACAATGTTGTAAGAATCAGGGAAAGAAATGCGTTTTCCGGGATGGCAGAATGTTTAGCATAGGAAAAGATTGATGCCAGAATATAAAACAAGATGTTGAAAAATGTTATTGCAATAGATGCAGATATGAATTTGGCGAAGAGGAAACTTGTTCTTGATATTGGATTGATAAATAAGGTATAACCGGTTTTGTTTTCGAAATCTCCTGTTAGCGAATCCCCTCCAAACATTATGACATTAACGAGAGTGAGGGTAAGGATGAAGTTCACAAAGATTTGATAGTCGTTCACAACACTGCTTTCACTGTTGTATATCTGAGAGACAAAAGTCCCTCCTACATAATTAGTGATTAGATAGATCAATATCGGTATAATAGCTGTAAGAATTAATGATGCTCGGATTTTACGGCTACGTAGGAATTTTATTAGTTCAAAACGTATTACGTCTTGGAATTGCTTCGTGCGGTTAATTTTTGTGCGTTTCATGAGATTATCTGACAGACTCCTTTATTGTCTTGAGATAGATCTCTTCCAGATCGTCCGTTTTGAATTTCTTTGTTACGTTCTTAATTGTGTCTGAAAACAGCACCTGGCCTTTATCGATAATTGCGAGAGTGTCGCAGATTTCCTCAATTTCGCTTATAAGGTGAGAACTGAAGAAGATTGTTTTTCCTTCCTTGGTTAGGTCCTTGAAGACAGTGCGGATTTCTGCCATGCCACGTGGGTCAAGGCCGAAAGTAGGTTCGTCAAATAGAAGAATAGGTGGTTCGTGTAACAATGCTTGGGCTAATGCCAGTCTTTGTTTCATTCCTCGTGAAAAAGTGCCGATTTTTTTGTCGGACCATTTTTCAAGTCCTACAGTCTTTAGGAATTTATTTGTATTTTTGTGAACTTTATCAGAATTCATTCCTCGTAATTTTCCGAAATATTCCAGAGTTTCTGAAGGAGTCAATGATGGATAGAATTCTGCAGATTCAATAACCGCGCCAATCTGCAATAGTGCCTCATGAGGTTCATCTAATGCATTGACATTGAAAAAGTGCGCCTCGCCAGAGTTCGGTTTAATCAAAGATGTGAGAATTTTCAGAGTGGTACTTTTTCCAGCGCCGTTTGGTCCAAGAAAAGCAAAGGCAGAACCTTTAGGAACTTCAAGGGAAAGATTATCCACTGCAGTAATATCGCCAAAAGTTTTTGTAAGATCTTTGATAGTTATTGCGTTTACCATCATATTGAATGATGCTAGACAGAGTTATAAATTAGAAGTTACAAATATGAAATATGGAAACTCGGACAATCGGAATGATAATACTTGCAGGATTAGTTGTTCAACTTATTCTAGGATTTTCGGGTCTAGTAACGCCTGTAATGATGGCTCCAATAACAATAGCACATGTAGTAATCGGAGTTGGAGGGTTTGGTGCAACGATATTTATGACCAACAAAACGTTGAAAGTTTCTGCAACCCCAATAACCAAATACGTAATGATCATAGCATCATTGGTCATTCTAGGTCAACTCTCAACAGGCTATATGCTGTTAGCAGGAATGGGCAATCTACTTATTTCTCATGTAATGAGTGCATGGTTAATACTTGCGTTATTTGTAGGACATGCAGGATATGCAATGTACTACGCTAAAAAACAGAAATAATAAACTAGTTTTCTCTTCGAACTGAAAGGTCTTTCTTCAAAAATTCGATTTTCTCGTCGCTCCAGCATGCGCTAACGTTGTCACAGTCGACGTCGGTACACGTCTTCTTTAGTGAATTGATTTCTTTATCTACAGCCTTGCTGGATGACATATTACATAAATGAAACGGGTCGCTAATTAGTATAATGGATTCAGAATATCCAGCTGAGGAAGTTAAGTAATAATTAGCATAAAATTATTGAGGCTGACCGTTAGTAACTTTAGACTTTACCAGATAACAGTTGGTGAGTCGT
>CEUZ01109370.1_pt1 | contig 13226 bp, 14 predicted proteins | sample 361511 | NCBI WGS metagenome assembly CEUZ01 (sample SAMEA2622822, study PRJEB7988) | marine metagenome | biome: marine biome (ENVO:00000447); feature: surface water layer (ENVO:00002042); material: "saline water (ENVO:00002010), including plankton (ENVO:xxxxxxxx)" | depth 5 m
CTCCGGTAGGATTGTTGGGTGAGTTTAAGAATAAAATAATATTTTTACTTTTAATACTTTTTATTTTTTCTTCTATCTGTTCAGGTCTTGGGAACCAATTATCTTCCCTAAAAGTTTCCAGCCAATGTACTTTATTTTTAGCAATAATAGCCTGTGGCTCATAAGACACCCAGCTTCCCGTAGGAAAAATAAACTCTCCGTCAAAACCTAATTGAAGCAAAAACATCAGTTGCTTTGTTCCTGGTCCTATAATGATGTCTTCTTGTCGAAAATTGGTGTGCCAGTTAACTGGCCTGTTACTGTTTGAATTTCTATTTATATATTTTGCAATAGCTTCTCTTAAATCTCTCAAACCTACGCTGGGTAAATATTCTTTTTTATGTGCATTGTTCTTTAAAGCTGAAACAATCTTATCTGGAATCGAAAAAGGAGATCCACCAAAACCAAAATTAAAAACTTTCTTACCATTTGCTCTCAGCTTTTTACATTTTTCATTAATTGCTAAAGTTGAAGAATGTTTGAGCGATTTAATATGCTGCTTGATATAATTTTTCATTCTTACTTAATTTTAAATTTTAAATAGTATAACTGTAGAAATAATTTATTAAAATAGAACGTTTGACAAAGCGATTCGGTCATGCTTTAATCATCTTTTGTTCCTTGAAACGACCTATATGTAGTGTTTAAAAAAAGGTATAGCACAAATTAATGAATAACTTGAAAAACAAAATTCTGGCCGTCTTGGGTCCTACCAATACAGGAAAAACATATATGGCTATTGAAAAAATGTTGGAATTTAACTCTGGAATATTTGGATTCCCTTTGAGACTCTTGGCTAGGGAAGTTTATGATAAATGCGTTCTAAAACTTGGTTCCGAAAAAGTTGCTTTGATTACAGGGGAGGAAAAAATTCTTCCTAGTTCCGCCCAATATTTTATTTGCACTGTGGAGTCGATGCCTAAAGATAAAGTTGTAGATTTTCTAGCTGTAGATGAAATTCAAATGTGTGGGGATAGAGAAAGAGGGCATGTGTTTACAGATAGACTATTAAAATCGAGAGGCGAATTACTCACGATGTTTCTTGGCTCCCAAATTATGAAAAATATTATTTCAGATCTAGTAAGTGGGGTTGAATTTATAAAACAAGAACGTTTTTCAAAATTAACTTTTAACGGACATAAAAAAATTTCTAGGCTACAAAGAAAAAGTGCATTAATAGCATTTTCTATAGAAGAAGTTTACGCGCTTGCAGAATTAGTAAGAAGACAAAAAGGTGGAGCGGCGGTTGTAATGGGCTCGCTAAGTCCAAAAACAAGAAACTCTCAGGTTGGCCTTTATCAATCCGGCGACGTTGATTATTTGGTTGCCACCGATGCAATTGGAATGGGTATCAATATGAACATTGAACAAGTTAGTTTCTCGAGCTTAAAAAAATTTGATGGAAAAAAAATAAGAAGATTAAGAACAACGGAAATTTCTCAAATTGCAGGTCGTGCTGGTAGATACAAAAATGATGGCACATTCGGTATAACTGCAAATTCTGAAAATTTGGAACCAGATGAGATAGAAAAAATTGAGAATCATTCGTTAGATGACATCAAACTTCTTTACTGGCGTAATTCAAATTTAAATTTTAAAGACGAAAATAAACTTATAAGTTCGTTGGAAGAGAAACCAAATAAAAAAAATTTAATCAAAATATCTGAATCAATTGATGAAAGTGTTTTAAGATTTCTACTGAAAGAAAAAAAAATAAAGCACTCCAATAACAATTTGGAATTACTTTGGGAATGTTGTCAAATTCCTGATTTTCAAAAAAAGGCTTATGGACAACATATAGATGTGGTAACAAAAGTTTTTAATTTCTTAACCACAAAAAAAAATAAAATTCCAAACGAATACATGAAAAATCAATTAAAAGGCTTAGATAAATATCATGGAAATATTGATATGATATCAAATAAAATTTCTAATGTAAGAACATGGTCATATGTTGCAAATAAAAAAAATTGGGTTGAAAATTCTGACTATTGGATAGAAATGAGTAAGAATATTGAAGATAACTTATCAGATAGACTGCATGCTGAACTTACAAAAAGTTTTATAGACAAAAGAATAAGCGTTCTTTCACGAGGTCTTAGGGAAGACAAACAATTAAGTGCGGTGATCAATGAAAAAGATGATGTGATGATAGATGGACAACTTATTGGTAGATTGAAAGGTTTAAAATTAAATTTAGAATTTACATCAGGAACCCTAGATACAGATATTAAGTCATTAAAAAAAGCTGCAAGACAGGGAATAGCTAGTGAATTAACTAAAAGAACCAAAGAAATTATTCAACAGAAAGAAATTGTACTTGATAATAATTACAAAATACTTTGGAAGAATAATCCAATTGCCAAAATAAAGAAGGGTAAAAATTATTTGTGTCCAGAAGTAGAAAGTATTGCTGACGAATCTCTAGAACTTGAGATGAAGGAGAATTTACTTTCTTTTTTAAATAACTGGTTAAACAATTATATATTAGAAGAGCTTCATGATTTAATTAGTTTAATAAAATTAAAAAATAATAATCAATACTTAAGAGCTTTGGCATTTCAACTTTATGAAAGTAATGGAATTTTAAAAAGAACCGACGTTGATGAAATCGTAAAATTAATATCTAAAGAAGACAGAAAACAATTAAAAGGATTGGGAATAAAGATTGGGAGATATCATATATTCCTGCCTAAGATGCTCAAACCTAAGGCCGTTGCTTTAAGAATTTTGTTATGGAGATTTTATAATGAAATTAAACAAACTAATGAAATACCAAAATCTGGCCTGAATTTCTTAATAGACAATAAGAATAAGTTTAATGAAAAATTTCTTTTGCTTTGTGGTTTTGAAAAATTTAAAAACTTTTATATAAGAGTTGACATATTAGAAAAGCTCTTTTTGCAAATTATAAATAAAACTCAAAATGGAAAATTTAAAATAAGCTCTGATATGATGAATTTGCTGGGCTCCTCCAAGGAAAATTTCTACGCATTAATAAAAATTATGAATTATAGAAAGGAAAATAAGAAAGATGATATATTTTTTTATGCTGGAGACAAAAAGACAAAAAAGAAGATAAAATTTAAAAACAAAATTGATAGCCCGTTTAAAAAATTAGAATCTCTGAATTTAAAATGATTTTTAAAATTTTAAAAAAAACTATTAAAGATAATGAAATAAGTAATCAAAATGAACTTATAAAAGTTGCTGCATTATTAGTACACGCGGCAAAAATTGATGATAATTATTCCGAAAAAGAAAAGACAATAATTGCTGAATTTTTAAAATCAGCAAATGGGAATATAGATGTAGACAATATTATTAAAAAAGCAGAAGAAGAAGAAAATAACTCCAATCAAATTCTTAAGTATACACAGGAAATCAAAAAAAATACTTTAGAATTTAGAACAAAAATTGTAAAAGTTCTTTGGAAAATTATTTTATCAGATGAAAAATCAGATATGTACGAGACAAATTTAATGAGAAGAATATGTGGCCTGTTATATTTGCCCGACAGATTGTGTGGAGAGATAAAGTTAGAAATACAAAGGGAAAAAAAATTTTGACATATTTTGTTAAAGATGAGTGTATAAAGTGTAAATTAATGGACTGTGTTGAGGTGTGTCCTGTTGATTGTTTTTATGAAGGAGAAAATATGCTAGTAATTAATCCGGACGAATGCATTGATTGTGGAGTCTGCGAACCAGAGTGTCCTATAGAAGCGATTGTTTCTGAAGTTAATTATAACGAACAAGATAAAGAAAAATGGTTAAATGTGAATAAAAAATATTCTGGGTTATGGCCCAATATATCGGAAAAAAAAGATCCCCCTAAGGATGCTGATGATTACAGAGATATGAAAAATAAATATGATAAATTTTTTTCAGAAAAGCCAGGAAAATAAATATGCCTAAAAAGAAAAAAAGAAAAAAAATTAAAAAAAAATTAAAACCATTAAAAATTAAAACTAAAAAATCATTACCAATTACGCAAAAAACTAGTGTGGCAGATGAAAAAGTTGCAATTAAAAAAATAAAAAAACAATCAACTGAAAAAAAACAATATTCTGTTAACCAGTTTATTGTTTATCCTAAACATGGTGTTGGACAAATCAAATCAGTTGAAAAAGCAACCATAGGAGGCATTGAAACAAATTTTTACAAAGTTTTGATTAGAAAAGATAAATTAACGCTAACGATACCAATTAACCAACAATCTAGCTTAAGGTCTATATCTTCTGTAAATCAAATAAATAAATGCGTTTCAATTTTGAAATCTAAACCAAAAATTAAAAGAACTATGTGGAGCAGAAGAGCTCAAGAATATGAACAAAAAATTAATTCTGGTAAAATCTATGAACTTGCCGAAGTGGTTAAAGATTTAAATAAAAATACAAATACTATTGCAGATCAATCGTACAGTGAAAGACAGCTATTTGAGAAAGCCTATGACAGATTATCAAGCGAATTTGAAATTGTTTTAAAAATTACCGCGGAAGATGTCAAAAAAAAGATGGACAAAGCTTTGGGCAGATCTGAAAACTTAGAGGTTTAATAAAAAAACGTCCTTTCCACTTATTTTGGAAAGGACGTTTTAATTAATTATATTATAAAAGCTAACTATCTTCTTCTTCTTCTTTTTTTAGCCTTTTTCTTTTTTTTCTTTCTACGTCTTTTAGCCATCTGTATCTCCCTTTTTTAAACAAATCTTAATGATTCGTTATTTAATTTTAGTTTTAAGTTTTTTTTAATAGATGTCAAATATAAAACTAATTCAAAACTTTTAAAAAAAATTAAATAAAATAAAATATTTAATTTAATTTTAAACAATTAAAAAAGTAAGTAATACCAACGATTTTTTAAATATACTTAAACAAGAATGCAAATTTGGTTAATAAAGTTTTTCTAGTTCCTGTTTATATCTTTCAATTATTTTTTTTCTTTTTAATTTTAAAGTTGGCGTCATCAAACCATTTGCAATTGTAAATTCTTCGTCAATTAAAATAAATTTTTTTATTTTCTCAATATTGGCTAAATTTTTATTAAAATTATTAATTATACTTCCTATAATTGAATTATCTTTATCTTTTGTATCAACAACAATAAGCGCAACAAGAAAGTTTTTTTTATCTCCGTAAACCAAACATTGCTTAATCTTTTCGTGATTAGAAACAAGATTTTCAATTTTACTTGGAGAAATATTGTCTCCGCCAAGATTCACAATAATATCTTTTTTTCTATCAGTAATTTTTAAATAGCCATTTGTATCTATTTCTCCAATATCGCCTGTATGCAACCAACCATCTTTTAAAATTTCATTGGTTTCTTTTTCTTTATTCCAATATCCGAGCATCACATTTTCACCTTTCACTAAAATTTCTCCATCTTCTGCTATTTTAACTTCGTTGGTGCTAAATGGTGGGCCAACTGTTTCGACTTTTACAAAACCTGGTAAGTTACAGCTTACAACAGGCGAGGTTTCTGTTAGTCCGTAACCCTGCAAAGTAGGTAATCCTATAGCGTTTAAAAATTCTCCCACATTTTTATCTAAAGCCCCGCCTCCTGATACAAAAGCCTGTAAGTTACCTCCAAATTGCTTTTGGATTTTTTTTCTTACCAAATTTTGACATATAAAATTCATAATCTTTTCATTAGATTTTAGATGTTCTTTTTTGAGCACTTTTTTACCCAATCTTATAGTTTCCAAAATTAACTTCTTTTTAAATCCTGACTGTTTGTTAAAATTTATATTTATTTTATTAAAAAGATTCTGATAGAATCTAGGAACGGCCGTCATAATTGTTGGTCTTGAATCCGTCATATTGGAGATTAGCTTTTCCAAACTTTCTGCATAAAAAACCTTTGCTCCAATTAAGATTTGTATAAATTGAACTGTATGTTCATAAGAATGTGAAAGTGGCAACCAAGTTAAAAATACAGGATCCTTTTTTTTTATAAGAGGTTTCAGCAAACTTAGAGCTCCCTGACAATTTGAAAGTATGCCTCCGTGACTTAAAATTACACCTTTGGGGTTTCCTGATGTTCCGGAAGTATAAATAATACATGCGGGCATATTTCTTTCTAAATTATAATTTATAATTTTTTCCTTTACCTTCTCTTCATAAATGCTTTGGGTGAGCAAACTTTCTGTTTCTAATTTTTCAAAAGAGATAATTTTTTTTACCCCTTCTTTTGTGAAATTTTTTATTTTTTTGAATTGTTCATTATTTGACACAATTACAATAGATGGTTTGCAGTCATTGAAAATATATTTATAATCATTCAACGAATATGTGGTAAAAATAGGAACTGAGATTCCGCCAGCATTCATAATAGCAATATCAGCTATCAGCCATTCAGGTCTATTTTCTGAGAGCAAAAGACATCTATCACCTTTTTTGATTAAAGACCTGATTTTATCTGAAAGCTTAAATATTTTTTCAGTAATCTCTTCCCAGGTATACTGATGGTTTTTATTTGTTTTTAACCATTTTAAGAATGGTTTTTTATTATCAATAGTATCAAGTCTATTAAAGTATAATTCGACAAGACTTTTTGTTTTCTCAATGTTCATAATAATTTGGTGGGCGAAGAGAGACTCGAACTCTCAAGATATTGCTACCATTGGATTTTGAATCCAACGCGTCTACCAGTTCCACCATTCGCCCATTCCTTTTTAAATTAACATTTATAAACAAGTATATTATGATTTGATTTTAAAAATAAAGAATTTTTAAACAGTTTTTCTAACTAGATATATGAATATTAAGGAAGTGACAAACATCACTAAAGCATAAGTTGCTGTGGGCACCATATAAACTATATCGTCAAAAATTTTTGATGCTACAAACACCGCTAGTACTCCGTTTTGAAGTCCACATTCAAGTGCTATACATTTTCTTTGTGCAATTCCACTCGCAAACAATTTGGCAAGATAATATCCTACAAACATCATAACTAAATTAAGGATCAAAGTTATTACTCCCGCTTTAACTATAAAGCTTACAATGTTATTCCATTCTTCAACATAGATTGCTACAAATACTATAGTAAATAAAACTATTGATATTTTTTGGATATTTTTTGCTTGTTGTAAAACAAAATTCCTTGCTAATTTTCTAATTATCATTCCAATAATGACAGGAAGTGCAACAACCCCAAACATCTGTAAAGAAATTCCAATCATTGAAATTTCTCTTGAAATATACTGAACTTGTAATATGTCGGCAGATTTAAAAACAATAAAGGGAACTGAAATAATGCTGATTAAGCTAATAATTGCTGTAAGGGATATCGAAAGTGCCACATCTCCATTTGCAAATTTTGTAAGAATGTTAGATGTTACACCCCCGGGTGCTGCTGCAATAATCATAATGCCTAAAGCTAATTCTAAAGGTGTGTTCAGTACCTTTATTAAAATGAAGGCAACAATAGGAAGTATAATAAGCTGAGAAATAAGACCAACAAAAAAGTCTTTTGGATTCTTCAAAACCCTAAAAAAATCTTCCGTGGTCAATCCCAGGCCCAATCCCAGCATTATAATAATCAACGCTATTGGTGCTATCTTTGTAACAACTTCCATTGAAAATATAGTATAAGGGAGATTAATTATAAAATCAAAATGATATAGATCAAAAAAATGATAAAGAGAATTTATGATAAGTGCGTCAAATGGGCTGGTAGCAAATATGCCAAGCCAATTCTTGCTATTGAATCTTTTATAGAAAGCTCTTTTTTTCCTATTCCTCCAGACGTCATGATAGTGCCAATGGTTGTATCAAAAAAAAAAGAATTTATTAGAATAGCCTTAATAGCGACAATTTTTTCGGTTCTTGGCGCTCTTTTCGGATATCTCATTGGCTATGTTTTTTTTAATGAAATTGGAATGAAAATATTTGAGATATATGGTTATGAAGATCCAAACTTTTTAAAAGAAAAATTTTCTACCAAGGGAGGTTTTGCATCCTGGTTGGGCATCTTATTTACCGCAGGTTTTACACCTATTCCATTTAAACTTTTAACAATTTCAAGTGGATTTATTCATTTCAATTTATTTTTCTTCATTATAATTTGTGTGATAACAAGAGGTTTGAGATTTTTTTTAGTGGCATTTTTAACATATAAGTACGGTGAAAAATTTGGTCCATTTTTGGAAAAAAAAGGAGCGAAATGGTCTATAATTTTATCAATAATAATTATTATCATTGGGTCTATTTTTTATTTTCTATTCAAGTAAAAAATGTATAAAAAAATAAATACAATTCTTATCTTTGTTCTATTGGTATTATCTTGCTCTCTAGTTGCGGCTTATATAATTGAATACGGACTTGGACACAAACCGTGTAAGCTTTGTCTATATCAACGTATTCCATATATAATCTCAATTTTATTAATTTTAAACTTTTTAATTATTAAAAAATATCAAAAAACTTCTTTATTAATATTGTCTGTAATATCTTTATGTGGTTCAGCTCTAGCGTTTTACCATTTTGGTATTGAACAGGGTTTTTTTAGTGAGTCTTCCGTTTGTGAGGCTCAAACTTTAACGGGTGAAAACCTAAACAAAGAAGAAGTTTTAAAACAACTAAAGCAAGGTACTGTAAGTTGTAAAAATGTAAATTTTACAGTATTTGGTTTCTCCCTTGCATCAATTAATGCTATTTTTTCTTTCATTTTATTCGTTATATTCATGAGATTATATAAAAATTATGAAGCTCACTAATAAAAAAATTTTAGAGGAAATTATAAGAGTGGACCATGCTGGGGAACGTGGTGCTATTAAAATTTATGAAGGTCAGCTTCTTGCCTTAAATACTTTTAAAAAAAATGAAAAACTAAAAAAAATTATTGAAGAAATGAAAGCTCATGAAAGTGAGCACCTTAAATATTTTGACCAAGAAATACAAAAAAGAAAAATTAAACCTACGGTATTTTTGCCTTTGTGGGATCTGATGGGTGTTGCTTTAGGTTTTGGAACTACAATGATTGATGAAAAAGCAGCCATGCTTTGTACGGCTTCGGTAGAGGAGGTAATTGACGGTCATTACAAAGATCAGATTAAAAAATTGGGAGAGGATGAAAGAAAACTTAAAGAAAATATTTCAAAATTTAGAGAAGATGAGATAGACCACAAAAATATAGCCTACGATAAAGGAGCAACAAAAACAGGCTTGTATGGAATTTTAGATAAGATAATTAAAACTTCATCTAAGGTAGCTATTAAAATTTCTGAAAAAATCTAATTAGGGCTCTAGCTCTATATCCCAGTATAAATAATCCATCCAACTTTCGTGTAAAAAGTTTGGTGGAAAATTTCTTCCATTTTTGTGGAGATCATCCAAAGTTGGAACAAAAGGTTTTCTTTTTAACCTAATATCGCAATCAGTGTAAAGTTGTCCACCTTTCCTAACATTACAAGTTGAGCAGGCAGTAACCACATTTTCCCAATCAGTAACTCCCCCTTTAGATTTTGGAAGAAGATGATCAAAAGTTAAATCTCTTTTATCTCCGCAGTATTGACAAGAAAATTTATCTCTAAGGAATACATTAAACCTTGTAAAGTTTGGATGCTTCGAAGGTTGTATAAAACTTTTTAAAGCTATGACGCTTGGTAAACTCATTTCAAAAGATGGGCTTCGTATTTTTCTTTCGTAATTAGAAACAATACTTACCCTATCTAAAAAAACTGATTTTACCGCATCTTGCCAACACCAAAGTGACAACGGATAATAACTTAAAGGTCTAAAGTCTGCATTTAAAACTAAAGCAGGACACTTTTCCAAAGGCACTCTCTCTGACGAAGGTATAATCATATCTAAATGCTAACTTATAGAAAAATAATTATCAAGTTATAATTTTCCTATATTTAGTATAAATTTTTTTTTAAAAATTCCAATCCAGAGCTCAAACCCTCTGTTGGAATTCTGTGCTCACAACCAAAGAATATTTTTGTGTTAATATTGTAATTATTTTTAGAAAAAAACTCTTTGGCTTCAAGAAGAAAGTTTATAGGTACTATTTGGTCTTTATCACCATGCATTAAATAAATTGCTGGCCTAGATACAATATTCTGCTCTAGATGTTTAGGATTTAAAATTTTTCCGGAATAACCTATTAGGCAATTAATTTTATCTTTACGCTTTAGAGCTGTTTGAAGAGAAATCATAGAACCTTGACTAAATCCAACAAGGGCAATTTTATTTGCCTGAATTTTATTTTTTTCTTTAACTTCGTCAATAAATTTATTTAGTTTTTTTTCTGCAATTAAAGATTTAGATAAAATTTCATCATCAGTTTGATCCGTTAAATCAAACCATTGAAAGCCTTGGGTGCTTACTTTACAAAGTTCAGGAGCATCAGGGCAAATAAATAAAGTGTCTTTTAAAAAAGCTTTCCAATAATGAGCCACAATTGAAATATCTTTTCCATCACCACCATAGCCATGGCATAACACGATGACATTCTTTGGCGGATTCTTAGAAGTAGTATCTACAACAACAGAGTTTAAAGAATATTTCATAATAATTAAATTATTTAAATTGATCTATCCATTTTGAAAACTTTTTGCTATTAAAATTTAACTCTCCCATAATTCTAGCAAATTCATTTCCTTTTTTATCAAGTAAAATAGTAGTGGGCACCCCTCTTAATTTAAATTGATTAACCAATCGAAGTTCATGGTCAAAATATATTTTAAGATTTTTTATGTTCAAATTTTTAAAAAACTGATTTGTTTTTTCTTTATCTGGCTTGTCAACATTTATAGCAAAAATAAGAACATCTTCATTCTTGGCTTGAAATTCATCTAAAGAAGGCATTTCTTTCTTACAAGGCGTGCACCAAGTTGCCCAAAAATTAAGTATCTTAATATTGCCATCATTTTTATTAATTTGAATATCTTTTAAGTGGAAATCCTTAAATTTTACTTGAGAAACTTGTAATGGATTTTTATGAAGAACTATATTATTGAATGGTAAAGGTTCATTCGCAAATAAAAAATTGAATTTGAAAAAAATAAATATAAAAAACTGTACTAAGAACGACCTTAAGATATTCATATATTAAAAATAGGTTTAACATAGAAGATGAGAAATAAAAATAAAACTGTTTGGTCAAATAGGCTTACCAAAGGAAATTCTAAAAATTTCCAAAGGATTGGTTCATCTATTCATATTGATAAAAGACTATATAACGAAGATATTTTAGCATCAATTGTTCATACAAGAATGCTTATTAAACAAAAAATTATTCCAAAAAATAATGGCATAAAAATAATTAATGGTCTTAAAAAAATTAAAAAAGAAATTGATAAAAACAAATTCAAATTTAGAGAAAAATTTGAAGATATACATCAGAACATTGAAAAAAGATTATTTGAAATGATTGGAAAACCAGCTGGTTATTTACATACGGCAAGATCAAGAAATGATCAAGTTGTAACAGATTTTAAAATTTGGGTTAAAAATGCTTCTTATGAAGTTAGCAATGTTTTGAACTCCTTAATAAGATCAATATTAAATAAAGCAGAGAAGAATATAAATACTGTTATGCCGGGTTTTACGCATTTAAAAAATGCTCAACCTATTTCTTTTGCTCATTATCTGTTGGCATATGTTGAGATGTTTAAAAGAGACAAAAAAAGATTCCTAAATAATGTGGAACTAATTGACGAATGTCCTCTCGGCTCTGCCGCATTGGCTGGCACATCTTTTAATATAGATAGAAAATTTACAGCAAAAAATCTTGGTTTTAAAAAACCAACCGGCAACTCTATTGATTCAGTATCTGACAGAGATTTTGCTATAGATTTCTTATCTACTGCAGCAACTTGTGCAATGCACCTATCTAGATTGGCTGAAGATTTTATAATTTTTAATTCTGAAGCTTTTAGCTTTTTGGAATTTAGTGACAAAGTTTTAACTGGATCATCAATAATGCCTCAGAAAAAAAACCCTGATCCAGCAGAATTAATAAGAGGTAAAACTGCAATTAATTATGGAAAGCTAAATTCAATGCTTACAATAATGAAAGGGCTACCAATTTCTTATTATAAAGATTTACAAGATGACAAGGGGTTGGTTTTTGATAGTCATGACACATTAAGAGATACATTATCAATGGCTATTGAATTAGTAACAAATTTAAATGCAAAAAAAAATAACATGAAAAAAATGGCCCAAAAGGGTTATACAACAGCAACAGATTTTGCCGATTATTTGGTAAAAGAAAAAAATATGCCATTTAGAGAAGCATATTCAGTTTCTTCAAAATTAGTAAATTTTGCAGAAAAAAATAAAGTCAGATTGGATGAACTTTCTGTCAATGAAGTAAATAAATTTCTTAGAAAATTTAAAATAAGTCAAGTAAAAATATTTGATGTTGTAAATTCAATGAATTCCAAAACATCTTTTGGTGGAACCGCTCCTAAAAATATCAAGAAAATGATTAGAAAATATAGAAGTGAAATAAGATGAAAAAATTATTAGTTCTCTTAATAGTTTTCTTATTTTTGTTTAGTTGTGGAAAAAAATCACCTCCAGAATATGAAGGAAAAATTTTACAAAAAGATATTTTATTAATCGTATAAAAATATGACCATAGCTTATAAAGGGAAAAATCTATTTTTCGACAATTTATCTGTCAGGAATGTTGCCAAAAATAACCAAACACCGTTTTACTTGTATTCATATAAAAAAATTAAGAGTAATTTTTTATATTTTTCTGAAAACTTTAAAAAAATAAATCCTTTGGTTTGTTTTTCTGTAAAATCCAATTCAAATACCAGCTTGATATCTGAGCTTGGTAAATTGGGGTCTGGGGCGGATGTAGTTTCAGAAGGTGAACTACTGAAAGCTTTAAAAGCCAAAATAAGACCAAATAGAATTGTTTTTTCTGGTGTTGGAAAAACAGAGAGCGAACTCAAATTAGCCGTTAAAAAAAGGCTCTTGTTGATTAATATTGAATCAGAAAGTGAGGCAAGATTAATCGATAGAATATCAAGAAAAATGAATCGAACAACTCCTATAGGAATAAGAATAAACCCCGGTATAGACGCCAATACTCTTTCTAAAATTTCAACTGGTAGAGTAGACAGCAAATTTGGTTTACCACAATCAAACTTTTTAACATTCTGTAGAAGTGCTAGAAAATTTAAAAATTTAAAAATTAAAGCAATAAGTGTTCATA
>CEUZ01291516.1_pt1 | contig 13208 bp, 15 predicted proteins | sample 361511 | NCBI WGS metagenome assembly CEUZ01 (sample SAMEA2622822, study PRJEB7988) | marine metagenome | biome: marine biome (ENVO:00000447); feature: surface water layer (ENVO:00002042); material: "saline water (ENVO:00002010), including plankton (ENVO:xxxxxxxx)" | depth 5 m
GTCATTGTATCAACGAGTGAGCATGAGCACTATGATGCCGTTTGTCATGCGCTTGAACTTGGGAAACCTGTTTTAGTAGAAAAGCCAATTGCTTTATCTATCGATGAAGCAGATAAAATGATAAAGAAAGCTGAAGAAACAAAAACTTTGTTTAGGGTGGGTTATGCCCAGCGATTCAAGAGAAGGTATTTATCCGGTAAAGATCAACTCGTTGAGGGAAGAATTGGTAATATACTCTCAATTGCTGCAAGAGCCTGCAACACAAGGGCGCAGGGCATTGAAATACTTAAAAGGTCAAATACCGCCACACCTGTTGTGGATGTATTGACTTATTGGGTTGATGTTTCTTGTTGGTATCTAGAAGGCATTGAACCAGTCGAGGTTACTGCGAGGGGAACCGGGACAGTATTTCGTGATGCAGGGTTTGATGTAAATGATACCACTTGGGGCTTAATAAGATATAGCAATGGTGCAATTGCAAATTTAGGAGTTTTCTTTGCTCTCCCATCACATTCGCCTCAACTTGGAATGGGGGTGAGGTTTGAAGTTTTTGGTGATGAAGGTGCTTTAATACTTAATGATGACCACACAGATGAATTATTAATTACAAACAATGCGATACCTCATGCTTATATTCCAGATCTAGAATTTAAGACAGCATTTTTATCAAGTTCAACACCAGGAAATTGGCATCTTGGCGACTATTGGGGGCCAGTCGCAGACGAAACTCGTGTATGGCTAGACCATCTTTCTAAAGATAGGCCGTGTCCCATAGCTACTCCGGAGGATGCGCGAAAAAATTTACTTATAACACTGGCGATGGAAGAGTCTGCCAAATCAAATAAGTCAATAATTTTATAGTCATAATTTAAAAATGTTCATTATAAAAGAAATAGAAACCTATATTGTTCAAGTTCCTCTTAAGGTTACTCTTAAAATGTCAGGTGTTCACATAAAGCATTGTGATAATATGGTTGTAAAAGTGACAAGTACTGATGGAACAATTGGCTGGGGAGAGGCTCCCTATGCACCATTTTTCAATGGGGAAACCTCGTTAGGAATGTGTTCAGCTGTTGCGTTTATGAAAAGCAGATTAATTGGAGTAGAAATTTTATCCACTGAATCTATAAAAGAGATCTTATCTAAAACAATATATGGTAATTCAGGTGCCAAGTCCGCAATAGATATGGCTCTATATGATCTATATGGCAAAACTACAAACAAACAACTTTTCGAGATATTGGGGGGGTCTAAGAGAGATAAAGTTCCAATGATTTGGTTGGTTGCTGGTGGTGAAAATGAATTTGAATCACTGAAGGAAAAAATTGATCTCGGATTTGTCTCTTTCAAAGTTAAGGTTGGGACTAATAACGTTAAGGAAGATATAGCAAGGGCATCAAAAGCTCAAACAATATTAAAGTCTAAGTATAAATTATCCGCTGACGCTAATCAGGGGTTTGATAAGAAAGAAGCGCTTGAATTTGCGAAGAGAACAGGTGAGATTGGGCTAGATTGGTATGAACAACCGGTTGACGGGAAGGATATCAATACGATGATTGAATGCAACAAGATCTCAAAATGTCCGATTGGTGTTGATGAAGGTATTCATAATATACATGATATACAAAAACACTTCGATTTGGGTGCTGCTGGAGGCGGAAGCCTTAAACTCATTAAATTTGGAGGAGTAGCTCAACTTTATGAAGCTGCTGATTTAATGGTTTCATTGGGTATGAGTATTAATTTAGCGGGTAAAGCTGCAAACACATCAATAGGCAGTGCGGCAATCGCGCATTTTACCAGATCCTTGCCATCTCTTGATTGGGATGCAAGTCTTTCAAGCCAATATCTTGCAGATGATATTGTTACCAATCCAGTACAGGTTAGAGAAGGCCACATTATTACTCCCGAAGATGGTCCTGGATTGGGAATAAGAATTGATGAAACAAAATTAAATAAATACTTGCGCCATTCTAATCTATTCTAGATGATGTAATTTATGTCCAAAATTATCATTAAAGAAAATGTGACTCGAGGAATTACTCTAACTTTTGGGTTCGCATTATTTGTTCCATTTGTCGAGACTTCTGCAAAATTGCTCGGGGACACTATCTCTCCTCCTCAAATTACATTCACGCGGTTTTTATTACACATGTTGATCTTTAGCATTTATATATACTTCTATATTCCAAAAGATGAATGGATTGCTAAGCCAAGTTGGCCGCTAATATTAAGAGGTGCTCTAGCAAGCTTAGGTACCTTATTTGTGTATGCAGGTCTCGCAGTTATGCCATTAGTAGATGCGGTTGCAATATTCTTTATGCAGCCTCTAATTCTTACATCTCTGTCTGCTATTTTGCTTAGAGAAAAAGTAGGGCCCTATAGATGGTCTGCGGTAGGCATTGGGATGTTAGGTGCTTTAATGGTTATTGGGCCAAATTTTGAGAATATTGGTTGGGGAGCTGTATTTCCAGCATTAGCAGCACTTTTTCATGGTTTATCTGCCTTAATAGCAAGAAGATGGGCTGATGCGGCAAGACTTGTGATTTTTCAATATTATGTTGCAATTACGGCTGTTCTTATGACGGGCGCACTTTTTATTTTAGCTTCTTTTGCTAATTATGAGGCCATTGTATTGAGGGTCCCAAATAATTTTGAGTGGGGATTATTAGGAGTTATTGCCTTTGGTTCAATAATAACAAATCTGCTATTAACTCAGGCATTTAGAGTTGCACCAGCTTCTGTAATTGCTCCATTTTTATATTTGCAAATAATAGGATCTGTTATAATGGGATTTTTCGTCTTTCAGCAATTACCAAGCTCACAAACAATTATTGGAGCTATTTTAGTGATTGGAGCTGGCCTTGTTATTTGGTGGCGTGAGAGGACTTTGAAATTAATTTAATATCCACCATGTGAAGAGATAAATAATTCACAATCTATATTTGTTTTATTACTCCATGAATGATTTGCCCCTATATTTACGACAGTATCTCCCTGATTGAGGGTAACTTCATCATCATCCAAAATCAACACAATCGAACCTTTCATTACATATACATAATCTATAGATTTTTTCTTATGCATGTATGGATGAGGTGCTTTGTCTGAATAAGTAGATATATCTTCTGCGCAAATAGATAGAAAGAATTTCTTTATTTTCTCTTCAGTTAAATCTTTAGCATAGTTTTGGTCAGGTGGAATAGTTACAAACCTGGATATTGAACCAGATTTTGGAGGTAATAGGCTATGATTATAATTATCACTCTCCCGCTTAGCCCCTTTTCCAAAATTTGCTGGGGTATTAATAGTTGCCCATACCTTTGTTGATTTATAGCCTGGCCTTGCTGGATCTTTTATAATATCAGACGCAATTCCATCGCTAATGAAATCTATATCGCCATTTATATCATTACCAATTATTATCCTTCTTTTTCCTAATGTTTTATTCATTATCTCCGCCAATCATTATAAATAACATTTCATTTGCCCCTTGAGAATTGTCCCAGGAATGAAAATGACCTAACTGAACAATTACATCACCTTCGTGCATGACTAATTCGTCGTTAGGCAAAACATGGATTCGTTTGCCTTTTGTAACGATCCCATAATCTACTGTTCTGGTGCGATGCATGTTCCAATGTTTATCACTCTTCATTTTTTCAGATAGGCCTGTCCTGTTCATAGACTCAAAAAATTTATCTGCGGCTTTTTGGTTAATCTTTTTATTATCTTCTTTCTTTGACTCAATAACTCTAAAATGCGCTCCACTTAGGGGAGGTGAATGGCTTAGTGGCCGATTTGCTCCATCATCAATATTTGATAGATCAACAGGACATTTGTCGATTGTCCAGATCTCATTAAAATATATAGTTGAACCTCCTCCACGGTTATATTGATAAGGATTATCACTATCTGATATGACCACAGATTTACCATCCTTATTATTCCCAATTACAACACGTCTAGGGGGTTTTGGATTATTGCTCATAATTTAAAGGTCAAACACTGCAACCGCTCTCACCGGCGAACCTGTTCCACCTCGCCAGGCCATTGGCAGACATATGAATGTAAATTCACCTCTTCCAATGAGTTTTTCGAGGTTACACAAACTTTCTAGGTGCGTGATGTTTACTTCATGGCATACTTTGTGAACTAATGCATTTTCTTTTCCAATTGGCCCAGGGCGCATGGAGTCTATTCCAAAATGTACTAATCCTTGCTCCGCAAGCCACCTGGTTGCATCAGTGTTAACTCCAGAATTATCAGTTGAGTATGCTGGTGTGGGAAATGTTCTTTCATGATGACCCGTACATAGCAAAACTGTTCCGTTTACAGGTATTTTCAGACCAGATTTTTCGACTGCTTTTTCAAGGTCACTTGCGGTAATTTCTGCCTTTGGTTCTATATGTCTCAAATCAATACATATCCCCTTTACAATGCAATTTTCAAGAGGATATTCATTAATTGGCGTTCCATCGGGGCTGAAATGTCTAGGTGCATCTATATGGGTGCCGCCATGATCTGGCATTGAGAAATAATGAACCGAATTACCTTGTACATTGCCAGAGTCGACAAAGGCATCTTCATGACTTTTCCAAATACCATGGATTATTGGTGGCTGACCAGGATAAGCCGGTGATCTATGATATAATTCTCTGCTTAAATCTATAATTTCCATATGAACCTCTTAAAATTTAACTGTCTTATCATACATGATATTTTTTTCTATGTTATATGCAATTTGAAGTATTTTATGTTCACACCATTTTTTCCCTGCAATTTGAATTGCAATTGGAAGATTATTGTCATCTTTCCCAATAGGAATGACCAAAGATGGCATGCCCGTGATATTGAAAGGACCAAAGAATTTTCGATGGATATTATCCATATAATTATATTCTTTTTTATTGATAATAGCTTTTAACGTTTTAATTGGGGGTGCAGTAAATGGAACAGCAGGGGTCATAAGGGCATCAAATTTTTCTAACTTAGATTCTATCTTCCTATGAATTAGTAGTTTTTTATCCATAGCCTCCAGGTAATCACCTATATCAATTTTTATAGACCAATCCATTCTTTTTCTAACATCTGGATCAAAACTATCAGGATTATCTAAATATTGTTGCTTATGGACATTTGTAAATTCAGGTCCTGCAATTTTGTAAAATAATTTCTGAATCTCATCTACTTTTTCAAGGCTTATATATTCAACTTGAGCGCCACATTCTCTAAGTATCTCTATGGTATTATCAAAATATATTTGCACAGACTTATCTAATTCCTGGTTTTCATAAAGCTCAGGGCAAAGTGCTATTCTAAAATTATTAATATTTTTTGTTATTGAAACATGGTTAAATTTCTCATGTCTTCTTGATTTTGGGTCGGCGGGATCGAATCCTTGGAGAGCTTCATATGCAATTGCAGCAGACATTACTGATTGGCACATAGGACCTACATGATCTATGGATGGTGTATTTGGAAAAACGCCACTAAGACTTATTGATCCATGTGTTGGCTTTAGGCCAACAATACCACAAAGAGATGAGGGTGTTCTAATTGATCCCCCAGTATCTGTGCCTAGAGCAATTGGAGCCATATCAGACGCAACGGCGGATGCCGATCCCCCACTAGAACCTCCAGCAATTCTAGAAAGATCATGGGGATTTTTTGTTGTACCATAAAAATGATTTATTGTTGTCGAGGCTGCTGCATATTGATGTGTATTTGTTTTTCCAAGCAAGATGGCGCCACAATCATTAAATTTTCTTATACAAAATGCATCTTTTGATGGGTAATTATCATCATATAATTTTGACCCATTTGTTGTCCTTATTCCTGCAGTATCTATAATATCTTTTGCGGCATAAGGCATTCCGTGGAGAGGCCCAAGATATTCTCCTTTCAAGATTTGCTGCTCCGCTATGCCTGCTTGTTTGATAGCTTGATCTCTTGTTATTGTTACAAATGCATTCAAGTCACCATTATATTTTTCTATTCTATCAAGATAATAATTAGTTATTTCTATAGGCGAAATCTTTTTCGACTTTATTGATTCTATTAATTCTAGGAATTCTATATTGTGCATAATATTTTACTTTTTTTAAAATAAGTTATATACATTTACGTGTTTTAATTATATAAACACAAATTATCACAATGATAAATAATAAATCATTATCAGAGTATGATTTAGAAGATTTTAAATATTTATTTGGTCTACATAAAAAAGAGCTACAAAATGGATATCATTCAAGAATTAGAGCAAGAACAATTAAATAAGCTAAATGAGAAAAATCCTATACCAGAATTTGGTTCCGGTGATACTGTTCGGGTTAATGTTCGAATTAGTGAAGGAACAAGAGAGAGAGTTCAAGCTTACGAAGGCGTTGTTATTGGTAGATCAGGATCTGGGATTAATGAAAGTTTTACCGTTCGAAAAATATCTTATGGTGAAGGAGTAGAAAGGGTTTTCCCAGTTTATTCACCAACTATTGATTCCATAAAAATAGTAAAACGCGGTAAAGTTAGAAGGGCAAAGTTGTATTATCTCAGAGAAAGAAGAGGTAAATCAGCTCGAATAGCTGAAAAAATAGACACAAATAGGTTAAGCACAAAGAGCGAAGACACAAAAAAAAGTGCTTCAGATGTTGAGTCAAAATAAATCCTGAAAATTTAAAAAGGATTTTGATTTGAAATATAAACTCCTAAAAAAATTATGTGAAACCCCCTCCGTTGCCGGGCGAGAGCATCGTATAAGAAATTTTATCAAAGAAAATGTTAAAAACTACTTTGATGAAATTGAAGAAGATCCACTTGGATCATTGATTTGTAAAAAATATTCTAAAGCGAAAAGTAAAAAGAAAATTCTTCTTCTTTGTCATATGGATGAGATAGGATTCCTGGTCAGTCATATTAGCAGCAAAGGATTTGTTTACGTAGATCCTGTTGGAGGATTTGATCCAAGAAATTTATTTTCACGAAGAGTTCTTGTTTGTACTGATAAAGCAGATTACAAGGCTGTAATGAATCCACAAGGTAAACCAATACATACTCAGAGCCCTATGGAAAGAAAGAAAATTCCTGAATCGAATGAATTTTTTATTGATTTAGGTATGGGGGACAAGACTAAAGATGTTGTCAAAGTTGGCGATTTTGTTGTTATGGATGAGCCATATATGGAGATCTCTAATAAAATAGTCTCCAAAGCCCTTGATAATAGGGTTGCTTGCTGGCTCGGTATGGAAATTGCTAAATACATATCAGAAAGTAAAATCACTCTAAATAATGATATTTATATTGTATTTACTTCCCAGGAAGAGGTTGGGTTAAGGGGTGCAAAAACAGCATCATTTAGTATTGATCCAGATATTGCAATAGGTATTGATACGACACTAGCTTGCGATACTCCAGGAGTGTCTGAGCAGGATTGGGTCACCACTCAAGGTAATGGGTTTGGCCTTCATATAAAGGATTCCTCTTTCATCTCTGACAATGATTTATTAAATGAGTTTATTTCATTAGCTGAGAGAAATAAAATTGCATATCAAAGGACAGTATTAAGTAGAGGTGGGCAAGATGGAGCTGCTGGACAACAAACTGGATCTGGGGCAAAAGCAATAGGTATTGTTGTTGGCACAAGATACATACATACTGTAACAGAGATGATAGATAAAGAGGATCTTGAAAGTGCTTTGAGCATTTTGAAAATATTTATATCAAAAAAATAATTTATTTTTTAATTAATAAATATATTGACTAAGTCGGCATGAAATTTATATTTAAAAAACATATTGTAGGAAACAGAAAATGAGTGAAAAGAAAACCTTATATGATAAGATTTGGAATGACCATCTTATCAATACAACTGAGGACGGGGCATCACTTTTATACATTGATAGACATCTTGTTCATGAAGTTACATCACCACAAGCCTTTGAAGGCCTTCGAATGTCAAATAGGAAGGTAAGATGTCCTGAAAGAACTCTAGCTGTTGTAGATCATAATGTACCGACAACCGATAGAAAAAAAGGTATAGCTGACGAAGAATCACGTATTCAGGTGGAGGCTTTAGCAAAGAACTGTAAGGAGTTTGGCATTGAATACTTCAATGAATTAGATATTAGACAGGGTATAGTGCATGTTGTTGGTCCCGAGCAGGGCTTTACCCTTCCGGGTACAACAATAATGTGTGGAGATAGCCACACTTCTACGCACGGTGCATTTGGTGCGCTAGCTATGGGTATTGGAACATCAGAGGTAGAACATATTCTAGCCACACAAACTTTAATTCAAAAAAAAGCTAAAAACTTTAAGGTTAATGTTGGAGGTGAAACGCCAGTGGGCATAACTGCAAAAGATATAATTTTATCAATAATTGGTGAGATTGGAGCAGGTGGGGGAACTGGTTCTGTAATTGAATATACGGGTAAAGCAATTTCAGATTTATCTATGGAAGGACGCATGACCGTATGTAATATGTCAATTGAAGGGGGAGCAAGAGCCGGTTTAATAGGACCCGATGAAAAGACATTTTCTTACATTAAGGGTCGCCCAAGATCTCCGCAGGGTAATGACTTTGATAGAGCTGTTAAATATTGGGAATCTCTAAACTCTGATAAGGATGCGCACTTTGACCGAGAAATTTATTTAGATGCAGCATCACTGCCACCTGTTGTAACATGGGGCACAAGCCCTGAAGATGTTGTATCAATTAACGGAGAAGTGCCAGACCCTATGACAATTAGTGATGAAAGTAGAAAACAAACTAAAATAAGTGCACTTCAATACATGGATTTAAAGCCTGGCACAAAAATAAAAGACATTAATTTGGATATTGTATTTATTGGATCATGTACAAATGGAAGAATTGAAGATCTAAGAGAGGTTGCAAAGATTGTAGAGGGGCATACAGTAAATGAAAATTTAAATGCAATGATCGTACCTGGGTCAGGATTAGTTAAAGAGCAGGCAATAAATGAAGGCCTTGATAAAATTTTTATTAATGCTGGTTTTGATTGGAGAGAGCCTGGTTGTTCAATGTGCTTGGCTATGAATCCTGATAAGCTTCAACCCGGGCAAAGATGCGCATCTACATCAAATAGAAATTTTGAAGGAAGGCAAGGTTTTAGAGGTCGTACTCATTTAGTTTCACCAGCTATGGCGGCTGCTGCTGCCATTGCAGGGCATTTTGTTGATGTTCGAGAATTTAATAATTAAAATAGAGAGATAAGATGGAAAAATTTAAGAATATGACAGCAGTTGCAGCTCCCTTGCCTGACATTAATATTGATACTGATAAAATTATTCCAAAGCAATACTTAAAAACCATTGAAAGAACTGGATTAGGAAAGGGCTTGTTTTCTGAGTTAAGGTACAATGATGACGGAACTGAAGATCCAAACTTTGTTCTTAATCAGTCAAAGTACAAGAATGCAAAGATACTTGTTGCCGGAGATAATTTTGGATGTGGATCAAGCAGAGAGCATGCGCCATGGGCCCTTCTCGATTATGGTATTAAGGTTGTAATATCCTCATCTTTTGCAGATATATTTTATGGTAATTGTTTCAAAAATGGTATGCTACCAATTGTCCTCGATGAGAAAGAAGTCAGCTTATTGATGGAGGAGACGGAAAGAGGCTCAAATGCTACTATTACAGTTAATTTAGAAGAACAAGAGGTAACCTCTTCAGACGGAAGAATAATTAATTTTAAGATTGATAAATTTCTAAAACATTGTCTTTTAAACGGATTAGATGATATTGCCTTAACTTTAGAAAAAGAAAAAGAAATTGATGTTTATGAAACTGAAATAAAAGATAATAGGCCATGGATTTAATTAATCATAGCCAATTAAGTTTCAGATATAAGAAAGATAGGTTTGCATATGAGTTCATATAATTTGTTAATGCTTCCCGGTGATGGCATAGGTCCTGAAGTCATAAAGGAAGTTGAGAGAGTAATTGATTGGTTTAATAAAAATACAAGTATAAAGTTTGAGAGTGAGTATGATTTGGTTGGCGGAGCAGCTTATGACTCGCACGGGAAGGCTATATCAGATAAAGCTATGGATCTTGCGCATAAATGTGATGCAGTCATTTTTGGAGCCGTAGGAGGACCAAAGTGGGATAATGTTCCATTTGAAGTAAGACCTGAAGCAGGATTACTGAGGCTAAGAAAAGAACTAGATTTATTCGCTAATTTAAGACCTGCTATTTGCTACAGCGCTTTGGCTGATGCATCAAGTTTAAAACGTGAACTTGTTGAGGGTCTAGATATATTAATCCTAAGAGAACTAACTGGAGGAGTCTATTTCGGTGAGCCAAAGGAAATAATAGATTTACCGAATGGCGAAAAGAAAGCAGTGGACACTCAAGTATATACTACGCATGAGATTCAAAGAATCGCTCGAGTCGCTTTTGAACTTGCAAAAACAAGAAAAGGGATAGTGACATCTACTGAAAAGAGGAATGTTATGATTTCGGGTGTTTTTTGGAATAATGTTATTACAGAAGTGCATAAAAATGAATATCCCGATATGCAACTTGACCATATACTAGCCGATGCATGTGCAATGCAACTTGTTCGTAACCCAAAGCAATTTGATTTGATTGTAGCTGATAATCTATTCGGCGATATACTTTCTGATGAAGCTGCGATGTTAACAGGTTCTATGGGCATGCTCCCTTCAGCATCATTAGGATCAGTTAATGAAAATACGCAAAAAAGAAATGCGATGTATGAACCAGTTCATGGGTCAGCTCCAGATATTGCCGGCAAGGGGATTTCTAATCCTATTGCCGAGATCGCTTCATTTGCTATGGCTTTAAGGTATTCATTTAATTTGACTGAAGAGGCAAAGTTAATTGAAGAATCAATATCTTCTGCACTTGAAAGAGGGATCAGAACTCCTGATATAATGCAGAAAGGTATGAAGCAAGTGGGCACTGCACAAATAACAGATGCCATTATAGAAGAAATGAATTCAAGAAACTGAGAAAAAATATTATGGCTTTTAATATAGCAATAGTTGGGGCAACCGGCAATGTTGGTCGAGAGATCTTGAATATTCTGTCTGAAAGAATCTTCCCTTGTGATAATGTTTATGCTTTAGCGTCCAGAAGATCAATTGGAAGAGAGGTGTCATTCGGTGATAAGAGCCTCAAAGTAGTGGATTTGGAAACATTTGATTTTAATAAGGTAGACATTGCCCTATTTTCTGCTGGGTCAAAAATAGCAGAGGAATGGGGGCCAAAAGCAGCAAAATCTGGCGCTATTGTTATTGATAATTCATCATTCTGGCGATACCACGATGATGTTCCATTGATAGTCCCTGAGGTCAACTCAGAAGATATTAAAAATTGTAAGAAAAGGGGAATTATTGCTAACCCAAATTGTTCTACAGCTCAGCTGGTTGTTGCTTTGAAGCCGTTACATGATTTTGCAACAATAGAAAGAGTTATTGTATCAACCTATCAATCAGTTTCTGGAGCAGGAAATGCAGCTATGGAAGAACTTTTTAATCAAACAAAAGGAATCTATGTTAACCAACCTGCAGAGCCTGAAAATTTTACACGACAAATTGCATTTAATGTTATACCTCATATTGATGTATTTCTCGATGATGGATACACAAAAGAAGAATGGAAAATGTTATCTGAAACAAAAAAAATCATTGATAAAAAAATTAAACTATCTGCTACCTGTGTAAGGGTCCCAGTTTTTGTTGGGCATGCTGAGGCTGTTAATATTGAGTTTAAAAAACCTATTTCTGCTGAGAAAGCAAGGTCAATATTAAGGGAGTCTCCAGGGGTACTAGTTGTAGATGATCCAGAAGAAGATAAATATACAACACCTATCGAATGTGTTGGAGACTATGCAACATTTGTCAGCAGGATCCGATCTGATGCAACTACCAAGAATGGTCTTGCAATGTGGATAGTTTCAGATAACTTACGAAAGGGAGCAGCATTGAATGCTGTACAAATCGCTGAACTTTTAATTAATAAAAAAATTATTGGTTAGTTGAATTTAATAAAAAGAAGCATAGTATTAAAGATAAAAAAAATTATAAAATAAAAATTATGAATAGACCGCTTTCCCCTCATTTATCTGTATATAAATTCCTTATAAATATGATGATGTCCATAGCTCATAGGATCACAGGGAGCTTGCTTTATTTTGGAATGTTTATTTTCCTAATATTAATAATATCAATTGCTGCAGGTGAAAATTATTTTAATATTGTCGCATATATATTCAGTACATGGTTTGGAAAAATAATCATATTTGGAATAACATGGGCTTTATTTCACCATATGTTAGGTGGGCTAAGACACTTAGTTTGGGATAATGTTAAAGGATTTGATTTGAAGAATATTGATTTATTGGCTATCGGGACATTATTCGGTGGTATTTTGTTAACTTTAATTTTCTGGGTACTATATTTTATTATGTAAATGCTATTATGATATGAATGTAAATTTAAAAAATAAGAGGTATATGTCAGAAGGAACAAAACATTTTTTGTTACAACGGATAAGTGCGATAATTAATATTCCACTAACATTATTTCTCTTTGTTATAATATTTAACTTACCAGGGATGTCTTATATAGAAATAGTTGCATCTATTAAAAATCCATTTATATTCTTTTTGCTCACAGTTCTAATTATAAATTATTCACTACATATGAAACTTGGGATGGAAATGATAATAGAAGATTATATACATACTCCCAAAAAATTAGCAGCCGCTCTAATTTTAAACCGATTGGCATATTCTACCGTAATAGTAGTATCATTAGTATCACTTGCGTTAATTATTTTATAAGAATTTTAATAAGGAAAATTGTTAATATGGCAAATGTACATAATATAAATGGGAGAGAATACAATTTCACAGATCATATCTATGATGTTGTTGTTGTTGGTGCTGGGGGAGCTGGGTTAAGAGCAACCCTGGGTTGCTCTCAGGCAGGTTTAAAAACTGCATGTATAACAAAATTATTTCCTACAAGAAGTCATACTGTGGCAGCACAAGGGGGGGTCGCTGCTGCACTCGGTAATATGGGTGAAGATGATTGGAAATGGCATATGTACGATACTGTCAAGGGAGCCGATTGGTTGGGTGATCAAGATGCAATTGAGTATTTATGTAAAGAGGCCCCAAAAGCTGTTTATGAACTAGAACATTTTGGTCTGCCATT
>CEUZ01119994.1_pt1 | contig 13205 bp, 17 predicted proteins | sample 361511 | NCBI WGS metagenome assembly CEUZ01 (sample SAMEA2622822, study PRJEB7988) | marine metagenome | biome: marine biome (ENVO:00000447); feature: surface water layer (ENVO:00002042); material: "saline water (ENVO:00002010), including plankton (ENVO:xxxxxxxx)" | depth 5 m
ACCTATAGCAGCCATCATAGACCACTGATTTAAGGTAGGTTTAACCCACACAAATGGCATAATCGTAGATATGATTACGGCCCCTACTACACCAGTCAACAATAAAGTTAATAACGGATTGTCTGAAGTACTTAATTTACGAGTTATAATTAAATAAAAACCATACATTACGCCAGTACCAAGAGCAGCTAAACTTGCTAAATTAATTTCAACAAAACCAGGTCTAATAACTACTAGAGAACCTATAAAACCAATTATTACTGCTGCCCACCTTCTATAACCAACCTTTTCTCCTAAAAAAATTGGTGAAAATGCAGTCACAATTAAAGGCGCGATGAATGCCAGAGTTAATGCTTTTGCTAAAGAAATTACTGATATTGAATAAAAAAAACAAATATTAGCTGATAATAAAATCATTCCTCTAATAAATTGTAATTTTGGTTTATCTGTCCAAACTAAATAATTTCTAAAAAATAAAAGCATTATAGGAAAAGTAAACGCTACAGTAAAAAAATATCTTGCCCAAGTTATTTGCAGCACAGGAAGTTCTGAACTCAGATATTTTGCAAATCCATCCATAATTGGAAGCATCACCCATGCTAACAGATTAAAAGTAATAGCCTTCATTTATAAAATGAAGATATAGATTAATTAAAGAATTTTAAAGCAAAGAATACTACTATAGGAATAGTAATAAATGACATTAATGTTGAAACTACAATCATACTTGCAACACTGTCTACTATTTTTTTTGGAGAATATATTGATCCAACAAGATAATTAAGTATGGCACTAGGCATAGAACATTGGATAAGTAATACACCAGCAGCAAAACCTTCTAAATTGAAATATAATATTAATAAATAACCAATAATTGGTCCGAAAATCACTCTACCTATAGATGAAAAAAAAGCTTTTTTAAATGAGAATACTTTTAATCTTGTTAAAGCAATACCTAAAGACATTAAAATTAAAAAAATCGTAGCATATGTTAATAACAAAGATGTATTTTCAACAAAGGCTGGCAACTCTATATTAAAATATAATAATAATACAGCTACTATTACTGAATAAAAGGCTGGACTTTTAGATATAATATCAAAATTAAATTTTCTATTAGCTAAGAACACACCTAATGTAAAATGGCATAAAATAATTAATGAAGATATTGCTCCTGCTATACCTAAACCTTGAGTACCATAAGCGAATAAACAAATTGGTAAACCCATATTGCCAGTATTTGGCATAACAAATGGTGGTAATTCTCTTATTATATCTTTGGTCTTTAAGAAATATAAAACAATTATTCCTATTAATGAAAAACCTATTATCGCTATAAAATAATACCAAAAGTAATCTTTAAATATATCGAATGAAATATAATTAGAGTTAAGAGAGTAAATAACTATAGCAGGTGACCCTATGTTTGCTGCAAAATTAGTTATAAATGTAGTGTCAATTTTAGGATTTTTCTTTCCTAAAAAGTAACCAATACCCACTATAAAAAATACTGGAAATAAAACCTCAAATAGCTTTATATAAATAGCCATTAATTATAAAGTCTAATTAATGTTGGAAATTTTATTACATTATTCTTTTTCTTAAATATTGATAAGCAGTTCTTTGCATTAATTTCGCTAGTTTTATGTGTAATAATCACTATTGTAGCTCTGTTATTTTTCTTATATGGAGTTTGAATTATTCTTTTTACGGAAATTCTAAACTTAGCTAATCGATTTGTTATTAGAGAAAGTACACCTTGTTTATCTATAACTTCAAATCTTAAATACAAAGAATTTGAATATTTGTTATTATTAAATGGTTTAATTGATTTTCTATTCTTAGATGAGATGCCAAAAGGATATTTTGTATTACCTCGTAAAATTGATAATAAATCAGACAATAATGATGATGAAGTAGGACCTGGGCCTGCCCCCTCGCCTTGTAGAATACTTTCGCCTACTGGTTTACCTTCTGTAATTACTGCATTCATAACACCATTAACATTCCCAATATATGAATTTTTGCTGACTAAACATGGATGGACGGTTTGAAATAATTGATTATTAATAATTTCAGCAACACCAAGTAATTTTACTCTCAGGCCTAGTTGACTTGCAATTTTAATATCCTCTAGTTTAATATTTTCGATACCTTCCATAATACATTTATTTTTTGATATTTTAGTATTAAACGAAAGTGCTGATAAAATTTTAATTTTAGCAAATGCATCAAAACCATTTAAATCTAATTTTGGATTTCCTGGTTCAGCATATCCAAGTCTTTGAGCTTTTTTCAAAACTTTATCAAAAGTTTCATCACTATTTTCCATTTCTGATAAAATATAATTAGTAGTGCCGTTTAAAATTCCATAAACTTTATTGAATTTATTAGTTGCTAAACCCTCTTTAATAGATCTAAGTATTGGAATTCCGCCGGCAACAGATGCTTCAAATTCTAAGTTTACTTTATTTTTTTCTGCTAATTTAGCAAGAGAATCTCCGTGTTTAGCGATTAAAGCTTTATTAGGTGTTATTACATTTATCTTTTTTTTTAAAGCATGTTCAACAACTTTTTTTGAAATGCCATCGGATTGGCCAATTGATTCAAATAGAATATCTATTTTTTTTTCTTTTAAAATTTTTAAAGGATCAGAATAAAAAATTTTTTTATCAATTTTAAATCTTCTTTTTTTATTTTTATTTTTTGCTGAGATAGCAACAATATTGATAGATTTTCCTGTTTTTATTTTGATTTCTCTATTTTTTGATTTTAACTCATTATATAAATATATTCCTATTTGACCTAAACCAACTACTGCAATGTTTATATTTTTTTTCATTTAATTATCAATATTTGGATATGGACTATTTAAAGCGTATTCCTCTAATCTTATTTTAAATTCATTAATTGTTAAGTTATCAGAAAAATTTAAGTTTTCTAAACGTGCTTTATTGGCTACTTGATTTGTAGAACAAGCAGACAATAAAAAAAATATAATTAAAATTTTTTTCATTTTAATCCTTCAGTGATATTAAAATTTTTTAAAATATTCATATTTTGAACTCCTTGACCAGCACCTCCTTTAATTAAATTATCAATAGCAGATAATAAAATTAACTTATTGCTATATTTTGATTTACATACAGAAATATGACAATAATTAGTATTAATAACATCATTTGTACTTAATAGTGAATTAAATTTCTTAACCTTAACAAATTTATGTTTTTTATAAAATTTGTTTAAAACAAAATGAATTTTTTTAGTATTAATATTTTTTTTTAAATCTAAGTATATTGTACTTAAAATTCCTCTAAACATTGGAGAAAGATGAGGTGTAAATGTAAATTCAAGTTTTTTATTAGTATATTTTTTTAAAGTTTGTTCTATTTCCGAATTATGTCTATGAAATCCTACACCATAAGCACTTGTTGACTCATATAAATTCTTTTTTTTATATTTTTTATGAATTTTTCTGCCACCACCTGAATAACCGGATTTAGAATCTGCGATAATATTATTAAACTTTATTAGATTATTTTTTATTAATGGAATTAAAGGTAGTAAAATTGAAGTAGGATAACAACCTGGACAAGCAATAATTTTATATTTTTTTAATTTACTTCCAGAAATTTCTGGCAATGAATAAATAGAATTTTTTATTTGATTTGGAGCTTTATGTTTTTGTTTATACCATTTTAAATATTCTGAAGTTTTTTCTAATCTAAAATCAGCGGCCAAGTCAATTAATGTATTCTTCTCTAAAAGAATTTTTGATATTTGTTGTGCTTCACCATTTGGTAGAGCTGTAAAAATTATATCAACATCATTTAAATATTTAGAATGAAAACGAATAATCTTTGGTAATCTTTTATTCTTTAAAGTTTTATCATATTCGGCAATATTTTTTCCTACTGAACTGTTGCCACATAAATATTTAATCTTTACATGACGGTGGTTTAATAATAGTTTAACTAATTCAACACCGATGTATCCAGTAGATCCAGCAATTAAAACATTAAGCTTGGGCATTTCTTGTTATAACAGTTTAAAAGTAAAAAAAAATTATCTTTTAGAGAATTGAAAGCTTCTTCTAGCTTTTCTTCTACCTGGTTTTTTTCTTTCAACAGCTCTTGAATCTCTGGTAGTTAATTTTTCAGTTTTTAATGAAGTTTTGAACTTTTCATCAAATTTAACTAGAGCTTTTGATATCCCATGTACTAAAGCGCCAGCTTGACCTGTATGACCACCACCTACTACATTAGATTTTACATCATAAGATGTGGATTCATTTATTATTTCAAAGGGTCTTGTGATTTGCATTTTGTGATTTTCGTTAGAAAAATATTCATTGTATAGTTTTCCGTTTACATAAATTTTACCAGTACCTTTTTTAAGCCAAACTTTTGCTATAGAAGTTTTTCTTCGTCCTGTTGCATATTTGCTATCTTTGAAGTCTAATTTTAATTTATTTTTTTTTAAGTTAATTTGAGTAGTTTCCATAATTAATTTCTTATAGTGTTTTTATTATTAAGTTTATTAATTTGAATTATTTTTGGATTTTGGGCAGAATGAGGATGGTCATTACCAGCATAAATCTTTAATTTTGTAAGTTGTTTTTTTCCTAAAACACCCCCCGGAAGCATTCTTTTTACTGCAAGTTTTAATACTTCACCAGGTTTAATCTTAGATAATTTTTCTGGTGTTGTTTCTTTAATACCACCAGGATACCCTGTATGTTTATAGTATTTTTTATTTTGAAATTTTTTTCCAGTAAATTTAATTTGTTCAATATTTTTAACAACAACAAAATCTCCATCATCCATATGTGGCGTGAAAGTTGTTTTATTTTTACCACGAATTATTTTTGATATTAAAGTTGCCAGTCTGCCCACTACTGCATTTTTAGCATCAATTTCATACCAATTCGATGTAAGTTGGTCTTTTTTTAAGAATTTTGTCATTGTGCGAGGATTAATACTATTATTAATTGCAAAGTCAATTTTATATTTTTCTTGTAAAATAAGGTCTAATCTGTTAATTTTATTTTGCCGATTTGATCCTATTGCGGGCATACAACTGCTAAAAAGGAATTTTTCATAAATAAATCGGTAGGCATTTGAACTATATTGTGCGCCTTACACTTTGTTAAAGCACTAAAAAAGGAGTAAAATGAGTACAAAAAAAAATAACCCTGAAACCATAGCTATACATGGTGGTGATTATAGAAGTGATCCTGCAACAAATGCTGTAGCAGTCCCTATTTACAGAACTACTTCATATCAATTCAATAGTACGGAACATGCAGCAAATCTGTTCGCATTAAAAGAATTCGGAAATATTTACACACGAATTATGAACCCTACAAATGATGTTTTGGAAAAAAGAATAGCCGCTCTTGAAGGTGGTTTAGCTTGCTTAACAGTTTCATCAGGTCAAACAGCTTCAACTTTTGCTGTTTTAAATGTTGCACAAGCAGGAGACAATATCGTTAGTTCAACTGATCTGTATGGAGGTACAGTTTCCCTTTTTACGCATACATTAAGTAAACTAGGTATTGAAATAAGATATGCAGATCCAAAGGATCCAAAAAATTTTGAAAAAGCAATTGATGAAAAAACAAGAGCTTTTTATGGAGAAACTTTACCTAATCCATATTTAAGAGTTTTCCCTATTAAAGAAGTTTCAGATATAGGTAGAAAACATAACATACCATTGATAATGGATAATACAGCTGCACCAGTTATTTGTAAACCAATTGAACATGGAGCAGCAGTTGTAATCCATTCTTTAACTAAATATATTGGTGGACATGGCACTGCTGTTGCAGGGAGTATTGTTGACAGTGGAAACTTTGATTGGACAGCAGATCCTAAAAGACAACCGTTATTTAATGAACCAGATAATAGTTATGGTGGAGTTATATGGGGAAAAGCTGTACCTGAATTAACTGGTGCTAATATACCTTTTGCTGTTAGAGCCAGAGTTTGCTTACTTAGAGATTTAGGCTCTGCTTTAGCGCCTGATAATGCTTTTGCAATTATTCAAGGACTTGAAACAGTAGCATTAAGAATGAAGCAACATTGTCAAAATGCAGAAAAAGTTGTTACTTTTTTAAAAAAACATAAAGAAGTTACTAAAATTATTTATTCAACTGAACACGATAAACCTATAGCTGATAGAGCTAAAAAATATCTTAATGGTGGAAATGGTCCAATGATTGGTATTGAATTAAAAGGTGGTATCGAAGCTGGTCAAAAATTTATTGAATCATTAAAAATGTTTTATCATGTAGCAAATATTGGTGATGCCAGAAGTTTAGCTATACATCCAGCTAGCACCACACACAGCCAATTAAATGCAAAAGAATTAGCTGCATCGGGTGTTACACAAAGTTATGTGAGACTTTGTATAGGTATTGAGCACATCGATGATATTATAGATGACTTAGATCAGGCCTTAAATAAATCTGGAAAAACTAATTTAAAGGCTGTCAGTTAGTGTTCAAAAATAAAAAATAAACTGAAGCGCTAACCAAAAATATAGAACTTATTTGGTGCATAGAAGCTAAGTAAATCTGTGCACCATATAACAAAGTAAGTATACCTAACAAAATTTGAGCTAATAGCAATAATCCTACTATATTTATAATTGAATATAAATTTTTTAATCTATCCCTATATATTTTAATAAATATATATAAATAAAAGATTAATATTACATAAGCTAAATTACGATGCATAAACTGGACTAAAGATGGGTCGCTAAATGCAGTAAATTTAAAAATGTTATATATTTCGTTGTCATTTGGAAAAAAAGTATTGCCCATTAATGGCCAAGAGTTATAAATTTGGCCTGCATCCATACCAGATACAAAGGCTCCAATAATAATTTGGCAATATATTAAAAATAAAAAAAATAATGGAATAACAAATTGTAATTTTTCATCAAAAATTTTTTTTTGTTTTAATTCAAAAAAATTCCATAAAATTAACGATATTATAAAAAAAGCTATTATCAAATGAATAGACAGTCGAAAATGACTTACATCTACTCTATCGACCAGACCACTTGAAACCATATACCAGCCGATAAAGCCTTGAAAACAAATTAGAAAAAAAATCAAATATAAATTTATTAATTTTTTAAAACCTACTTTAAAAGTAAAATAAATAAGGGGAATTAAAAATAAAATACCTATTAATCTTCCTAGAAATCTATGGGCCCACTCCCACCAAAAAATAATTTTAAATTCATTCATAGTCATTAAATAATTTTGTTCTGTAAATTCTGGAATTTTTTTATATAAATCAAAATAATTATTCCAATCATTGCTATTTAAAGGTGGCAAAAATCCAGCAAATAATTCCCATTCAGTAATTGATAATCCTGAATCAGTAAGTCTTGTTAGACCACCTACAATAATCATTATTGAAATTATCCAAAACATAACAGCTAACCAAAAAGAAATATATTTTCTTATTAGATAATTTTCTATGTACATAAGGAAATAAATATAATAATTATACCTTATTCCAAATGATTAAATGTCGCCTAAAAATATAAATAAATTAAAAAAATTAAGAAAAAGTTTAGATAAACTGGATAATTTATTTATTAAATTAATAAAAAGAAGAACTGATTTAGTTAAACAAGTACTTAAGTTAAAAGAAAATAAAAACCAAATTATTGACAGAAAAAGGATTAACTACATACTGAAACAGATTAAAAAAAAATCTATAAAAAATAAGATTGATCCTAAAATAACAAATCGTATCTGGAAAAATATGATATGGTCTTATATAGATTTCGAAAGAAGAAATTTTAAAAAATAATTATTTGCTATGAGGTGGTAATTTTTTTTCTATAAAAATTTCATGTTTTCTAGTAGAGGGATTATATTTTTTTGCTTTTAATTTAATCTTTGCTTTTTCTCCTCCTGCAGGTTTTTTAACATAATAAAAAAAAGAACTGTCTGGTTTATTTTCTGGAACCAATCTAACTTTAATATGAGTCTTTTTTGCCATCTATTTATTATTTTTTTTTAATTCTTTTACAATATTTGAAATTTTATTAATTTTATATTTCAAATTACTAGCACTTATAGATTTATTTGAAATTTCGTCAAGGTTGTTAGATTGAGTTGTATTTAATAGTTTTTTTACACCATTAATGGTCATCCCTTGATCTTTAAGCAAAAATTTTATTTTTTTTAATAAATCGATATTTTTTTTATCATAATACCTTCTATTACCACTTAAAATTTTTGGTTTAATCTGTTTAAACTCTTTTTCCCAAAATCTTAAAGTATGCGTTGAATTAGAGTTATTATTTCTATTCTTAAGATCTAATATTTTTACGACTTCACTAATTGTTTTATATGCATGATCAGATTTATTATTCATTTTTAAAATTAACAAAATTTTTAAATTCTTTTGAAGGTTTAAATAAAACAACTTTTCTTTCTGAAATAATTTTTTTTTCTTTAGTTTTTGGATTACGTCCTATTCTAGATTTTTTTTCTCTGATAAAAAAAGTACCAAAGTTCGAAAATTTCAAAATCTTCTCTTTCTTGAAGTTTGAAACAATCGTATCAAAAAAATCTTCAATTAAGTTTTCTGAAATCTGTTTTGAAAAACCTAATTGCATATAAACTAAATTAACTAAATCTCTTTTAGTTAAATTAATTCTCATAATTAAATATTTTTTTTAATTTTTTCTATTAAGTTACCTTTAATTATTCTGCTACAAACATCAAGTGAATTCGAAAATCCTATATAATCAGTTCCTCCATGACTTTTAACAACCGGAGAATCTAGACCAATAAAAATTGCACCATTATAACGTCTTGGGTCTAATCTTTTTCTAAACTTTTTTAAATTTGAAATATTCAATAACGAAGAAATTTTTCCTATTAAATTTCCAGCTAATGCTTTTTTAAGTTCTTCTGTAATAAAATTTGCTGTTCCTTCAGCTGTTTTTAAAGCTACATTACCCGTAAATCCATCTGATACAATTACATCTACATTACCACTCATTAATTCATTTCCTTCTATATATCCTGAAAAATTAAAATCACTAGTAACTTTATTATTTAATAATCTAAACGTTTCTTTGATAGTTTCATTTCCTTTTAATTCTTCAGATCCAATATTTAATAGAGCTACATTTGGTATATTTGAATATAGTGATCTAAATAGAGCAGCTCCCATAATACAAAAATCAAATAAATTTTTTGAACTACATTCTATATTGGCACCAAGATCCAGTACAACACTCATGCCTTTTTTATTAGGCCATAAAGCAGATAACGCAGGCTTGTCGATATTTTCTATCATTTTCAAATTAAGTTTTGAAATTACTAGTAATGCTCCAGTATTACCTGCAGAAATAACTATGTCACAATCTTTATTTTTAACACTTTCTATTGCTAACCACATACTAGTATCTTTACCTTTTTTTGCTGCTTCTAAAGGGCTATCCTCACTACTTACTTTATTTAAAGTATTAATTATTTCAAAATTATCCTTATTAATTTTTGAGTCTATTAATCTTTCAATTTCATTTTTAACACCAAAAATTTTATAAAAATTATTTTTATCAGATTTGTGATTGTGAATAATTCCTTCAATAATTTTTTTCGGTGAATTATCTCCACCCATTGCATCAACTGCAATTCTAATTTTTTTTGACATAACTGATTAATAAATTATTCTTTTGGGTCTAAAACCTGTCGACCTTTATACATTCCAGTTTTTAAATCTAAATGATGAGAAAGTCTGTATTCACCTGATTTTTTATCTTCAACTACATTCTTAGAAGAAAATTTCATATTTTGAGCTCTTCTCATACCCGTTCTAGAAGGTGTTTGTTTTCGTTTTGGAACTGCCATAATTAGTGAGTACTTACACTTTTTAAAAAAGATTTCAAATTTTTTTTTGTCAGATTTTTTCTAAATTCGTCAAAATAATCAACTAAATACGTAATATTTTCAAAATTAGTTAAAAAAGGTGAAATTTTTTTCTTTTTTTCTTCAATGTTTAAATCATCCCAGAAATGAATATTAGAAATTATAGCATGAAAATTATTTATATAGTCTTTCATTTTTTTATTAACTGTCTGGTCACCATAACCTATTTCTCTGATATTTAATTCTAATTGTCTAAAATTAAAATCATATATTTCTTGTAGTAATTTTTGATTTTCATGATTCTTAAACTCTTTTAAAAAAAAGGCAAAATGTAATAAAAATAAAGTTAATCTGTCAGAAAAAACATCTTGTTGAGTTGATATTCCCTTATACAGTGATTTATTTGTAGTTAATTTAATAAAATTATTATAAAGATTTAAATAGTTATTTTTCATGAAAAAAATATTAATACTCACATTATTTTTTTTAGCAAGTTGTTCAATGAACAAAGTAGTCCAGCATCATGGTGTTCATAATTTGGAGAAAAAACAAGCAAAACTAAAGATAAATTCTACAAATAAAAATGATATAATAAAATTAATAGGACCACCATCGACAAAAAGCTCTTTCGATAATGATGTATTTATTTACATTGAAAGGAAAACAAGTAGTTCAAAATTGACTAAATTAGGAAAAAAAAAGCTCCTTACTAATAATGTTTTAGTTCTAGAAATTGATAATACAGGTCTTTTATTAAGTAAAAAATTTTATAACAAAGAGGATATGAAAAGTTTGAAATTTGATGAAGATCAAACAGGATTAAACTACTCGAAAAAATCTTTTGTATATAATTTTTTATCTTCACTAAGACAAAAAATAGATGATCCTCTTGGTAAAAAGAGGATCAAAAATTAAGTTATCCAGCAATTACAGCTAAAAGTAATAAAGCAACGATATTTGTAATTTTTATCATTGGATTTACTGCTGGACCAGCAGTGTCTTTATATGGGTCACCAACAGTATCCCCTGTTACAGCTGCTTTATGCGCTTCAGATCCTTTTCCTCCATGATTACCGTCCTCAATAAATTTTTTTGCATTATCCCAGGCTCCGCCTCCTGCTGTCATAGACACAGCAACAAACAAACCTGTAATTATTACTCCTAATAACATTGCGCCAACTGCTGCTAAAGCTGCTATTTGACCTCCTATTAATAAAATTATAAAATAAAGCACTATAGGCGACAGCACAGGTAATAACGAAGGAATTATCATTTCTTTAATTGCCGCAACCGTCAGTAAATCTACTAATTTTGCATAATCAGGTTTCTGTTTTCTTTTCATAATACCTGGAAATTTCTTAAATTGTCTTCTGACTTCAACGACAACAGCTCCACCAGCTCTACCAACAGCTTGCATACCCATAGAACCAAACAAATATGGCAACATACCACCAATCAATAAACCTACTACTACATAAGGATTAGATAAATCAAAACTAACTACAATACCCTCAAGAGCAGATCCTGTTTCTTTTGAAAAATGTTTTATATCTTCTGTGTAAGCAGCAAATAAAACTAAAGCACCTAATCCTGCAGATCCAATAGCATAACCTTTTGTAACAGCTTTAGTTGTGTTACCAACAGCATCTAAAGCATCTGTAGTTTTTCTTACTTTTTTATCTAAATTAGACATTTCGGCTATACCACCGGCGTTATCAGTTACTGGACCATAAGCATCTAAAGCTACTACCATTCCCGCTAAAGCCAACATAGTTGTAACTGCTATAGCTATACCAAAAAGACCAGCAATTGAATTTGTAATTAAAATACCTGCAACTATTATTAACGCTGGAACAGCTGTAGCTTCCATGGATATAGCTAATCCTTGAATAACATTGGTACCATGACCAGTTGTTGAAGATGAGGCTACAGATTTAACTGGTCTAAAATTTGTACCAGTATAATATTCAGTGATCCATATTAATAATCCAGTAATTATTAAACCTATTACGCCACAATAATATAAATCCATGCCATTAAAAGTTTTATCATTAATTGTATAATCATTTGTAAAACCAATTACATAGTCTGTGACTGGCCATAAAATTGCTAATGATGATATTGCTGAAACTATAAAACCTTTATATAAAGCATTCATAACATTTTTATTTTTTCCAAGTTTAACAAAAAATGTACCAAGAATTGATGTAATTAAACAAGCTGCTCCAATCGAAAGTGGATATACCATCATGTTAAGATTACCAACAAAGAAAATTGAAGACAAAACCATAGTAGCAACTATTGTAACAGCATAAGTTTCAAATAAGTCTGCGGCCATACCAGCGCAATCTCCGACATTATCGCCTACATTGTCAGCTATTACGGCAGGGTTTCTTGGATCATCTTCTGGAATACCTGCTTCAACTTTACCAACTAAGTCTGCACCAACATCTGCACCTTTAGTGAAAATTCCTCCTCCTAATCTTGCAAAAATTGAAATTAAAGATGCACCAAATCCTAAAGCAACTAGTGCATTAACTATTTCTCTTTCTTCTACATTAAATTTTAATAATACAAAATAATATACAGCGATAGATAATAATGCCAAACCAGCTACTAACATTCCAGTTACAGCACCAGACTTAAAGGCCACAGAAAGACCTTCAGACAAACCTTTTCTCGATGCCTCTGCTGTTCTAACATTTGCCTGAACAGAAACAAGCATACCAACATATCCTGCAATTCCAGATAAAGATGCTCCAATCAAATATCCTAGACCAACCAAAGGACTAAATGCTATACTTACAATTATTAAAACAACTGCTCCAACAATACCAATTGTCTTATATTGTCTAGCAAGATAAGCTTTTGCACCTATTTGAATTGCCGATGCGATATCTTGCATTTTAGCATTTCCAGGACTTAAATTAAGAATATTTTTTCCAGTTAAAAATCCATAAATAATAGATAATAAACCAGCTCCAATTGTGTATAATAAAATAGTTTCTGCAGTTATATTCATATAAACCTTAAGTTAATGGTTGTTAAATTTTTTTATGCCGGACAATACAAAAATAAATAAAAAAGACAATAACTAACTTTTAAAAACGATGAATATAACCTTTATTTTTAAGCACTATTTCACTACCTTTTTTGTCAATTATTGCTGACCTTTTTTTATTATTTATTATTTTACCTATTTTGGAAATCTTAATTTGTAAAATCTTAGAAATTTTTTTAATAACTTTAGCTTTTTTAGAATTTGCTGTAAACAAAATCTGATAATCATCTC
>CEUZ01210004.1_pt1 | contig 13157 bp, 11 predicted proteins | sample 361511 | NCBI WGS metagenome assembly CEUZ01 (sample SAMEA2622822, study PRJEB7988) | marine metagenome | biome: marine biome (ENVO:00000447); feature: surface water layer (ENVO:00002042); material: "saline water (ENVO:00002010), including plankton (ENVO:xxxxxxxx)" | depth 5 m
TTATCTTTGTTTATTGTAATTACTGGATTGTGGGAAAAGGCAATGATCACTCTTTATCTTTGTGGTTCAAGTGTTCTAATTGCTTCAACAATAGGTATCCCTCTTGGAATTTGGGCGGGTGTTAATGCTAGAGCAAATAAAGTTTTAACAGTCTTTATTGATACTCTCCAAACTTTACCGAGTTTTGTATATTTAATCCCAGTAGTAATGTTATTTAGAGTAGGGGATTTTACTGCAATGATAGCTGTGATATTATATGCATTGGCTCCTGCTGTAAGATATACTGCACATGGAATAAAAAGCATTAATGAACAAATAGTTGAAGCTGGTCTAATTTGTGGTTGCTCACCAAAACAATTGTTATATAAAATAAAACTTCCTTTGGCTTTACCCGAAATTCTTTTAGGAATAAATCAAACAATTATGTTAGCTCTTTCTATGCTAGTTATTACGGCTTTAGTTGGGACTAGAGATTTAGGGCAAGAAGTGTATATTGCATTAACAAAAGCTGATATTGGTAGAGGTTTAGTCTCAGGGCTTTGTGTTGCTTTTATTTCAATTATAGCTGATCGTATAATCAAATCAGGAAGCAATAAGCTCAAAGATAAATATGGAATGATTTCAAATGGAAGATAATAAAAAGATTATAGAATCACTACCTATTTGGAAAGAAAAAATTCAAATTAGAAATTTAGATGGAGGTCTTACAAACCATAACTTTTTGGTTATTGATGGGTCAAATAAATTAGTCGTAAGATTAGGTAATGATATTTTAGAGCATCAAATTTTAAGATCAAATGAATTAATTTCTAGCAAAGCTGCTTTTGAAGCCGGGGTGGGGCCACAGGTTATTTATAGTGCTAAGGGTGTTTTAGTTCTTAAATATATCGAGAGCAAAACATTGTCGGTAGAAGATGTTAAAAGTAATATTGATAGAATTATTTCATTGATAAAAAAAGTACACTATGAAATTCCAAAAAAAATATTTGGTCCTGCAATGATTTTTTGGGTTTTTCACGTAATTAGAAATTATGCGATTTTTCTCAAAGAAAATAAAAGTATGCATAGTAAAATTCTTGATAAATTACTTATTTGCAACAACTTTCTAGAAGAAATATCAGGCCCATATGAAATCGTATATGGACATAATGACTTACTTTGTGCAAATTTTTTAGATGATGGTTCAAAATTATGGTTAATTGATTGGGAATACTCAGGTTTTAATACACCGTTGTTTGATCTTGGAGGTTTGGCCTCAAATAATGATTTTTCAATTGATGAAGAGAAGTATCTTTTAGAAAATTATTTTATTAAAAAAATTAATTCAGATATTATTTTTAAATATAATGCTATGAAATGCGCCTCTTTATTAAGAGAAACTATGTGGAGCATGGTATCTGAAATAACATCCAAAATAGATTTTGATTATAGTGAGTATACTAAAGAAAATTTAGAAAAATTTGAGAAATCCTATAATTTATTAAAAAAATAGATTGTATTAAATTATAAACTAAATCAATTCATAACTTCATAACTTAAAACTTCTTTCGTTTGAACAGCGGCATCAACAGCTTCGACATTATAATCTCTACCATTGCAATACTTACAAGCTTCTAAATATTCTTTTTTGAAATATAAATTATACATTTTTTCTTTTAACGTATCTATCTTTTCATTGTTTAAATTAATACTATCTTCTTTTGCTTTTGGGATGGCTTTTAGATTTTCAGCATGGGCTGAATATGGACAGAGATATAAATTTCCATGTAAAATAGTTAAACATTGATTCACACAGCAATTTCCAAAGATATGCTTAGTTAAGTCTTCACTTCTTTCATGTTTTCCAATTATAGCACAATCCTGCCATCTAGTTATTCTTTCTGTAAAGTAAGCAACGTTTAATTTTTTTAAAGATTCTTCCAGTCTCCCGACATGTCTGGAATGTTTACCATAATCTGAAATCTTAAATAGAACTTTATTATTTTGAAAAACTTTCATTTTATCTTCCTTTAGAATAACTGTCCCATTTGTGTAAATATGAATTTTACCAAAATTTTTATACTCTAATAATTTTTTTATTACTAAATCTATTTTTTTATATATTAATGGTTCTCCTCCAATAATTCTTATTTCATAAACATAATCAACAGAATTCATGAATTTGTTTAATGCAGAAACTAAAGTATCAAAATCTTCATCAATTGGCTTAGCGTAATACTGCATTAAATTTGAGCAGTCTTTGCATTTTAATGTACATTTTTCTGTTAATACTAAATCTAAACTATTAACTCTTAATTTATTTTTTTCATTATAAGCTTGAACCGAGTAAATATATAAATCTATTTGTTCTCTCGATCTTTTTGGAGGCCATGTGTATAGTTCAGGCCACATGCTGTTGCATTCTTCTAGATCAAGTGAAGTTTCATTAAATAAAAAATTACATGTATAGATATTTTCTTTAATTCCATATTTTTTTAGTTGCCTTGTCATATATGGAAAATTCAGCGAGGCAATTAAAATTGGAACATTTTCAAACTCACTTTTTAATTTTTTTGGAGAATAAACTTTATATCCATTCCAAATTTGATTCCATCTACTGTAATTATTATCAGCAAATCCAATTACATTAATATTTAATTTCTTTAAAGCAGTGAGTACTAATAGTCCGAAATTGCCTGTTCCGAATATTATCACTCCTGACTGAGAAACTTCTTTTATCTTATTTAATGTTTCTAAAGAATTTTCAATCTTAAATGGTGATTTATAAATCATTTATCATTATTTAAATGTATATTTAATACATTTCAATCTTTAATTAGATTTAAAAGTTGTTAATAATAAAACCTATATTTTAAAACTTGTATAAATTATTAAAATATTCATATGAAAATTTTTTTTTCTATAATTATTCCCATTTATAATTCTGAGCGATTTTTAGATAAATGTATTAGAAGCTTAATTGGACAGAGTATAAATAATTTTGAAATATTACTTATAAATGATTGCTCATCTGATAAAAGCAGCGAAATTTGTCAAAAATATAAGAATAATTATAATTTTATTAATTTAATTAACCATAAAAAAAATTTAGGTGTCGCCAAAACAAGAAACAATGGTATTAAAAATTCAAAAGGTAAATACTTAGTCTTTTTAGATAGTGATGATTATTTGTATAATAATTCTCTAAAGAATTTAGAAAAATTGATTAAAAATAAAAAAATGCCTGAAGTGATTTTTGGAAGATTTAGAAAAAAAACATTTCCTCACTCAAATAAAATTATACAAAATAAAATTTATAATAATAGCAATCCAAATTTATTTTTAGATGTTATTAATAAAACAAATTTTCCTTTAGAAGAATGTTGGCCATTTATAGTTAAAAAAAGTTTTCTTATAAAAAAAAATATATATTTTTTTGACGTTCGAATTGGAGAGGATGAACTTTTTGTTGCCCGTATTTTATGTGGAATGAAAAATTATGCCTGTTTCCTAAATAAATATTACTATCATTCTGATACACACAACAGTTTAAGCTCACTAATAAATATTGAAAGAACTTTTTCATATATTAAGTTATTAACCGCTTTTAATAAGTATTTTAAAAAGAATGAATTAAATAATATAAAAAAACAATTTATTGATACAAAAATAAAAAAAATATTGGGCGAAATATCATCATGCATTATTTTAAGTAATAATAAAGAAATTAAATTTCTTTCAAAAGAAATTAATAAATATAATATTAGTAAAGAATTATCTACAAATTATGATAATATTAATCTTTATTATTTGATAAAAGAATATGGTTCTTATGATGGTTTAATTCGATTTAAAAAATTAATTATTAAATCAAAATTATTGTTGTTAAATGATATCAGGCATAAATTAAAAAACATCTATATATATTGTAGCGGAGTATCTGCTTTAGCAATTTTAAAAATAATTAACAAAAGTAATTTTAATATAAAAGGAATTATTGATGATAATATTAATTTAAAAAGTAATAAAATCTTTAAATATAAAATACATCATAGTGATGAATTTTTTAATAAAACTAGCTATTTAAAAATATCAAAAAATTCATATTTAATAGCAAATCAAAGAATTAACACTTTTAATAAAATTTATAGAAAATTGGTAAATTATGGTATAAATAAAAATTTAATAATGCATATAAAATTTTAGTATGAATAAAAATAACAATATCACAATAGGAATGATTGGAGGAGGAATGATGGCTCAAATTGGTCATCTCCCTTTTTATATCAAAGACAAAAGATGCAATGTAAAATCGATAGTTGAAACTCGACCTTCCTTGATAAGGCATTTAAAAAATAAATATGAAATAAATAATATTATTTCTGATTACAATGATGTTTTAATGGATCCGGAAATTGATTCAGTTGTAATTAGTGTGCCTCGTGAAGCAACTGGCCCAATTACTTTTGAATCATTAAAATCAGGTAAAAATGTGATGTCAGAAAAGCCAATGGCTCATACAGTTCTTCAAGCTAACAAATTAATTAAACAAGCGGAACTAAAAAAATTAATTTATGGTATAGGATTTATGAAAAGGTATGACCTTGGAATAATTAAAGCTAAAGAAAGTTTTTTAAAATTAAAGAAGTCTAAAAGATTAGGCAATTTATTATTTGCAAGATTTTATAATTATTCAAAAAAACCCGAATTTACTCCACCTCCACATCAAAGACCTTCTGAATCTAGAAAAAAAAGACTTAATATTTGGCCTTCTTGGCCAGAATGGGTACCAAATAATTATCGCAAATCCTACGCGTGGTTTTTAAATGTTGCAAGTCATGACATAAATTTGATGCACTATTTTTTTCAAGATAAACTTCATTTAGATAAAGTTTCATTGTCTCTAAATGGAAGCATAAGTGCTTCGTTTAAACATGAAAATTCACTAATTTCTTTTGAATTTTCTAACTCAAATAGTGGAGTGTGGATGGAAGGCATTGAATTTATTTATGAAAAAGGTCGATTGGTTATTGATATACCTTGTCCCATGAATATTAGGGGAGTTAGTGAAGTTATTTTACATGAAAATATTAAATCTACAAAATTTCGAATAATTGAAACACAACAAAAATGGATGTTCGATAATCAAGCTAAAGGGTTTGTTAATGCTATTTTAGGAAAAGAGAAAGTGCTTACATCTGGAGATGATGGATTAAGAGATATTAAATGTATAGAAAATATTTGGAAACGAGGTCTAAGTATTTAGAGAAGAAAACAAACTATAACTTTTAATTTAAATAACTAATTTAAGAGTTGTTATTTGAGAATAAAAAAATATAAGAACAAAACAATAAAAAAATCACTATAAATAGAAATAGATATTATATGAAAAAAGTTATAATTATTGGCGGAGGTTTTGCAGGATGTATTGCGGCACAAATGCTAAAGGAAAAGGGTTATACTGATATTTCTTTAATTGAAACAGCAAGTTTTTTAGGAGGCGGTTGTAAAACCTTTTGGCATGGAGATCACCCATATACACTTGGACCTAGACACTTTTTAACACAAGATGAAAAAGTTTGGAATTTTCTTAATAGACATTGTCCAATGTATCAATATGGAAAAGAGGAGTTAGGACTTGAATTTTTGACATTTATTGAGGACGATCAAAAATTTTGGCATTTTCCAATACATGAAGATGAAGTTCCACAAATGTCAGATTCAAAACAAATCATGAAGGAAATAGAAGAAAATAAAAATAAGAATAAGAATTCAAAAAACTTAGAAGAATATTGGTTAAATTCTGTAGGAAACACTCTTTATAATAGATTTGTAGAAAAATATTCAAGAAAGATGTGGGATATTGAATCGAATACTGAAATTACTGATTTTGGATTTACTCCAAAAGGGGTTGCCTTAAAACAAGGCTCAAAGGTGGCATGGGATAATGCATTAAGTGGTTTCCCATATGATAAAAATGGATATGATAAATATTTTGATATTTCAACACAAGATATTTCTGTTCATCTCAATACTAAGGTAGAAAAATTTGATGTAAATAAAAATAAAGTAATGATTCAAAATGAATGGCACTCTTATGATATTCTTATTTCTACTATTTCGCCCGAAATATTGCTTGATTATTGTTTTGGAGAGCTAAGATGGGCTGGAAGAGATTTTATAAAATTAGTACTTCCAGTAAAAGATATTTTTCCTAAGGGTGTTTATTTTCTTTATTATGCAAACAACGAGCCATATACGAGAGTTGTCGAATATAAAAAATTCTACAAATATGATAATCCCTATACAATGTTAGGAATTGAAATACCCTCAAATGGTAAGAATAAATTATATCCTTATCCAATGAAAAAAGATCAAGATTTACATAAAAAATATATAGATGAATTGCCTCAAAATGTATTTAATATGGGAAGAAATGCAAGTTATAGATATTTAGATGTTGGAGCAACAATAGCTCAAGGATTTAAAGTTTCTCAAGATTGGTAATTTTATATTTTAAAAATTACTTCAAAAACCATTTACTATTTTTTCTTAAAAAGGCTTCACTAACCCTAGGATGTATATTTCCATGCCATTTCTTAAAATCTTTCCATTCATTCATTATTTTCCAAAATTCGTTTTGCAAATATTGGTTATTTTTTGGTTCAATCCAAGTATTATTTAATCGTGATACCATTTCCATAGTTATATCTTCAATTTCTTCCGGAGTATTATTTAATACTTCTAAATTTAATTGATCAAGTTCTGTATCAGAAATAAATCTCATTAAATTTAATTCTATTTGTTCTTTTAAAGATAATTTTTTTTGATTTTTTTTGTCTTTTATATATTTAGGCAAAACTATTAAATCTTTTTTGCCACTCATAATATTACCAATTGGAATGACATCAGTATGAATTAATGGGAGTCTAAAAGTTTTAGCAACGTCATCAAGCCCAGTTGATGTTGAAAGACAGAAATGACAATTTGCTGTAAGCCATATATCAAGAAAATCTGATCTATATTGTGATTTTGCATAGTCATAAATCATTTTATGCAAATTATTAAATTGTTTCTCGACATATTTGCCCATTCTAAAAACCCAGTAACCTTTTTTTGCAAGATTTATTGCTGTAAGTTTATAATTTTCAATATCTGAATTTCTATGCGATAATTTACTATCTTGAAGATAGGGTTGAAATTTCTTCTTATAAGCTGCATCTCTTACAATCAAACATATAAATTTATCATTTGATTTTAAACCAATCTTTTTTAAAAAATCATTACCCCTTATATTTTCATCTTTAGTAAATGAATAATGAGATTTAGTTTTATTATAAATACCTAGTAAATCTCGTTGATAGCCCTTAGAATAAGATGACATAATTAGATGATGCTCTTCTCCACCAGGAATCATTCTATTACAATAGTCTGGAAATCTAAAAAAATAATTAATCTTAAAAATTCTCCTTGCCATAATTTCCCATTGTTTATTTGGTGGATTGCTTTTCATAAATACAAGATCGATTGGATTTAAATTATTTATTTCTAAATAAGTTAAATAATATTCTGAACTGAAAAAGCAAGGTCCTAAAACATCTGATCTTAATGCTCCAAATCTAACTAATTTAAAAGGTTTTATAATTCTTACAATTAATACAATAGGGAGTGATAAAATTATTAGAGGAATATAATAGCTAGCCTTAATAATTTTTCTATATAATGCAATTAACCCTTTTTTTCTTATTTCATTTATTTGATTTTGAAAAAAAAGAGCATATATGTTGGCTACTTTTCTAATTTGTAGTACTCCTTTAATTCTTTTTCATTTAACGAATATTGTGATTGGTTTTGTAAATTAAATATTTTCTCAATATATTCTGAATCTTTTTTAGTCTTTAGAACTAAGTTTTCTAAGATTAAATGAAGCTCACTATTATTGTCTATAAACTTATTATAAATATGCTCTCTAAGTTCTTGATCATTTGGCAAAACAAATAAGCTACACATAAAGACACCTTCGTGCTTTGAAAGTTCATCAAGAAGGCTAAATAAGTGCAAATAACAATTTTTAAAGATTAGTTCATTAACTGAAAGTTTAAACAGTAAATTATGCTTATTTGCATAATCTCTAAAAATTATGTTTTGAGCAGGTGCTGGTATAGAATATGAACCAAATGGATTTGGCGTGCAGTAACCTCGGTATCCTTTTTTATTATTTATCATTGAAGTCTTTTGGAATTTTATACTCCATTCCTTTTATAGTTGCAGGCCTTACAGATATGGGCAAATAAAAACTTCCTAGTCCTTTTTCTTGACTGATATAGGGTGAGAATAATGATTTAAATCTTGTATTAAAAGACCATCTCGTTTCATCTGTTTCATTTTTTACACTTCCGTGAATTAAGTTTGGTGAAAACAGCAACAAAGATCCGTAATTAATATCCACCCATATTAATTCGGATTTTATTTCTTCAAATACCCTTTCTCTACCTCCTTCTTCCATTAATTTTTTAAAATCAACTAATATTTTTTTATTAACTTCTGGAGGTAAAATAAAGATTGATTTTGTTTTATATACATTTGTTAGTGGTATCCACATAACACATTGATATGGCGATTCACCACTATGTGGATCCAGATGTATAGGTATATTTGAACTGCTATCATTTGGCATCATAATACTAATATTTATTTTATTTTGCATAACAAGCTCATTACCAATTACTGTTTCAATTAAACTTTTTCCAAAAGAAAAATATGTAGGGCGGAACCAATTTTGATTATTAAAATTTGCATATAGATTCATTCTTACATCATTAATTTTATTTTGATTAATCTTTAAGTGAAAAGTATTTAAAAATTTATCTTCATCTTTGTTTTTGTCTAATCCTGTAAATTTACAAACGTCACCTATTATATTTTTTTTTATTTCATTTAACCCATCAATATTCTCAACTGGATTAACTATGTATCCATTTTTTAGAAATTGTTTTCCTAAATCGTTATTAAATTCATCAAAATTTTTAATTATTGTCATAAATAAAAAAGATCCATTTTGAAATTATAAGCTAATATAGTTATACACCCTTCTTTTAAATTATATAATAGTTGGGGTCTAGTAATTCACTATTTTCTCTTTTTAGTTATCCTTGTTTTTGATTCTATCTCACTTTTCTTTATTTTTAGACGCTATGCTTATTTTTTTACTATAATCCACTTGTTTTCTTCTAAATTAGATATAAAAGAGAGCCTATTTCGCGGGGTGGAGCAGCCCGGTAGCTCGTCAGGCTCATAACCTGAAGGTCGTAGGTTCAAATCCTACCCCCGCAACCAAAAAAAAATCAAAGTAAATTTTGTATTGGATAGTATTTTAATGAAATATATAATGGTTTTATAATTGATGTCTGAACCACTATTTCATAATATTCTTAATTATTGCATTAGATGCTGTATGCCTGAAACAGCCGAGGGTATAGAATTCGATGAAAGAGGTGTTTGTAATGCATGTAATAGCTCAGAAGATAAAATGCATATTAATTGGGAAGAAAGACAAAAAAAACTTCAAGAAAAACTAAATAATTACAAAACAAAACTAAAAAACAGACAATGGAATTGCATACTTCCTATTTCAGGAGGGAAAGATAGTTTTTGGCAGGCCCATGTTTTAACAAAAATATATAAAATGAAGCCCTTGGCAGTTACCTTTAGCCATAATTGGTTTACTGATATAGGAACTGAAAATTTGAATCGACTTATTGAAACTTTCGATCTTGATCATATAATGTACACACCTCGTAGATCTTTGGTTAACAAGATTGCAAAAAGATCAATTGAACAAATAGGTGATTCATGCTGGCACTGTCATGCTGGTGTTGGAGCATTTGTTATTCAAATAGCAATAAAATATGAAATTCCTCTCATTGTTTGGGGTGAATCAACTGCTGAAGAAGGATGTAGAATAAGTTATCATCAATCTACTAAGAAGGATATTTTTGATGAAAATTATTTTACATGGATATCTGCAAGACAAAATGTTGAACAAATGGTTAGCAAAGACTTATCAATTGAAGAGTTAGAAATGTTCAAATATCCTTCAACAGAAGAATACAGAAAAGCTGGAATAGAAGGTTTCCATTTAGGAGATTATATGTTTTGGGATGAAGAAAAACAAACCGAATTTATTATTAATGAGTATGGATGGAAAGAATCAGAAGTTGAAGGAACATTTAAAAAATACAAAAGTGTGGAATGTGTAATGCCAGGCCTCCACGATTGGACTAAGTTTCTTAAGAGAGGATATGGTAGGGCAACTGATCATGCAAATAAAGACGTAAGAAATGGTTTAATGTTAAGATCAGAGGCATTTAAAATAATAAATTCAATTGATAAGAAAAAGCCTGAAATCTTATCATATTTTCTTGAACAAACTGGCATGAGTGAAGAAGAGCTCATATCTCAAGTTAAAAAATTGAGAAAAGGTCCAGCCAAAAATATGCCTTAAATAAAATGAATAATAATCAAATATTTCAACTACCTGGTTGGAAAATTGCAACATTGGTAAAAGAAAAAAAAATATCTGCGTCTGAAGTGGCTATTTTATTTATTGAAAGAATTAAAAAACTTAATTCGAAGTTTCTAGCATGGACACATCTTGATTATGATTATTTTATAAATCAGGCAAAAAAAATTGATATTTCAATGAATGATGGAAAACTGTTAGGCGTACCTGTTGGAGTAAAAGATATATTTAATACAGAAGTGTATCCAACTGAAATGGGATCAATAATATGGAAAGGACATAAGGCTGGAAATGATGCAAGGTGTATTACTTATCTAAAAAATGAAGGTTGTATTATTGCAGGAAAAACTGACACTGCAGAATTTGCAGTACATACACCTGGTAAATCTCTTAATCCATGGAATAGCAATCATGTTACGGGCACATCATCAGGAGGATCTGCGGTAGCTGTTTCTTGTGCAATGGTACCTATATCAACTTCAACTCAAACTTCTGGATCTACTATTAGACCTGCGTCATATTGCGGTATTTACGGAATGAAACCATCTTTCGGTGTAATTCCTAGAACAGGAGTATTAAAAACAACAGACACACTTGATAATATTGGTTTTTTTGGAAGATCACCAAAAGATCTTAAATTATTATTTGAAAGTATGTCTGTTAGTGGATGGAATTATCCTACTTTAGAAAATAGTTTAAGAATTAAGAAAAATAGAAAAAATAAATGGAAGATACTATTTTTAAAAGGATTTTTTTGGAATGATTATGATGAAGATACAAAAAAGTCGATGGAAAAAATAGCTCAAAATATTTCAAAAATTAAAAATGTTTCTGTAGTTGAAATCAAATTACCACAAAATTTTAACCATTCATTAAAACTTCATTCTAGAATATATAATTCTTGTTTAAGATACTATTTTAAAGATGAAATCGAATCAGGTTATAATAATTTAAGTGATAATTTTAAAGAATTGATTGAAGAAGCAAAATTGTTATCAGCCGATGATTATAAAAGTGCTTTAACTGAACAAAATAATTTAGCTAATGAATTGTCTAGATTTATGAAGAAAAACGATATTGATTTAATTTTACATAATTCATCAAAAGGACCAGCACCTGTAAAAATTGAACCCAAAATAAATAAAGATTTAAATCATTTATGGACATTGTGCTGGGTCCCAGTAATAAACATTCCATTTTTTAAATCCAAAGAAAATTTACCATTTGGCTATCAATTAATTGGGCCTAGACTTAATGATTATTATCTGTTTGATTTTTTAGATTTATTAATAGAAAACAACCTTGCACCTGAGGTATCGCCTTTAAGTATAGAGTAAGAAGATTATCGAAGCTTTAATTAGATTATGAAAAAATTAAATAATATTATATGTTTATATGAAGCAAAAAATCAACTTGGGGAAAGTCCAGTATGGGTAGATGAATTAAATACAATCTTTTGGGTTGATATATTGGAATCAAAAATATGCTCATATCAAATTTATGAAAAAAATTTTAAAGAGTTTGAAGTTCCTGAAAAAATAGGCTTCATTATTCATATAAAAAAATTTGAATTCATTGGAGGATTAAGTTCTGGCTTGTATTATATAGACTTAACTAACAAAATATTTAACAAAATACCTGGAGCTAATATTAAAAATAAAAAATTAAGAATTAATGATGGAAAATGTGATGCATTAGGTAATTTATGGTTTGGAACAATAGATGATACAAAAAAAATAAAAGGCAATCTTTATTTTTATAAAAATAATTCAAGCATAATATGTAAAAGTTCCAATTTCATTACTCCAAATGGGCCTACTTTTAGTCCAGATAATAAAACTATTTACTTTACAGATAGTGGTAAGAAGGAAATATATTCATCAGTTTTAAAAGAAAATAATTTGAAAGATAAAAAAATATTTATGAAATTTCCTAAAAAATTTGGCTCACCAGATGGAATGACAATTGACGAAGAAGGATTTTTATGGGTAGCATTTTATGGAGATTATTGTGTTAGAAGAATTAGTCCAAAAGGGGATATTGTGATGAAAATAGATCTTCCAGTTTCAAATATCACTAGCTGTGCTTTTGGAGGAAAAAATTTAGAAACTTTGTTTATAACATCTGCTAAAAAAGATCTTAAAGAAAGTGAATTATTTGAGCAAAAACTTGCAGGATCAATATTTTGTGTAAATACAGGGTATAAGGGGATAATTCAGAAAAAATTTATAATGTAGAATTGCATATTAGAGAGTGGATTCTATTTAGAAGTTATACACTAATAGCTTTTTGGATAAAATTATCCCATAAAATATGTAAAAATAAAAATTTTTTTAGGTTTGACAAGGTTTTTTTAAACTAGTATAGCGAACATTCCGTTTTTTTTACGGACTATCCTTTATAAGATAAATAATGTTTTTCTTTTGGGTAGAATGCTCTTTGATAAGTGAATAAGACGATTAAAGAGATATGCAGGCAACAATTCGTTATAAAATTTACGAACGTTTTTGTGGAATGTATATCTTAATTAATTAAGATATAACTATTTGTTATGCAAATAGTTATTCCGCTTTGAACGGTCGTTCTGTAAATTCATCGGTTTATACCGAATTTACTTAACTTAAGAGTTTGATCATGGCTCAGAACGAACGCTGGC
>CEUZ01007142.1_pt1 | contig 13136 bp, 15 predicted proteins | sample 361511 | NCBI WGS metagenome assembly CEUZ01 (sample SAMEA2622822, study PRJEB7988) | marine metagenome | biome: marine biome (ENVO:00000447); feature: surface water layer (ENVO:00002042); material: "saline water (ENVO:00002010), including plankton (ENVO:xxxxxxxx)" | depth 5 m
CACTGCCGAATGATCGTTCTAGTCGAGGTGATCAGGTTTTTGATACCTTCCCAATTCCTGAAGCTCAAACAAAAGGTAAATAAACCTGCCAGAAAATCATTTGACCGTCAGGATAAGATTATACCTCCTGGCGGTCAAAATTATTATGTATAAATTATTTTCTTCATCAACATATAGAGGAAACCAATGAATAATATCAAACCAATCATTTTTATGATTACAAGTCTTTTGATCATGTCCTGTGAAAAATCAAAATCAATTCAGGTCGACCATTATCTATCAGCAGATCAAAAACACAATAAGTTCAGCAGAACCATTGAGCCGGTACTAAAGGTTGAATCTGGAGTTGTGATTCAGGCAGAGACAAGTGAAGCATCAGATGGTCAATTAGGTAAAAATGCCACACTTGAAGATTTAAAAAATATCGATTTTGATCCAATTCACCCTTTGACTGGTCCAGTATATGTTGAAAATGCTAAGGTAGGCGATATTTTGGCTGTTGATCTATTGAAGATAGATCTACACGATTATGGATGGCAGGCAATTGTAGGTGGATTTGGTTTTTTAACAGACCGTTTTCCAAATCCAAAACTTTCCATTTATGATATTGATACAAATAGCAAAACGATCAATTATAAAAATAAAGTAAAAATCCCATTAAAACCATTTGCTGGTGTCATGGGAGTGGCCCCTGATACGGATGAATTACTTTCAACAATCCCTCCTCGTGAAAATGGTGGTAACATGGACGACCCCAGTATTGTTGAAGGTACTACAGTCTATTTCCCTGTGCTGGTTGATGGTGCCCTTTTTTCTATTGGTGATACACATGCAGTACAAGGATTGGGGGAGGTTTGTGGTACCGCTTTAGAATCACCCATGACCATCACTTATCGAGTAAGGGTATTGAAGGGTAAGGTCCCCATTCCAGAACCCCAATATGAAAATGATGAAATCTATGCAGTTACCGGCTTTGGTGAGACCATCGATATTGCTACAAAAAAAGCAGTGAATTATATGGTAGATCACCTCTCAAGTAATTATGATTTAACGGAAGAAGAAGCTTATATGCTTTGTTCTTTGGTAGGCGATTTAAAGATCGCTGAGGTTGTAGATGTGCCCAATATGCTTGTCACAATGCACTTCCCGAAATCCATATTAAGTCAGCTTTAATTCTTGAACTTGTTGTTAGAATAGGCTGCCTAAAACTTCAAGGTGCAGATTCGCTTTTATTCGATCATAACTAAATACTAAATCCTTTTTCTTTCATCCACTTATCATCAATAAATTTGCTTAAATAGTTTCGAATTCCGTCTGCGAGTATACATAGGCATTTTCGTCCTTCAGATAAAGTTTGAGCCGCTTGGAGTGCCGCCCAAACTACTGTGCCACTTGATCCACCACAAAGAAGTCCCTCATCTTTAATTAATTTTCGCGCTATAACAAAAGAATTTTGGTCATCAACCTTTATATACTGGTCTACTAGAGAATTGTCAAGGACATCAGGGAAAAAATCATATCCTATACCTTCAACCTGATATGGAAAAATTTCATTTCCACCTCCAAGAATGGAACCGTAAGGATCTGCACCTACAATTTTAATATTTGGATTCATTTCCTTTAGCTTTTTTGCGATACCTGTTATCGTACCTCCCGTACCGACCCCGACAACAACCATATCCAGATCAGATCCAAATTCATCCCATATTTCTTCTGCAGTCCCTTCATAATGTGCATTTGGATTGTCTGGGTTGCCATATTGATCTAGGATGTGAGAGTTTGGGATCTCTTTATTCAATCGTTTTGAGACCTCAAACAACCCCTCAGGGTCATCGTGGCCTGCTTCTGCCGGCGTTCGAATAATTTCAGCACCTAAAGCACGAAGGGTTACTTCCTTTTCCATGCTCATCTTTTCTGGCATTATAATTATCATTTTATATCCTCTTACTGCCGCCGCCATAGCTAATCCAATACCAGTATTTCCAGATGTTGGTTCAATAAGAGTATCTCCTGGTTTGATTCTTCCTGATTTTTCGGCATTCTCTACCATCCGCAGACCGATCCGGTCTTTTACAGAACCGCCTGCATTAAAAAATTCACATTTGGCATATAATTCACAATTCAATTTGTTAGCAAAGGAATGAAGCTTAACGACCGGTGTATTTCCAATAGCACCTAAAATATTTTCTAAAATCATTGGATTGCTTTCTTTAATTCAATTTCAACAAGTAATTTTAATGCATCGAAATTACTTAATTTATGATGGAGTTATGCTAATGAACTTATTAGATGGTAAGGTTTGCATTATTACGGGTAGTGGTCGAGGCATTGGAAAAACTACTGCAAAACAATTTGCGAAAGAGGGTGCCAAAGTTGTGGTAGCAGAATACGAAGAAACATCTGGAAAATCGACTGCGGATGAAGTGGGCGGATTATTTGTCAAAACGGATGTGGCTGATAAAAAGAGTGTAGATTCCTTGATTCAGTCCACCGTGGATGCTTATGGCTGCGTGGACGTATTAGTGAATAATGCAGGTATCCTCATGGATAGCACATTGGTGAAAATGGAAGAAGCACAATTTGATCGGGTGATTGAAGTCAATTTAAAAGGTGTATATCTGTGTACACAGGCCGTGGCACCGATCATGAAAGAACAGAAGAGCGGTGTTATATTAAATGCGTCTTCAGTGGTGGGGCATTATGGGAATTTTGGTCAAACCAACTATGTGGCCACAAAATCGGGTGTCATTGGTATGACAAAAGTGTGGTCCCGTGAACTGGGCAAGGATGGGATCCGCGTGAATGCGGTAGCACCGGGATTCATCAAAACAGATATGACGGCCCAAATGCCCGAAAAAATTATCAAGATGATGGGGAACAAGGTGCCTGTAAAAAGATGGGGTAGACCAGAAGATGTAGCCAACGCTTATTGTTTTTTGGCCAGCGATGAGGCATCTTATATCAGTGGTACGGTTCTCAATGTGGATGGAGGTGTGGTTGTATAATGGGTAAACTATTAATCATTTCTGCCACAAAAGACAATAACCTGACGTTAGCCAAAAATCTGCAATCATTACTAAAGGGTGAGGGGCAGGAAGCAAATTTAATTTGTCTAGAAGATCATCCATTACCATTATACAGTGGTGATGCATTCTTGGATGGTGAATCTATTAATGGTCTGGTTGAAGCCTTAAATGAAGCGGATGGTTTTATATTTTGTTCACCTGAATACAATGGAGGTGTACCGCCTATTTTATCCAATGCCATTACCTGGGTAACGGTAAAATCCAAAAATTGGCGTGATGCATTTATTGGTAAGTTTGCTCTCATTGCCACCCAAAGTTGGGGATCAGGACATCGATTCATTGCTGCATTTCGATCTCAGTTAGAGTATATGGGAACGAATGTATTGGCACGATCAATTTCTGTGACAAAACCGACTCCGCTGAATGAAGAATCAGCAATTAGAATTTTAAAAAGTTTAATTGATATTGTTTAAAAAAAGGGGCGCTATTTCGCGCCCCTTTTGTTTTTCATTTTAACCGATCTTGATCTGACGAACGTCAGGTTTAATTTCTTCTGCTTTGGGAATGGTAACAGATAATGTGCCCTTTTTGAATTTGGCACTAATATCATCCGCCAACACATTTTCTGGAAGTGTGAAACTGCGACTAAATGATCCGGCACGTCTTTCCCGAATGCGGTAAGCACCATCATTAAATTTGTTATCCAATTCCCGATTGGCGCTCAATGTTAATACACCTTCTTCAATAATGAGATTTACATCTTTTTTGTCAAATCCCGGAAAGTCCGCATTTAATATGAATGCATTGTCATTTTCCGAAATGTCAACAGGGATGGCATTGGTTCGAATCGTCGGATTCAAATTCCATCCATCGTTAAAGATGCCGTCCAGCATCCGGTCAAAATCGGTAATTAATGAACGAGTTGGGTTCCATTTTACTAAAGTCATTTGTGACTCCTTTGTTTTATGTAGTTTTAAAATATTTCACCACAATAATGACAAAGTCTGTGCCATAAATAGAATATTGCCTATATTTCATTTTATACTGTCTATATGTCAGTGGGGTGTGAACATATGGCATGGGGTTATGAAAATCAGGCGGAGATGAATAGTTAATTGATCAGCATTTCAATAATTCAGTAATATTCAGTTCATATAATAAAGGAATTATATAACACACCATGTCTAAGCTTGCAATTCACGGCGGTGACCCGATTCGAACCAAGCCATTCCCAGAATGGCCAAGGCCCACATCCGACTTAAAAGATGCTATCATTTCAACATTAGAGAATGATGGATGGGGTGTAGGCAGTGCGGCCATCAGTCGGTTTGAAGAACAGTTTGCTGGATTCCAGGATGCGAAACATTGTATCAGCACCAGTTCCGGCACCGCCGCTCTTTGGGTCATGCTCAAAGCAGCCGGTGTGAAGGCTGGAGATGAAGTGATTATCCCGCCTTATACCTTTATCGCCACTGCTTCTGCCGTTCTCATGGCCAATGCTGTGCCTGTTTTTGTGGATATAGACGAAAATACATTTAACCTTGATCCCAATTTGATTGAGGATGCCATAACCGTAAAAACAAAGGCCATCATGCCTGTCCACATTGCTGGGAATCCTGCAGACATGAATGCCATTTTAGCGATTGGGCAAAAACATGATATCCCCATTCTTGAAGATGCAGCCCAAGCCCATGGTTCAGAATGGAAAGAGACGAAAGTGGGTGCATTAGGGCTCGGTGGTATTTTTAGTTTTCAAACATCAAAAAATATGTCCGCCGGCGAAGGTGGAGCCATTATCTCCAACAACAAAGCATTTTATGAAAAGTGCTTTTCTTATCATAACTGCGGTCGAACAAAAGGAGGCGAATTTTATAAGCATTCATTTCTTGGTGGAAATTTTCGACTGAATGCCATGGCCACCAGTATGCTTATGCCCCAGATAGATTCTATTTTTCATGATATGGCATTACGAGATGCAAATCGAAAAAGATTGGATGATGCCATCGGGCAAATTGACGGCATCACGTTAAATGGTACCTATGAAGGAACCACACGACAGGCCAATCATATTTATCTAACGCGATACAATGCGGACGCATTTAATGGCATACCAAGGGAGAAATTCTTCAAGGCCATGCAAGCGGAGGGTATTTATACATATATGGGCTATACGCCCTTGTATCGGGAGAAATTATTTGTTACGGATGTGGACGAATATCCATGGCTCAAAGGGTATGATTATGGTACCTTGAGTATGCCCGTCACAGAGCGAATTGCCGACGAAGAAGCTATCTGGTTAAAACAAAATCATTTACTAGGCGATGCACAGGATGCGCAAGATATTATTGATGCATTTGAGAAAGTGACGTCTGAACTCAGAAAATCACCTGAATTATTTCAGGATTAATCTATAAAAGTCGAAAATAAGTCGTCATATACTGGTGCCATATACCCCCAGTCAAAACGTTCAGCAATTGCCGAAAATTTACATGCTCTTACATTTGAAATATCCGTGATTGCTGATTTGAGTTTTTCATAAAGATCTGATTCATCTGTATAAATGTGATTTTTATGGTATTTTTCCGGTAGTAGTTCAGAGTAAGTAAGGCGATTAGGTAAAAGGGGATATGTGTCGGTATAAATCGCTTCAATAATGCTGATCCCGAAGAAATCTTGGATATTGGTGACGGGTAAAATATCCGCATTCCACAGCCATTGGGCATAGGTTTCAAACGATTTAGAAAAGCCAAAGTGGACTATCTTTTCAGATAGCTTTTCCTTGGCCTCATCAAAAATAGATGGTGCTGTTTTAAAATTCTCCCCAAGTACCGCCAATTGGAATTCAATTCCTTTATCTTGAAGCCGGAATAATGTGTGAAAAAAGTCCTCTGGATTTTTGTCATATTCCCACCGGTGGTTCCAAAGGATAAGTGGTGGCCCATCATGGTTCGTTTTAAACGGATCAAATCGATTCAGATCAAGTCCAAGGTGAAGAACAGTGCTCTTATTCTCAATAGCATAGATTGAGTCCAATTCATTATAATCGGGGAAATGTTTTAGCAAATTTTTCGATTCTTTTATAAATGAATTCTTATGGTATTTTGAATTAAATAATACGTGATCTGCAGCCAAGGCCGAGGCGTAATTGATAAATCCATAATGTTTATTCCTATTTTCAATAATGTCACGATCATTAGGTGACCATGGATAGGAAAGCTGATTTTCATGAAAATAGATGGCGGTGGGAATGTCTTTCGATTTTTTTCGTGTTAAAGCAAGGAATGTTGTTAAGTCCAGCATGCTCGTCGCAAGGATTAAATCGGGTGATCGTTCTATGCCATTAAATTGATTTGCCAAGGAAACAGCACCGCCGTGCATTCGCCATTTCCAAAATTGACCCTTAAGGGACAATATCTCAATTTCATATTTTGAATAGCGTTGAAACCCTTCAGTCCAAGCCAAATGGGACCCTGTGAAATAGGGTTCAAGAAGTAAAATGTGCATTATGAAAGTTATAGCTGTATAGGTACAGGAGGAAGAATATTAACCATTTTAGACACTATTCAATATAATTAAATTGATTTGTGGAATTGCCCGAACATCAAAAGGAGGAATGCAATGTCTTATTCATATAAACGCAGACTTTATTTACTAGGATGATTAGTTTTTGTTTTAAGCATTCCTTGGGCACAAGATGCCAATATAACCTATCCTGTAGACGAAATCGAGCGTAAGCTCATCCATGAAGATTTTTACAATGACCAACATATCTATTTTTTCCGTTGGTTGATCGAAGTACATAAGTAAATACATTGTTTGTGCCCGAGACTGGAGTCGAACCAGCACGTCTTTTAGGACACACGGACCTGAACCGTGCGCGTCTACCAATTCCGCCACCCGGGCAAAAAAACGACAGAAAATTACATTTTTGTATGTTCGATCGGCAAGGAATAAACTTGGAAGCGGAAAGGCGAATTCCGTATTTTTGCTATCAGAATTTTGACTATGGATAATCAGGTTGTCGCCACCAATCGCAAAGCCTTCCACGAATATCACATTCTGGATACCTATGAAGCGGGTATTGAATTATTGGGTAGTGAGGTAAAAAGTCTCAGAGAAGGTAATGCCAATGTAAAGGAAGCTTATGTAGTGATCCGAAAAGGACAAGCATGGGTGATTGGCGTGCATATTAACCCATATTCCCATACGGGAACTGAAGGGCATGATCCGGTACGAAATCGGAGATTATTGCTACATAAGAGGGAAATTACAAAAATACAGGCATCCCTGGATCAAAAAGGATTGACGGCTATACCCCTAAAAATATATTTTAATTTGAAGGGTAGAGCCAAATTAGAAATTGGATTGGCCAAAGGAAAAAAGACTTTTGATAAGAAAGATGCCATCAAAGAACGAGATATTAATCGTGAGGCACAAAGAGAATTACGGAATAGAAGAAGATGACATTTAAATCGGTAGATACACAATGGGAGTTAATCAGCCGCGGTGCTGAAGAGATTATTCCTGAAAATGATTTAAAATCCAAACTTGAGAAATCAAAATCCACTGGAAAGCCATTGGTGGTAAAGTTGGGATGTGATCCCAGTCACCCTGACCTCCACGTAGGTCATGGAGTTGTTCTTCGGAAATTACGCCATTTTCAGGATCTGGGGCATGAGGCAATACTCGTGATCGGTGATTTCACCGCAATGATTGGAGATCCTTCTGGGCGAAATAAAACGCGCCCACAATTAACATTAGAGGAAGCAAAGGCGAATGCACAATCTTATATTTATCAAGCGGGACATATTCTCAATATTGATACATTAAAAATCGTTTATAACTCTAATTGGCTTAATGTTATGAATTTTAGTGATGTAATACGCCTGTCTAGCCATTACACAGTGGCCCGTATGCTTGAGAGAGATGACTTTACAAAACGATATAAATCTGAAACACCTATTTCCATTCATGAATTTATGTATCCTCTAGCCCAAGGGATGGATTCTGTAGAATTACAAGCCGATGTAGAATTGGGTGGTACAGACCAAAAGTTTAATTTACTTGTGGGCCGCGACCTTCAGCGGGAATACGATCAATCCCCTCAAGCTATTGTCACTTGCCCATTACTCGAAGGGACAGATGGTCATGAAAAGATGTCAAAATCCTATGGTAATGATATAGGGCTTACGGATTCTCCTGAAGATATGTATGGAAAGTCCATGTCAATTTCTGATGAAATGATAGAAAAGTATTTTCTTCTAGCTGCAGATGCAGATGAGGATACTATGGTAGAAGTAAGATCTCAATTAAATGATTCGAAGGTAAATCCTAGAGATATTAAGCGGGCCCTAAGTCGCGCCATCGTGAAATTATATTATGGAGAAGAAGCGTCATTGGTAGCGGAAAAACATTTTAATAAAGTTATCGTCAAGAAAGATATTCCCGAATCCATAGAAGAAATTATTATAAATAAACCCATTACAATTATTGATATTATTGCAAATAGCGGAATGACTAAAAGTAAAAGTGAAGCACGACGCATGGTCAAACAAGGGGCGGTTCGGATTAATAATGAAAAGGTTTTAGACAAAGAATTACTTGTCCATCCGAAGAAAGAAGTTATAATCAAAGTTGGAAAAAGAAAATTTTTGAGAGTAAAATGAAGAAGAGAAATTTATGGCCGATATTAGCGGTCATATTTTTTACAGGGTTCAGCCCTTATAAAAATAAACCTAAGCTTGTTTTATTTATAGCTATTGATCAAGGTCAACAAAGTTTAATAGAAAAATATAATCATCTGTTTTCAGGTGGATATCGATGGCTAATTGATCATGGTGTCCAATTTAAAAATACATTTCATAATCATGGATATACCTCAACTGGTCCTGGCCATTACACTTTAGCATCTGGACGTTACCCTGGGAAAAATGGGATTATTTCGAATCAATGGTATGATAGAGGATTAAATAGACCTTGGTATTGCGTTGAAGATACTAATTCTACAGAATTATCTGACGGATCAACGGGACGATCTTATGAAAATATTAATAATACTACTTTAGGTGATTGGTTAAAGGCAGCTACACCTAATTCTAAGGTTATATCTATATCCGGAAAAGATCGTGCTGCGGTATTTTTGGGAGGAAAAAACCCAGATATGGTATTATGGTATGATGGTATAGGCGGTTATACCACTTCAACTTATTATACAGAAACCCTTCCATTATGGGTAAATGAAGAAATAGCCAAAAGAAATCTACCTTCATATAAAGATTCTATATGGAATAGAATATTACCTGAAAATATTTATAATCAAAATACACGGGATGACAACTTTTATGGAGAAGTAGATTTAACCATGACAAGTGGTTATAGTCCTATATTTCCAATAAAATTTGATCAAATGGCTTTGAATGAATTTTTACAAGCGTATTATGTACTGCCCTATGGTGATGAATTAACAATTCAACTTGGAAAACGATCATTAGAATTCTATGAAATGGGAACTGACAATGATCCAGATATTTTATTTTTAGAATTATCAGCTACGGATGGAATTGGACATTATTTTGGTCCACACTCTCATGAACAATTGGATAATTATTTGAGGTTAGATAAACAGCTTGGAGAGTTTATTGAATATTTAGAGAATTCTATTGGAAAGGGCGATGTATTATACATTTTAACCAGTGACCATGGTATAGTGGACCTACCAGAGTATTTACAAACAAAAGGTATAGATGCTGGACGTATACCAAAAGCAACTAGAGATTCATTATATAAAGATGCATTACATCAGATAGAATTAAAAATTGGTTCGAATAAAGTAATTCAGTATGGAAATATGTTCTATTTCGATCAGAAAATAGGATATTTTGCTAAACGTAAAGCTTCCAAGATTTTAAAAAATACATTAATTAGTATTCCTGGCATTGCTGCTGTTTTAACTCGCGAGGAAATATTAAAGGGCGGAGGGTCAGAATTAGAAATACGATTAAAAAACATGATCCATTCTCAGAAAAGTCCAGATGTGTATTTAATTCCAAAGAAATACTGGACATGGGTTTCTGAGGTTGGCTCTAGTCATGGATCACCATATGATTATGACACTCATATACCGTTTATTATTGCAAATGGTGAAGAAAAAGGTAAGATAGTATCAAAAACCATATATTCAGTAGATATTGCCCCAACGGTGGCAAAATTATTAAATATTCCTTTTCCAAATGATTTGGATGGGGAACCTATTTTGTTTGAATAATTATTAATTGGAAGAAATTGGTATTTTTTACAAGGAATTAAATTCCCTAAGTTTCTAGCCGTTTTTTAAGTCCGAAATATGGAGAAGATATGTCTGAAAATGTTAAAGAATTTACCGCAGAGAATTTTGAGGCTGAGGTATTGCAGTCCGATACGCCAGTGCTTATTGATTTCTGGGCGGAATGGTGCGGACCTTGTCGCGTAATCGCGCCGGTTGTCGATGAAGTGGCCGACGATTATTCCGAAACCGTAAAGGTGGGAAAACTAAATGTCGACACCGATAATCAAGTGGCCAGTCAGTTTGGCGTAAGGAGTATTCCTACGCTTCTCATATTCAATAATGGTGCAGTGGTGAATCAAATTGTAGGCGCTGTGCCCAAAGCCAAAATAACTGATCTACTCGATACAGTTATTTAAAAATTAATTAACCAATAGAATGAATCGAAAGGTTATCATTATTGGCTCAGGCCCTGCAGGGCTTACTGCAGCTTTATATACGGCCCGAGCAAATTTAAATCCGTTGGTACTTGAGGGAAACCAACCTGGCGGACAGCTTACGATTACAACTGATGTTGAAAATTATCCCGGATTTCCTGAAGGCATTATGGGGCCTGAATTGATGGAACAATTCCGTAAACAAGCCACCCGTTTTGGCGCCGAGTGCCATTTTAAGCATGTGACAAAAGTGAATCTTAGTGAACGCCCATTCAAAGTATGGGTAGGGGATGAACAGTACATGGGAGATTCATTAATCATTGCCACCGGTGCATCAGCAAAAATGCTTGGCCTAGAGAGTGAATCAGAACTTATGGGCTACGGTGTATCTGCATGTGCAACTTGTGATGGGTTCTTTTTTAAAGATAAGAAAGTACTGGTCGTTGGTGGTGGAGATTCAGCCATGGAAGAAGCAACTTATTTAACGAAGTTTGCATCTGAAGTGGTACTTGTGCATCGACGCGAAGAGTTTCGCGCATCAAAAATCATGGTCGCTCGTGCGCTGGCTAATCCTAAAATTACTGTGGCATGGAATTCCACCATATATGAGATTTTGGGGTCCCAAGAAAAAGGCGTCCATGCCGTCACATTAAAAGATACTCAAAATGGTGAGACGAGAGAGGAAGCATGTGATGGCGTATTTATGGCCATCGGTCACAAGCCCAATACGGATTTATTTGGAGATTATTTAGACTCGGACCAATCAGGATATTTGGTCACGAAAAATGGCAGTACAGCCACAAATATCGAAGGCGTTTTTGCTTGTGGAGATGTGCAGGATCACGTCTATCGACAAGCGGTAACCGCTGCTGGTTCCGGATGTATGTCTGCCATCGATGCTGAACGATACTTAGAAGCTCAACAGAGTTAGATAACCAATCGATTCATCATTAAATTTTGAGGAGAAGTGATGAATCAACGATCCACTTTAATATATGAGTTAAAAGGCCTTAAAAAGTCTTATAACAATGAAACAGTTCTTAATGTAGGTAGACTCCAATTTCACCGGGGGACGGTGTATGGTATTGTGGGGTCAGTTGGGTCTGGAAAATCCACATTGATGAATATCATGGCTGGATTGGAAAAAGAATCAGAAGGAACTCTTAAATACGATAATGCACCCTTTGAGACCAATTGGCTTGGGAAAGTCAAATCCAACCCTGAGATAAAAATATCCTGTTTGGGTGGGGATTTAAAAGGGAGTAAAGTTTCTGATTTGTTTAAGGATAAGTCCGCGGATCAGATTCTTTCACGCTATGTTCATAATGGCACTTGGAAGTCATTGTTGGATCGATCAGTCTCTGAATTGTCCAAGGGCGAGGTGGCCTGTATCAATATGGCATTGGTGATTGAATCCGATCCCAGAGTGTTATTGGTTGATGATTATGGCATTTATTTTGATAAGGATATGGAATCAGCATTCCGGAAACGGTTAAATCGAATGAATAAGGATCAAGGGACAACCATTCTCTTATCTTCACCACACGATCAGCATTTGAAATTAATTGCATCTGTATTGATTTATTTGGATAATGGCCATATTGCGAAAATTAGACCTGGAGTTGGGAAAGGCAAAGGGACAAGCCAGAAGCGGTCTCAGCAATCCGGACGGAAAAATAAAAGAAGAAGGCAGCCAAGACAAAGATCAGCGCGCTAATCTGAATAAATGATGTAAATTTCCGTAATGAAACGTATCTACAGATCAGATTCTGACCGATTGATCGCAGGTGTGTGTGGCGGTCTGGCTCAATATTTCTCCATTGATCCCACTTTGGTGCGCGTGATATTGGTATTTTTCACCATTTTTGGTGGCGCAGGTATATTGGCCTATGTTGTGTTATGGATAATGATCCCTGACGAATCAGAGACACCCAAAAAGTTTAATCTAGATTCCATAAAACAAAATCCATTTTGGGGAATTTTATTGATTATTGCAGGTATTGCCGTTTTTATTCGTTTTGATCATGCATTATTCATCATTTGGGATATTTTCTGGCATAACCTCCTCAATATTTTTGTGGCATTATTTTTGGTGGGTTCGGGTATATTTTTACTCTACTCCCGATCCACAACGGTAAAAGAATCCAGTGAGAATACTCAAGATTGGGAGCCGCTTCATTTATCTGACCAAGATAAAAAATTAGCAGGTGTGTGTGGCGGTTTAGGTGTATCTTTAAGTATAGACCCAACCATCATTCGTGCCCTGTGGGTTTTTGGGTCACTCATGAGTATCGGCATTGGTCTATTATTATATATCCTCCTGGCCGTTGTATTACCTGAACGGACCATCATGACCGAAGATATTTAATAATGCAAAAAGAACGATTCCAAGAAATTACATCCTTATTTTCG
>CEUZ01147626.1_pt1 | contig 13131 bp, 8 predicted proteins | sample 361511 | NCBI WGS metagenome assembly CEUZ01 (sample SAMEA2622822, study PRJEB7988) | marine metagenome | biome: marine biome (ENVO:00000447); feature: surface water layer (ENVO:00002042); material: "saline water (ENVO:00002010), including plankton (ENVO:xxxxxxxx)" | depth 5 m
AGTGGAAGCGTCAAAGTTTACGGAGGTCGGTTATGTCGGAAGGGACGTGGAGTCGATCATTCGTGATTTGATGGATATTTCTATCTCCATCATTCAGCTTGAGATGGAGGAGAAAGTTTCAGGGGAGGCTCAAACTCTGGCCAATGAGCGACTACTGAACATTCTTTTTCCCACCAATGGAGCGCCGAAAGAAGGAGGTGACAAACCGGAAATCATTGAGCGTCAGAAACGGACGAGAGACAAACTGCGCGAAAAACTATCGAGCGGTAAATTCGAGGAGAAAGTTGTAGATATTGATGTTACTGAAGAGACCATGCCAATGATGCAGGTGTTCGGTCCTATTGGGATGGAGGAGATGGGAATGAACCTTCAGGAGATGTTTGGAAGCTCAATTCCCAAGAAGCGGAAACAACGCCGGACGACCATATCAGAGGCTCGCCGCATCCTTGCCATAGAAGAGATGACCAAATTGATTGACCATGAAGAGGTGGTGCGGGAAGCCCGTTCTAGGGTGGAGAATTCGGGAATTGTCTTTCTTGATGAGATTGATAAAGTAGTAGGAGGCAGTGCTGGTGCGGGACCGGATGTGTCAAGGGAGGGGGTCCAGAGAGATATCCTTCCGATTGTTGAGGGGAGTAATGTTATCACCAAGTATGGTGTTGTTCGGACAGATCATGTCCTTTTTATTGCTGCCGGGGCCTTTCACGTAGCTAAGCCGGCGGATATGATCCCGGAACTTCAGGGTCGATTTCCTATCCGTGTAGAGATGGACAATCTAAGCGCCGAGGAGTTCATAAAAATACTTACCCATCCAGAGAACGCGCTGATTAAGCAGTACAGCGCTCTTTTGGAGACGGAAGGAGTGAAGCTGAAATTCACAAAAGGGGCCATTAGTGCCATCGCTGCCATTGCGACTGAGGTAAACGATGCCACTGAGAATATCGGCGCACGTCGCCTTCACACAATTATGACGACACTCCTTGAAGACATTCTGTTCGAAAAATCAGGCGGAAAGTCAGAAACCATTTCCATCACGAGAGAGATGGTTAATAACCAGCTCGAAGCGATTGTTGAAGATCAGGATTTGAGCCGGTATATACTGTAACAGCATTGAAAAGAGATTTTCTCCACATTACCGATTTCTCTAAAGAGGAGATCGATGGTCTGTTCGAACTTTCGGCACGACTGAAAAAGGAGGTGAAGGAAGGAACTCCTCACCACCTTTTAAGAGAAAAAACGCTCGCCATGATTTTTCAGAAGCCGTCGGCGAGAACGCGCGTCTCCTTTGAGACAGGAATGTTTCAGTTGGGCGGTCACGCCCTTTTTCTAGGGCCTGACAATCTGGGGCTTGGAAAGCGGGAGGCAACTAGAGATTTGGCCAGGCTTTTTTCACGGTATAACGACCTGATCATGGCCCGTGTATTCGAACACGATCATATTCTTGATTTAGCAAAGTACGCTTCCGTTCCCGTCATCAACGGTCTTACGGACTATAACCACCCCTGTCAGATCATGGCGGATATCTTTACAGTTCTTGAACATCGTGGGCATCTGGACGATTTAACACTCTCCTTCATCGGTGATGGTAACAATGTTTTTCACTCTTGGATGTATCTGGCCCAGCGGCTACCGATGAAACTTAATCTTGCATGCCCCGAGGGGTATGAACCGGACGAAAAACTTGTAGAAACAACTCGCTTGGCGGGCCTCAGTAAGGTAACTGTTGCACACGATCCTTTCGATATTGTCGCCGGTTCGGACGTGATTTACACTGACGTTTGGGCAAGTATGGGGCAGGAAGAAGAGGCGGCGGATAGAGCAAAGGTATTCCAGCCGTTTCAGGTTAATTCCAAGTTAATGAAAGCCGCCGGTGAGCAGGCTTACTTCATGCACTGCCTTCCTGCTCACAGGGGTGACGAGGTGACGGACGAGGTGATCGACAGCCATCGGTCTATCGTCTTTGATGAGGCAGAGAACCGGATGCACGTGCAGAAAGCAATCATGGTTATACTTATGGGGGCGCCATAAGGAAAAGGGGCCAGTTGTTCCGTGGTGTCGGCTTATTCGCCGTCGGTTTTACGGTGGCCATCATTTCTACCCTCCCGGCTCAGACGTACAAAAGGGATCAGTTTACTCATAGAATCGATATGGCCGTCTCGTCCATCAAGGAGACGGAGGGAAAGTACAAGGATATCGACAAGGAGCTGAAAAAGCAGTTCCCGAAACGTGCCCGAAGCTCCCCCATCTACCTTTCACTGAAATCTGAATATACCGAACTGAGAGGCATCGTTGACCGAATCATCACGGCAGGCCCACTCTTTAAGAAGAATAACAATGCCTTTGAGAAACTGTTCGGCGGGCCGCTTAAACGGAAACCGGAGATCAGGTCAGCAGATGAAGAATTCTCTGATGCGAAGCGCCTCTCGGGGGAACTGGAAGCAGTTCTCAGCTCCGTAACAAATGATCTTACAAAAGCAGCGCCACTAGAGCAATTCTTAGCCGAATCGCTGGAACGGGCCGGCAAAGTTCAGGATGTATCCAAAGAGATGGAAAAACAGATCTCGTCATTTTCACGTGATGTGGAACGGAACCGCAAAGCTGTGCAGCGTGCCGAATCTCAGGTTTCGGAAGTGATCGCTTGGCTGAGACACTACCCCCTTTCCATTGAAGGGGAGACCATCCGCAAAGATCTTTCCGCCATGCAACAGGCCTACAGCGACCGCCACTCGTCTCTTCAGAATATGGCGAAGCAGATGAAACATTTTCTTTCCGGGGCCGCCAGCAAGGGTGAGGAGGAGACGGTCTGGGCGAAATTTGACCAGATCGATGGTGACAGGATTCAACTGGCTGTCCAGATGGAAGAAACGCCAGAGAACATTGAGAAAGAGCTGAAGAAACTGGCTGAGTTCACTGAAAAAATTGGAGATTTCAAGAGAGAGGTGTCATCATCCAAAAACGATCTTGATGGAGAGATTAGATCGGTGACAAGGGAGGTTGAGAAGAATAGCAAATTGGGCGGGGTTGTCTCCACGCAGTTTGATAAGTCGAAATCGGGGATGGAACCGTACCCTATCATTATCAAGAGTGATTCGGTGAGGGCTCGACTGTTGGCGATGCAGTCTGATTATGACGTAATGATAGATTCTCTTAATGGGATCGCAAGGCGATACGATCGGTTCTTAAGTGGCAATTTTGTTCCCTCAGAAGGGACTACGGCTCGGATCACCTATGACGGCCTGCTGGAAAGACAGAAAAATCGGCTAAGAGTCATCGAACAGCAACCCGACTTGTTGGCACTGCAGCGTGAGAAATTAGATGATCTGATCGGCCTTATCGGGGAGTTTAAAGAGGTTCTGGAAGACATGGAGAGAGATATTGCATCACTTGACACCGCCATTCGGGAAGAGGAAGACAGTCTTGTAGATGACAGTCTTCGATATGTCTCCCTTACTGAACGGATGCCCGATGGCTTCACCGCTAGCATTTTCCCCTACCGCGACCTGAATGGCACGTATTCAGATATCAAGGTAAAACTAAATGCTTCGCGGCAGGCGCTGTCAGATTTGAGAAAGGCTCATGAACATCTGATTAGTCACGTAGGAAAAATGGATGGCATAAAGACCGACGACACTCAGTATACTCGATTCAAGCAGTTGCAGAAAGACTTTGGCGAAGCGAATAAACGAGGGGAAAGACGGCTGAAGGAGTTGGATGACGCTATAGAAGAGTTTAGAAGGATTATTCTTAAGAACTTCCTGAACACACCAGAATATTGGGCGCTTCAGTATGCCATTGAAGAAGAATCAGTGCGTCGTGCCAGCGGTATGTCGGAGAACTTTGGCTATCTCCTGGATATGAATCGATATCGTGTTCAAAAATATCACGGTCATCTTGTCTCCGATTTCCAACTTCGCTTAGCCAGTAAGGGTGCTGCGAATCGGTCATTCGAGCTGATCTTTTCCGGAAGTCACGAATTTCCAGTGAAGGGGGTTCAGCTTTTAAGTTCGAGTGGTGAGGTCCTGTTTGAAAGTCTTCGAGACAGTGTGACGTCAAAGAATGAAGAGACCAGTGAAGGCTTTTTCACATTTGAATGGCGGCTCCCTGTCACCTCCTCTGTGCTCACTCAGATTGCTACAATTGATGACCATTCCATGAGGATAATGGTCGCTGACATCAATAGTCGCGTAAACCTGACAGGATATACGGTGAAAATTTACAAGCGGTACAGAATTCCGAAGGAGAGGCTTGAAAACTGGAAACGGATGCTCGGTCTTATAGAGACCGTTTCTTGACTATTCTTTTGCTTTATAATCGCGCCAGGTCACTTCGTTGGTCCGGTAAGAGATACGAGCCCCCTTCTGTTTCTCAACCACCACTCGGTACGTCCCCATCTCTCCTGGCTTAAGGGAGGCGTCGCTGATGACTCCTGTGGCAAACTTAGTGGTGGTCCCATCGACCATAGCGTCACCGACCCCTAGAGGCTCGGTGGTGGAGTCCCAGAGAAAGAAGGTCACCTTTACGAAATCTGCCCGCCGCTTTCCAGTGTTCCTTACTCGACCGACAAACTCTTCCCGATTGGGATATTCCATCTTTTCATATGCGCCGATAAATTCCACCTTCGGCCCTGGAAAGTACTGCTCGTCGTATTCGACAATATAGTTTCGATCAACCACCAGTTTCCCGACGGTCGTTTCCATGATAATAACATCGAGGTTTTCCGCAAGTTTGTGGCCAACGATAATTGTTCCATTCTCTAGTGTCACTTTGTGGCGCAGAACAGGCAGCTTCAAGATATTGAGCACATCCTCATCCAGTTCTGGGAGCCCTTTTTCGGCGATATCATAGTATCGGACGATTCCTTTGAGCGAATCGATCTGAGTCTTGAAGTAAGCGATATTCGTACCCAGGGAGAAGAAGAGTGAATCAGACTCAGATTTCTGACTTGTGATGCTATCAGTGATACTGACAGAGATGTCGGAAATGCGGTTTTGAAGAGCGGCGTCAGTTTGTCGAATGATGATGCCAATGGAGTCAGCAGCTTCTGTCTGTTCCCGGCGGGTGGTATCGAGTCTGTCGTTCAGATCGGCGATCTGTGACTTGCTTTGCTCCAGTTCAGAGCTGAGTGCCCGCTCGCGCTCGAGGAACTGCTCCATATCCTGCCTAGCTGTTCCAAACTCCGATACGGTCTGTCTTAACTCCTCCATTTCCTGCGTCATCTCTTCAACGCTTTTTACCACTTCAAAGAAAAGGTCGACGGAATCGGATTCGAAGATGAATGTTGGGCCAGTTTCAAGACTGTCTGGCGGGAGAGGGAGTGAAGCTTCGATGGATCGAAGCTCTTCCACAAGAGCCCTTGTATTCGACTCAATGGCGCTCTTTTCGATCTGGTCAATTGCCTGATCAGTAGCACTGGCCGACAGTGACAGTGAAAAAGATTTGTATTTAGCTTCGGCATCGATCCTCCCTTGGCTCATGACAGCGTACGATTTGCTATCTGTGGGTAGGTAGCCGATGAATGCGTCCAAATCAAAAATCATATCACGATAGGCGGTTTCTTCTTGGTTTTGAAGCTGCGTCATTTCGCTACTCTCGCTGTCGGACATCAGTTCGTCCGAGAGAGCAGTCATTGTGGCATCAACTCTACTTTCTGTCAACGTCAGTAGTGCAGCGATGTTCTGTCGAGTACGGTTGGCAGTGGGGAAGAACTCCAAGCGGGACTGCGTCGATTCCTGAGCCGCGCCAGTCTCAACGGCGGTGATTGGTTTGGGTGGCGAAGGACGGGCCTGAGGCGAAGGTGCACCACCACAACCCCAAAACATCAGCGCAACGGAGAGTGCAAAGAACCTTAAAGGGTGCTTCATTTTTCCAGCTTGGCTTCCTCCAGTGCTCTCTCCTGCGCGACTAACCCAGCGTCTCTGATCTGAGTCTTATATATATCGTGAACGCCCAGAGTGTGTGCTAATTCAATGATGTAGGGATAATATTCATAACTGTCTGGATCCTCCAGCATTGGTAGGATCACCTGAAACGCTCCTGGATCCTTGAAATTGCCGAGGTTGAGAATAGCCTTGATTCGAAGAGAACGCGGCATGTCTTCCTGCATGGCAATTTCTACCAGTGTTGGTTTCACAACGGGATCATTGAACTGACCGAGGGCGTCAAGTAAAGTGCTTAGGAGTGAATAATAAGATGCCTGTCCCTGGCTGTATGTGTCGAGTAGGGCAAGAATCAGCCGTTCCTCTTTGACATCCTGCATGGTGCGAATGGCGAAATCTCGAATCTGAGACTCGGTGGAGGGATCGGTGAGCATCTCCACAAACATTTCCACAATCCTTGCATCATTCTTTCGTCCAGCGAGAATCTCCAGTGCCCGATTTCTGGTCTTAACATCTAGAGTTTCATCCTTGGCAAGAAAAACAAGGACGGGGATAACCTCATCTTCATCCATGCTCGCCAGAGTGTTGGAGACCATAGTTGCAGTACTGTAAAAGGCGGCTCTACTCCGTTCATAGATATCAATTAGTGCCATGACCTTATTTTCAGGTTTCACATTTTTCAGGCTCTTAAACGTCGCCGCCTGTACGGCTCTCAGTTTATCGTCCACTGCAAAGATCGATTCCATGAGGGCGCCAGAAGCGACAGGGTCTTCCTCGAACTGGGATAGGACTCCTACACTGGTTACCATCAGCTCCACATTGATCGCTTCAGCTTTTTTCACGAAGTCAGCGAGGGCGTCAAGAGCGATAGGGTGCTGCGTCTCGGCCATCGCGCGTACTGCCGATTTTCTTACATCAAGGTTCTGTTCTTCATCTTGGTATATGGCAATTAGTTCTTCCAGTGCACCCATGTCACCTTGGATATAGGCGACACGTAGCTCTTCGACGGTCTGCGGCGACGCATCTTCAATATCGCTTTTCTTGGTAAAACGGTCGATGAGGTTATTAACCTGCGAGCAACCTACGGCTGAGAAGGTGACCCATCCCATCACCAGTACAATGAACCACTGTTTGAATTTGTCGTTAATCATCTGAATGATCAGCTCCCCAGCTCTTCAGTGAAAGCTGTTCTCCATCGAAGTAGCCGTAGGAATGATAATTAATCCAGTCACCGAGGATGAGAAATCGACCATTCTCCAGTTGGATTTCCTTATGCTGATGATAATGCCCCATTATGACATAATCAATACCATTTTTACATTGCTCTTCGCAATATTCTGTGAGGTTGGTCACGACTGCTCTCTTGTATTCCGGGGTGTGATGGTTATAGTTCCCGTTTCGGGAAAGATGCTTCGCAATTGCATAACCGAAGTCAGGGTGGAGCCAACGATAAAGGAAAACAAATAACCGATTTCTCAGCACGCTTCTGAGCATGCGGTATCCTCGATCCCACGATAGAAGGCCATCTCCGTGACTGATCAGAAACCGTTTCCCGGCAATCTCAGTGGTGACACCGTCAGCATGAATTTCATTGAACAAGGTTCCATCAAGGAACTCTCTAATCCAGAAATCGTGGTTTCCCGGAACGAAGTGTAGATCAACCCCATTTAACTTTGCTTCGTTCAGGACGGTCAAAGTATCAAAATAGGCCTTAGGGATTACGTGCTTGTACTCAAACCAGAAATCGAATAGGTCACCAACTATGAATAGTGTGCCGCCCGTTTCAGCAACATGACCAATAAAATCCCTCAGATGGCGGCGTTTTTCAGCCTCGCTGGCTGAGCCATTCATACTCAAGTGAACATCTGATATGAAATACAGAGGGAGCTTCACAGCGACGAACTTAGTTTATCAACTACCGCGAATCAAACAAAATGTCGGGAATAATGTGATGCACTTCCTTGATTGTCGGTGATTTTATTCCTATGTTTTCCCTTGCATGTTACATGATCTCTTTTCTGGAACTCTCAAATCTGTGTTGAGTAAGAAAGGGAAGATGAAGAGATTCATTACCTTAACACTTCCGTTCTTGTTCATTACCGAGCCTGTATGCGCTCAATCATTCGGCCAGAACAAAGTTCAGTATAGGGAATTTGATTGGCAGTTTCTTCAGTCTCCTCATTTCGACATCTATTTCTATGCAGACGGTCAGTCTCTTGCAGAATTTACTTCTGAAGTTGTGGAAGAAGCTTATGCTCAGGTTTCCAACTACCTAGACTGGGAACTCCGCAAGCGAGTTTCCATTATAGTCTATAATTCGCATAACGATTTCCAGCAGACCAACATTACAACCACATACATGCCGGAGGGAGTCGGCGGTGTTACGGAGCTGTTTAAGAATAGAATTGCCCTTCCCTATGAGGGGTCATATGAACAGTTCCGCCATGTAATTCACCATGAGCTCGTTCACGCCATGATCAACGATATGATATATGGCGGTTCGGCGCAAAGTATTGTCTCTAATAGGGTACAGCTTATGCTGCCTCTATGGATGAACGAAGGGCTGGCCGAATATCTCTCAAGCCAGTGGGACACCCAAGCAGATATGGTCATGAGAGATGTGGCAGTGCACGACAGAATTCCCGAAGTGCCAGAACTGAATTACTATATGGCCTACAAGGGGGGACAGTCCGTTTGGAAGTTTATCATCGAAAAATACGGATGGCAAAAAGTGGGGGATATCTTTGCCCAGGCAAAAAAACGTCAGGACGTTAAACGGGCATTCCAGAAGTCTATGGGTCTCAGCTTTGATGATCTCACTGATCAATGGCATAAGTATCTGAAAAAAGAGTACTGGCCAGACATTGCCGGCCGAGATGAACTTAAAGACTTTGCCCAGCAGATTACAGACCACAAAGAACTCAACAATTTTTTCAATATATCACCGGCACTTTCGCCTGACGGTAGCAAGATCGCCCTAATTAGTGATCGGAGTGGATATTCAGATGTGATTATCATCTCATCGTGGGATGGCAAGGTCCTAAACAAAGTTGTGAAAGGAAACAGAACCCCTGATTTTGAGGAGTTGAAACTGCTTCAACCCGGAATTTCGTGGTCACCGGAGGGGGATAGAATCGTATTGGCTACCAAAGCCGGTGGTTCCGATGCGATATTTCTCATTGATGCAGAGAGTGGCAAGCGAGAGAAACTGACATTCGAGTTGGACGGTATCTTCACCGCGGCATGGAGTCCGAAAGGAGACAGGATTGCATTTGTCGGTAATAAGGGAGAGGCAAGCGACATCTATGTTTACGATCTTAACAGCAAAGAATTGGAGAATCTGACTGAAGATGTGTTTTCTGATTCTGAACCCGCATGGTCTCCCGATGGGAGCCGCATTGCCTTCGTCTCTGATCGGGGTGAACATTTTAAAGTTCCTGCCAGTTTCAATATTTACGACCACGATTATGGTCAGACTGATCTCTATATTATCGATATAGCATCGCGAAAATTGGAACGGCTGACAGCTACACCTCACAGCGAAAACTTTCCCGTCTTCGCCCACACTATGAATACGCTCGCTTACACCTCAGATGCCGCAGGTATTTGGAACCTCCATTTACTCGATTTAGACACCGGGAAATCTCGGGCTGTGAGCAATGTACTGACGGGAATTTTCCAACTCAGTTGGTCAAGAGATGATCAGAAGCTGGTTTTTTCCGGCTACTCAGGTGTTGGATGGGATATTTATTCTTTAAGCAATCCCCTGTCCTTGGATACGAAAATTGTTCGACCTTCTAATTTTGTTCAGTCGGGGAAGGATAAGGATCCTCTCCAACTCGTTGCCGCCGAGCCTGATTCTACCGAAAAGCGTGTTGAAGTAGAGTGGGACGATAACGCCTTTGCCCGATGGATATTTGCTCCGGAGTATGCCCATTACAACGATGGTATTTTTGACTCATCAGCGGTGGAAGCGATCGAACCGCTGGCGGTTTCCAACTACAAGAAATCGGATGGTTCCTACGTTACACAAGCTTACAAGACACGGTTCTCCCTAGATCTAGTGAGTGGACAGGCGATGTACAGTAATCTGTGGGGAGCAATGGGTACGACAATTTTCGCCTTCAGCGACATCCTGGGTGATCACCGAATCTATGTTGGAAGCGAAATGGTGATGAATCTGGAGAATAGTGACTATTTCGTGCAGTACAGTTACTTGAAGCCAAAAAACGATCTAAATGTGGGTGTTTATCACACCGCCAATGTATTTGGCTCTCAGTGGAATTTTCTCAGGTTGAGATATCTAAGCATGGATGTTTCGCTCTCCCGCCCCGTCAGCAGATATCAACGCTTCGGAGCAGGCCTGACAAATCATTTTGTGAATAATCGGGAGTATTTGCTTGTTGCCTACAATCAGTATTCACTCGCTTCCGATGAGAAACTCCAGCTTCTCACCTATGCTTTGAACTGGACTTACGACAACAGTCAATGGGGATATACAGGTCCTTCTGATGGTTGGAGATCTACAGCCCAGTTTACCCAAAGCCTGGCGATGCTTGGCTATGAATTAGACTTCAAGACACTTCTATTTGACACCAGACGCTATTTTAGGTTAGGACGGCTCTACACATTCGCTTTCCGTGCCATGGGTGGAATGAGTTTCGGTAATGATCCTCAGAGGTTTTTTCTTGGTGGTGCTCAGAACTGGCTGTTTGGAACAGGCTACACCGATGGCAAACGGGACGGCGCGCGATGGAACAATGACGAGGATGCTGACATTTGGAACAGCGAGGACGGTAACTACCTGAAGGACCTCTATTTCTCAATTTTTGTGCTGCCGGTCCGGGGAGCACGACTTGTTGAAAAACATGGGACAAGAGTACTACTTACCAATTATGAATTCCGTTTTCCATTTGTCAACTACCTTGCTCTTGGGTTTCCATTGAGGGTGATCCTCGGCAACATTCAGGGTGTACTTTTTGTGGACGCCGGTGCGGCATGGGATGACAAACTTCAGCTCCGCTCTACCAATCCAGTTACAGGTGTCACAGACTTTGACGATTTCATCGCAACTTACGGTGCCGGACTACGTCTCAATATCGGTTATACCATTATCCGTCTTGACGCCGCAAGAGACTATACCATGCAAGGCAGCTCAAAGTGGCAGTATTATATCTCGCTTGGTACTGATTTTTAAGTTTACCTTTCTTCACCTCTATTCCAGAATCCATAGAGATATTTATCCAGACGTTAACCGATTGATCATTTTGTTCAGTGGGCACGCACTGAATCTCCTTGACTTTCCTTAAGGTATTGGTCAACTTCGTCAGGCTTAGTAATGGCTAAAGTCTTAGGCAAAACGATTTTTCTCTGTTCGGAGTGTGGGAACGAATTCTCCAAATGGCATGGCAAATGTCCGGTCTGCAACGAATGGGGGACGCTCAACGATTATACCCCTCCCGCTGCTGGAAGACGAACTATTTCCAGGCAGGACAGTCCACCGATTAAGCAGCTGGAGGATATCATTACGAACGGTGAGTCGAAACGGTGTTCAACTGGGATTGATGAACTTGATCGCGTTCTCGGCGGTGGACTTCTTAGAGGGGCGGTTGTTCTTCTGGGTGGAATCCCCGGTATCGGAAAGTCGACGCTGGCGTTTCAGGCTGCGGCGGCTCTTGACGGCTCAACGCTTTACATCTCCGCTGAAGAGAGCGGAGAGCAAATCGCCCTCCGGGCCAAGAGATTCGGTGCCAAAGGGAAAAAGATTTCAATAACTTCTGAGAACTGTTGGGAAGCCATTGAGCGACAGATCAGTGATGTGCGGCCCGACTTTATTGTTATCGATTCAATTCAAACGATTTTTTCTGAAAGTGGAGATGCGCTTCCCGGAGCCATCAGTCAATTAAGGGAGTGTGGTCAGAAGATTCTTGATGTATGCAAGTCTGGAGGGGTTAGCGCCATCATCATTGGACACGTCACAAAAGAGGGGGTAATTGCAGGTCCACGGATGCTTGAGCACATGGTGGATACTGTACTCTACCTTGAAGGTGACTCCCGCAACGACTACCGACTTTTGAGAGCGGTGAAAAACCGATTCGGCTCCACCAATGAGTTAGGTGTATTTGAGATGACGGGTGAAGGTATGAAAGCGGTGAAGAATCCATCGGAAATGTTTCTTGCTGAGCGCCAGTCGGAAGCTTCCGGTTCAGTAGTGTTCCCGAGTATGGAAGGAACTAGGCCAATACTGGTTGAAGTTCAGGCACTCATCGCAAGCGCCAGCTACGGTACGCCCCAGCGCAACGTGACCGGTTTCGATCTACGGAGACTCTCCATGCTCACCGCTGTATTGGAAAAACGGATCGGTATGCAAATCGGTGCGAGTGACGTTTTTGTCAATGTTGTAGGTGGAATGCGACTTGATGAGCCAGCAGCGGACATGGCCGTCATTGCCGCAGTGGCATCCAGTAAGAAAGATCGTAGGATTCCTGCCGACGCGGTTCTCATGGGTGAGGTAGGCCTCGCCGGTGAATTGAGATCTATCGCGGGGATTGAGCGTCGCTTAGGAGAAGCGAAGCGACTTGGCTTCAAGCGGGCTGTGGTTCCCAGAAAAGGGGTGAAAAAATTGAGCGGAATCGTTCAGATCAAATGTGCTACCGCGTCTGAAGCTATTGATGCCATCTTTTGATTGAAGCGGCTGATTTTTTTACTGATGTTCTTTTCAGGGTGCGAACATCAGCAGTGTTGGGTCAGCAATGAGGAGTGTTTGCTCGAACCTGACTCAGGCACTTGCAAGGCAAGCATTCCGAAATATTACTTCGATCAAGAGAAAGGAGAATGTACTCTCTTCTACTGGGGTGGATGCGGCGGTGTGGTGCCCTTTGAAAGCTTGGAGGCATGTCTGACCGCATGCGACTGCGGATAATTCGCCCAGCGGTATTATTTCCGTTGGCACTGCTCTTTTCAGTCTGTAGTGACCCGTGTTGGAAAGAAGATTCTGCCTGTAAATTGGAACCGGACGTAGGGCATTGTGAAGCCGCCATTATCCGTTACTATTTTGACAAACGTTCCGGAGATTGTGAATTCTTCTACTGGGGTGGCTGTGACGGTACAGCGCCGTTCGAAACCATGGAAGAATGCGAGGAGGCGTGTTTATGTGCGAACGGTTAGCAAACCTCCTGATTTGAACTTCTCCGTTTTTTCTGAAGACTCCCGATCCTCTGGTCGGACTGGCCTATTGAAAACCTCCCGTGGCGGT
>CEUZ01000164.1_pt1 | contig 13129 bp, 10 predicted proteins | sample 361511 | NCBI WGS metagenome assembly CEUZ01 (sample SAMEA2622822, study PRJEB7988) | marine metagenome | biome: marine biome (ENVO:00000447); feature: surface water layer (ENVO:00002042); material: "saline water (ENVO:00002010), including plankton (ENVO:xxxxxxxx)" | depth 5 m
AATACTGTAATAATAATACCGAGTCGTTTAGGAGCTAAAAGGTTTCCCAATAAACCATTGGCAAGAATTAATGAAGTGCCAATGATTGTTCATGTGATTAATAGGGCAAAAGAATCAAGAATAGGTGATGTATTTGTTGCAACACCGGATGATGCAATTTTTCAAACAGTTGAACAAAACGGCGGAAAAGCTATTTTGACTAGAAACGATCATGTTTCTGGAAGTGACCGAGTTTATGAGGCTTACACAAAAAAAATTAAAAATAATGCTGATTTAATAATTAATTTACAAGGAGATATGCCAAATATAAAACCCGATTCTATTTCAAAGTTGGTAAAATTTATGAGAAGTAATAAATGTGATATTGGTACGTTAGCTTCTAATATAATTGATAAAAACGATATTATCGATCCAAATATTGTAAAAGTTGAAATTGATCAAACATTAAAAGAAGATACTTTTTTAGAGGCAAAAGATTTTTTTAGAATAAAAAAGAGTTTGACTAATAAAAAAGTATATCATCACATAGGAATTTACGCCTTTACAAATGTGGCTTTAACAAAGTATGTAAAGTTTAATAAATCTAAGTTAGAAATAGAAAGAAATTTAGAGCAAATGAGAGCTATGGAAAACGGTTTAATTATTAAAGTAGGTTTATGTGATTCAAAACCTTTAGGAGTAGATACTGAAAAGGATTTAATAAAAATAACTAAGGAAATGAATTCCGTATGAAAGAAAAAATTAAAATAGCTTTTCAAGGCGAAAAGGGCGCATATTCTCACCTAGCATGTTTGGAAATTTTTCCAAACGTTGAACCAATTGCATGTTCTACTTTTGAGGATGCTTTTCAACTCGCAAAAGATAGTTCAGAATATAAGATTGTTATACCAATAGAAAATTCTTTAGCAGGAAGAGTTGCGGATATACATTATTTAATTCCAAAATATAAACTTCAGATACATGCGGAACATTTTCAAAAGGTTACTCATAATTTATTAGGAATTAAAGGTTCAAAATTAAAAGATATAAAAACTGTAAGATCGCACGCCCAAGCTTTAGGACAGGCACAAAAATTTATTTTTGACAATAAATTAGTATCTATAATTTCAGCTGATACAGCCGGTTCTGCAAAATTTATTTCTGAACAAAAACAAAAGAGTGAAGGGGCCATAGCTTCAAATCTAGCAGCAAAAATTTATAATTTAGAAATACTAAAATCAAACGTCGAAGACGAATCTGGAAATGTTACTAGGTTTTTCATTATGGGAAGAGATTCAAAACAACCTGAGTTTAAAGATAAACAATATATTACAAGTTGTATTTTTAAACTTAAAAGTATCCCGGCTGCTTTGTACAAGGCTTTAGGTGGCTTTGCTACAAATGGCGTAAACTTATGTAAGTTAGAAAGTTTTTCAGTTAAAAATACCTTTGACCAAGTTAATTTTTACATAGATATTGAGGGACATATCGAGAATCCATCAATAAAAAAAGCACTTGAAGAATTAGGATTTCATACTCAGAAATTAGATGTTTTGGGGGTTTACGAAGCTCATCAGTTCAGATTGAAAAATAAATAAACAACCTACGGGTATGCTGTAGTTTTATTTTGATACTGATATAATAAAATCGGAGGCTGGCAGCGGGTGGAATTTTTTGCACAACCCGGTCAGAACGGAAACGTAGCAGCCGTAACAAAATATTTCAGGTTGTTGTTCAGTCTCCTTATATAAGCTATGGAAAAAAACAAACATAAGATTTTAGCTCTAAAATACAGACCAAAAAATTTTAAAGAGTTAATTGGTCAAGACATCATGGTTGAAACCATAGTGAATTCAATAAAATTAAATAAAATACCAAATGCTTACTTGCTTACTGGAATTCGTGGTACAGGAAAAACAACAACAGCTCGCTTGATTGCAAAAGCATTAAACTGCGATAAAGATTTTTTTAAAGAAGAAAACTGTGATTGCAGTCATTGTGAAGAAATTGCAAACTCAAAACATCTTGATGTTTTAGAAATGGATGCAGCCTCAAGAACAGGAATTGATGATGTTAGAGAATTAATAGAGTCCTCAAAATATAATCCCACAAGCGCAAAATATAAAATCATAATTTTAGATGAGGTTCACATGTTATCAAAGCAAGCATTTAATGGACTATTAAAAACCTTGGAAGAACCACCTCCTCATTTAAAATTTATTTTTGCAACTACCGAAGTAAAAAAAATACCAGTTACGATTATTTCAAGATGTCAAAGATTTGATTTACATAGAGTACCAATAAAAGATTTATTAACAAATCTTGAAAAAATTTTAAATATAGAAAATGGAAAAATTTCTAAAGCAGCATTAATATTAATAGCCAAAGCTGCTGAAGGATCGGTAAGAGACTCACTGTCTTTACTAGATAGGGCTCTTGTAAGTCATAATATTGAAGAAAAAGAAATTGACGAAAATTTTGTAAGAAAAATGCTAGGAATAGCAGATAGATCAAAGATTTTAGATCTACTAAACTTCATTTTTCAAGGTGATCAAAAAAAATCTTTAACGCAGCTAAAAGAATTGATTAACCAGGGAATTGAACCTGTTAACTTTTTAAATGACCTCTTAGAAATAATTTATTTTATGCAGCAAAAAAAAAGCATAGGAAGTCTGGATTCAGATTTGTACATATCAGAATCAGAACAGGAAATTATTGGTCAAATTTCAAAAGATGTTGAAATGTCCACGCTAATAGTTTTTTGGCAATTTATTTTGAAAGTATTAGACGAGCTGTCCTTAGTAACGAGTCCAATTCTATCCCTTGAAATGTTGGTGGTCAGACTAGTTCATTTGAAAGCAATGCCTTCTTATGAAAATGTACTAGAATCTCTGAAAAAAAATAATTTAAGTAAATTAGAGGAAAACGACAACGCAGGAACAGACACGCCTATTAATAAAAAAAATTTTCTGGAAGAAGAAAACGAAAATACGAAAATTTCTAAAGAACAAATAAAAAATATATCGCAAGCAAAACCAATATTATCTTCACAAGTTCAAAAAGATCCTAAACATAGCAACAATGACAAAAAAATTTCATCTTTTGAAGATTTAATTAATTTATCAATAGAAAATAAAGAAATTCATTTAAAATATGATTTAGAAAATAATGTAAACCTAATTAAATTTTCCGAGGGAAAAATTGATATAAGCTTTAATGAGAATTTGGATAAAAATTTTGTTAGAAATTTATCACAAAAATTACTTGAATGGACGGGTAATCGATGGGTTATTACTTTGGCAAAGGAAGTTGGACAAAAAACTTTTTCTGAACTTAAGAAAATAAAAACTAAAGAATTGCTTGAGCTAGAAAAAAAAGGGGAATTATACGGAAAATTTAAAAATATTTTTTCTGATGTAGAATTATTAGAAGTGAAAAAAAAGGATTAGGTTATGCCAGATTTTACAGATTTATTATCTCAAGCAAAAAAAATGCAAGAAAAAATGAAAGAGACCCAAGAAGCATTAAAAAAAATTGAAGTTGAAGGAGTATCCGGAGGTAATGCGGTAAAAGTAATTATGAATGGAGATGGAGAATTAAAAAAAATTAGTTTTGATGAAAGTTTACGCCAAGAATCAAAAGAAATTTTTGAAGATTTAATTGTTGCAGCACATAATGATGCTAAGTCTAAATTAAAGAAAAAAACATCTGAGGAACTTTCAAAAGTCACAGGTGGGATTGACTTGCCTCCAGGATTTAAACTTCCCTTTTAAGGAAAAAAATGGCTGAAGATAATGTAAAAGAAATAGAAGATTTAATAAAAATAGTTTCAAAACTTCCTGGACTAGGGCCCAAATCAGCAAAAAGAATTGTATTAAAGCTCATAAATAACAGGGAAGAATTAATTAAGCCACTAACAAATATGTTGGCTAAAGTTTATAAGAATGTAACAAGATGTAGGCTTTGCGGTAATCTTAAATCTGTAAATTCAAATTGCGTTTGTTCAACCAAAAAATATGATCAAATTTGTGTAGTAGAAAACATTGCTGATATGTGGGTCATTCAGGGAAGCGGGATATTTAAAGGATATTATCATATATTGGGTGGAACATTGCCTTCTTTTGAAAACAAAAATACCAGCAATGGACTACTAATCGACTCATTAGTGGATAGGGTAAAAAAAAATTCTATTAAAGAAGTAATTCTTGCAACGAGCGCGAGTATTGAGGGAGAAACAACATCACATTATATATCTGATAGTCTAAAAGATACAAAAGTAAAAATCACAAGATTAGCCAAAGGGGTTCCTGTCGGAGGAGAAATTGAATTTTTAGATGACGGAACTCTGTTCTCTGCTTTTAAAAACAGGGGCCCAATGGCAAAAGATTAAACTTTTTCGTAAAGTGGCAGCGTTAAAAAATCATCAAAATTTTCTTTAGTTATCATGTCACGAAAAGTTTTGGCTGCAAGATCAAAAGAAACATGATCTAAGCTGCTATCACCTGTATTCTTTTTCCAAGTTACAAATCTTTTTTTAATTTTATCAAGCTCATCTTCAATTAATTTATCAATTAGTTTTTCATCAAGTATTCTTCCATCATCTAATTTTACTTTGTATTTTAGCCAAACCCAAAGTTGAGCTCTGCTCACCTCACAAGTAGCTGCATCTGCCATTAAATAATTTACTACGCAGCAACCAGTTCCAATTATCCAAAAAGCTAAGTATTCAATACCTTCATTTAAATTTTCTCTCACTCCCGACTCAGTGATTGCATTATCAATTTTTGGTTCTGTTAATAAATCTCTTCTATTTATTTTTTGATTATTAAATTTGTTCAGTTGATTTGGCCCTTTGAAATTTTTTTCAAAAATACTTTTTACAGGTTCAACCAAACTTGGATGCGCGACCCAGGCGCCATCGTTACCTTGAACTAATTCTCTTTCTTTATCTTTTTTTACACCAGCAAGAGCTCTATCATTTATTTCTTTTGGATTTGCTTTTGCAATAACTTGAGCAGACATTCCACCCATTCCAAATGCTCCTCTTTTATGACAAGTATTCACAAGCAATTTATTATAATTTGACATAAACGGAACAAACATATTTACCTTAGATCTATCTGGTAAGATTACTTTTTGGGTATTTCTATAAACCTTTTGGTATGAAAAAAGATAATCCCATCTTCCCGCATTTAAACCAACTATATGATCTCTTAGTTCCCATAAAAACTCATCCATTTGAAACACAGCATTAATTGTTTCAATTAAAACAGTAACTTTTACTGTACCAATTACTAAACCTAATTTTTTTTCACAAAAAGAGATTAAATCATTTAGCAATCGGCACTCTAAATAATGCTCCAGTTTTGGTAAATAAAAATAAGGTCCACTTCCATTTTCAATCAATTTTTTTGCGTTATGAAATAGTGCAAGACCTAAATCAAAAAAGGTACCTGATACTCTTTCATCGCCAACTTTTACATTTTTTTCATCAAGGTGAAGACCCCTAGGTCTGACAATCAAAACTGCTATTTTTTCATTTAACTTATATTTTTTTCCACTTTTTTGATCAGTAAAATCAATTTTTCTATTGATAGCATCTTTTAAATTAAGTTGTCCTTGCATCAAATTATCAAAGGTCGGTGTTAACGAGTCTTCAAAATCAGTCATGTAACAATCTGCTCCAGAATTTAATGCAGATATAAACATCTTCTTAGGTACAGGAGGTCCAGTAATTTCAACTTGTCTTTTTAAAAGATCTTTAGGAATATTTTTTATTTTCCAACTTTCTTCTCTAATTTTTTTAGTTTCAATAAGAAAATCTAATTTTTCTCCATTATCAATAGCTTTTTGCCTCTTTTTTCTTTCGTTTAGCAGCTCTAACCTTTTGCTATTAAATTTTTCATGAATTTCTTGGATAAATTGTAGAGCTTCATTAGATATAATTTCACTATATCTAGGTCTAGACAAAATTTTGCCATCAATTTTTATGCTTTTACTCATTACAAATATTTATGTATTATATAGTTAATTAAGTATTATCCAATTAATTAAATGAAAAACTATTTAGATTTTGAGCGCGATATAAAAGATTTAGAAGAAGAGCTAGAAAAATTAAAAGATCCTTTTAATAAAGAAGGTTTATCACAAGTTGAAACAGGAAAAATATCACAGATACAAAGCGAAATTGATAATAAGTTAAGAATCTCTTATGCAAATCTAAATGCATGGCAAAAAACTCAAGTAGCAAGACACGAAGAAAGACCAAAAGCAAAATTTTTTATCCAAAATTTGTTTAAAAATTTTATTAATTTATCTGGTGATAGGCGTTTTTCTGAAGACGAGTCAGTGTTAGCAGGTTTTGCCGAGTTCGAAGGCAGATCCATTTTAGTTTTAGGTCAGGAAAAAGGTGAAGATTTAGACAGTAGATTAAAAAGAAACTTTGGAATGATGAGACCAGAAGGCTATAGAAAATGTATACGATTAATGAAACTTGCAAACAAATTTAATATACCCGTAGTATCATTTATTGATACACCTGGCGCTTATCCAGGTATTGGAGCTGAGCAAAGGGGGCAGGCCGAAGCAATAGCAAGCTCCATAGAATGTTGTATGTCATTAGAGGTTCCAATAATTTCAATCATCATTGGTGAAGGTGGATCTGGAGGAGCAATAGCACTAGCATCAGCAAATAAAGTTATCATGTTCGAAAATGCAATTTATTCTGTTATATCTCCAGAAGGTTGTGCTTCTATTTTATGGAGAGATCCCAGCAAATCTTTAGAAGCAGCAAATGCAATGAAGCTAACTTCAAATGATCTTTTAAAAATGGAAATTATAGACGAGATAATAAAAGAGCCAATCGGTGGTGCTCATAGAAATAAAGAAGCAGTCATTACGTCCACCAGAGAAGCACTAGTAAAATACTTGGAAGAATTTAAAAAATATACAAGAGATGAAATACTTCAACAAAGAAAAAATAAATTTTTGAAAATTGGAAAACCAAAAGCTTTTAAATTTTATTCTGAAAAAAATGAATGGATTTTAAAAAATACTTTTTTTACGAAAGTTAAGGAAATTTCTTTTCGCTTTAAAAAAGAATTAATAATAATTTCTCTATTAACCTTTTTAGGGATTATATTTTTGATTTAAAATTACAAAAAGCCACAGCAATGTTTATATTTTTTTCCTGTTGCTGGACATTTTTCATTTCTAGATATTTTTTCGTCTTTTTTTATTACTAACAAGCATTTCGGATTATTTTGAAATTCTTTTTTTGGTTTATCTATTTTTTCAATTTTGTTTTGGCTTTCAGTTTCTATTTCTAAATTATTTAAAAAGGTAATGAAGTCAGTTTTTATTTTGTTTAGCAAGTTTTCAAATAATCTAAAAGCCTCCCTTTTGAATTCTTGCAAAGGATCTTTTTGAGCATATCCTCTTAATCCTACCACTTGTCTTAAATGCTCAAGGTATTGAAGGTGAGATCTCCATAAAAAATCCACAGTTTGAAGGAATATTCTTTTTTCAAGCTCTAGATTTATTTTTTCTGTTATCTTTTCGCTTCTTTTATTTCTTAGTTCTGAAAATCTTTCTTTCATCATATTTTCAAATTCTTTATTTTTTAAATTAGAAATACCTTTAAAATCTGAATCTTTAAAAGTCTTACCCACTACAGGTTTAATTTTTGTTATGAAAGCATCTTGCTTATTATCTCTTACGTAAACTTCTCTTTCGTTTGAAAAAACTCGTAACAAATCTTCAGTGAATGAATTTATTATTTCATCCATATCACTTGTTTTTAGTATTTTTTTTCTTTGTTCAAAAATTACCTGCCTTTGGTCATTCATTACATCATCAAACTTAAGTAAAGTTTTTCTTATATCGAAATTTCTTGCTTCAACTCTTTGTTGTGCTCTTTCTAAAGCTTTATTTATCCAGGGGTGATCTATCGATTCTCCTTCTTTTAGACCAAATTTTTTCATGATTGTGTCGATCGATTCAGAGCCAAAAATTCTCATTAAATCGTCCTCTAAACTTATATAAAAAATTGATTTTCCAGGATCACCTTGTCTCCCCGATCTTCCTCTTAGCTGATTGTCGATCCTTCTGCTTTCGTGTCTCTCAGTACCAATTACAAATAAGCCACCATTTTTTACCACTTCATCTTTTTCTTTTAAAATAAATTCTTGGTTTTTTTTTAACTCGTCTTTGCCTAAATAATTTAAATTTCCTCCTAACTGAATATCTGTTCCTCGGCCAGCCATATTCGTTGCTATAGTTATTGATCCTAGTTTGCCAGCTTCAGCAATTATACTTGCCTCTTTTTCATGATTTTTTGCATTTAAAACATTGTGTTCTATTTTTTTTTCTTTAAGAAAAGATGAAATCTTTTCCGATTTTTCTATACTTGTTGTTCCAACCAAAACAGGTTGATTATTTTTTTTACACTCTTCAATTTTTTCTACAATAGCTTTATATTTTTCTTTTTCAGTTCTATAAATTTGATCATTTAAATCTGCTCTCACCATAGATTTATTTGTAGGCACAGAAACCGTTTTTAATTTGTAAATATCATAAAATTCTTCAGCTTCAGTGACAGCAGTTCCTGTCATACCTGATAATTTTTTGTAAAGTCTAAAATAGTTTTGGTAAGTAATAGAGGCTAAAGTTTGATTTTCACTTTGTATTTCAACTTTTTCTTTTGCTTCCAGGGCCTGATGTAATCCATCAGAGAATCTTCTTCCCTCAAGCGTACGACCTGTGAATTCATCTATTATTTGTACTTTATTGTCCTTAACAATATAATCTGTGTCTTTTAAAAAAAGTAAGTTTGCTTTTAAGGCTTGGTTGATATGATGGACCAAGTTAATATTTTGTGAATCATAAAAATTATTATTTTTTAGAAGACCATAAGTATGTGATAATTTTTCAATTTTATTTATACCTTTTTCTGAAAGCATAACATTTTTATTTTTTTCATCTAACTCATAGTCATCTTTATCAAGTTCTTTTATAAAATTATTACATACAAAATATTGATCTGATTTGTCTTCTGTTGGGCCAGAAATTACTAGCGGGGTTCTTGCTTCATCAATAAGAATACTGTCGACTTCATCAACTATACAAAAAGAATGATCTCTTTGAACCATTTCTTCCACATTATATTTCATGTTATCTCTTAAATAATCAAAACCAAACTCGTTATTAGTTCCGTAAGTTACATCGCATTGATAATTTTTTTTTCGCGTGGCATCATCCATTTCGTTTGTGATACAACCCACTGATAGTCCTAAAAAATTATATACTTTACCCATCCAGGTCGCATCACGATTTGAAAGAAAGTCGTTTACTGTGCAGACGTGGACACCCTTGCCAAGAAGGGCATTTAAGTATACTGGCAATGTCGCTGATAAAGTTTTCCCCTCACCTGTCTTTTGCTCGGCAATTTTTCCTTGATGAAGAACAATGCCAGCAATAAGCTGTACATCAAAATGTCTTTCGTTAAGTGTTCTTTTAGCCGCTTCTCTTACCAGCGCAAAAGCTTCTGGTAGCAATGCATCTAAGTTGCTTCCATTTTTAATTTTTGATTTAAATTCTGCAGTCTTGATGGGAAAATTTTTGTCAGGTAGATTTTTGATTTTTTCTTCCCAACTGTTAATTTTTTCTACTATTAATTTTAATTTTTCAATCTCTCTTTGACTTGAATTTCTTATGAATTTGCCGATAATACTGCTAATATTTAACATAAATAATTATATTGTTTTAAACATGACTTATATAACCACTAATAGCAGATTTTAAATAGCAATGACTTTAAACTTGAAAAATTTATTTAATCCTAAAATCAAAATGTCGAAAATGGGCGAATTTCAGGAATTAAGACATATAGCAGGACTTGAATTATCAGCCATATCTGCTGATCTCTATGGAGATGGTAGAGATGATTTGGCTTTGTTTTATTTTAAAGATGGAGCTAATTTCGCGGCTGTTTACACAACATCCAGGGTTACCTCCGCAAGTATTAACTGGAATTTAAAAATAAAAAGACATTTTGTAAAAGCGCTCATGGTAAATACAAAAAATGCCAATACTTTTACAGGAATAAAAGGAGCTCAAGGGCTAAAAGAAATTGCACACACATTATCCAAAGCCCTTACTTTAAAGTCGTCACAAAACCCCAAGGGGGTCAGTGAAGTAATAAAAATAACGGACTTACTTTTTGCGTCAACTGGAGTTATTGGAGAGGATTTTCCACATTTAAAAATTAAAAATAGAATTCCTGAGTTAATAAAAAAATTAAGAACCGAACAAAATAAATTTGTTTGGTTTAAAGTAGCTAGTGCAATAATGACAACGGATACAAGACCTAAGGTTGCTTATGAAGAATGTAAAATGGGAAATAAAGTAATAAAAATTTCTGGAATAGCAAAGGGTTCTGGAATGATTGCACCCAACATGGCAACGATGTTGTCTTTTATATTTACAGATGCAAATATACCCTCTGTTTTTTTGAAAGCAATTTTAAAAAAAGTTACTGCCACGACATTTAATTCTATAACTGTAGACAGCGATACTTCAACGAATGATATGGTTGGCATATTTGCTACTGGTAAAGCTAAAAATTCAAAAATATATAATGTGTTAGATCCTAAACTACAGGACTTTGAAAAAGCTCTACATAGATTATGTTTAAATCTTGCAAAACAAATTGTAGTAGATGGTGAAGGTGCAAAAAAATTTATTACAATAAATGTAATTGGAGCAAGATCACAAGCTATGGCAAAAGCAGTTGGATTTTCTATTGCAAACTCTCCTTTGTTTAAAACTGCGATGGCATCGGGTGATCCAAACTGGGGCAGAATTATAATGGCTTGTGGAAAATCAGGAGAAAATATTGTTGCAAATAAAATACAATTAAAAATTGGAGAATATTTAGTTGCTGAACAAGGTAAAGCGGCTAAAGATTATAAAGAATCTGAAGTTAAAGAATATATGAAATGGGATTCAATAAATATTGAAGTTAACTTAAATCTTGGTAACGTCTCATACACAGTATATACATGTGATTTTACGCATGATTATATTGACATAAATGCAAATTATAGAAATTAATACTTGTTTTTTTTATATAAAAATAAATAGAATAGGCATTAAATGATTAAATATAATTTAACGTGCAAGTGTGGAGAAACATTTGAAAGCTGGTTTTTAAACTCAGCAGAATTTGATTCACTTTACAAAAAAAAAATTATAAAATGTATTTATTGCGATTCTTCTGTAATAAAGAAATCTGTGATGGCACCTAATGTGTCTAGTAAATCAAATAAAATATCAAAAAAAACTAAAGTAGAAAAAAATATCAAAAAACAACTTTTAGATTTTAGAAAATATATAGAAAAAAATTGTAAAAATGTTGGAGAAAACTTTTCTAGAGAAGCAAGAAGTATTCATTATGAAAATAAAAATTCTATGGGTATTTATGGAAAAGCTACAGCTGAAGAAACTTCTGAGTTAATAGAAGAAGGAATAGATATTGTAACTATACCTTGGGTAGATAATTCAGAAAATTAATTTTTTAGAAAAGTTGAAATATAATTTACAGAAGTATCTTTGCTTCTATTCCAACTATTAGATAATAAATCAAATTTCATTCCTACCGTCTCATCTACTAAAAAGTTATAACTAGTAGCAATATTTTTTAGGTCTTGTGGCGTCAAAAATTTTTCCCAATCATGCGTGCCAATCGGCAGCCATCTCAAAATATATTCAGCACCAATTATTCCAAAAATATATGATTTTAAGTTTTTGTTAAGTGTGGCAACAAACATAATTCCATTTTTTTTAATTAATCCAGAACAATTTTGAATAAATAAATCTACATTAGAGACATGTTCGACAACTTCCATATTTAATATTACATCAAATTCATTTTTAAAACTTAATTTTTCAGGAGAACAATGAATGTAATTAATATCTAAATTATTTTCTTTAGCATGCAATTTAGCAGCCTCTATATTATTTTTTGATGCATCAATTCCAGTTATATCAGCTCCTAATTTTTTCATTGGTTCACACAAAAGTCCTCCACCACAACCAATATCTAGTATTTTTAATTTTTTCAGCGGTTTGTGGTTTTCTGAATTAAGCTTAAAATGAGAAATTAATTTTTCCTCTATAAATTTAATTCGGGCTGGATTAAAAAGGTGCAAAGGCTTAAATTTTCCTTTTGGATTCCACCAATCCTTGGCTAGTTTAGAAAACTTTTCTATTTCTTTTTTATCTACTGTAGTCAAAATTATAATCTTTTAGATATACTTGTGCATTTTTGCAATTAAGAGTATTTATTACCAAATAATATACAAAGTAAATATCGTATTTTAGCATATGAAAAGAATAGTTATAAAATTTGGTGGTACTTCTGTCGGTAGTATAGAAAATATAGTGAATGCCGCAAAGATCGTACAAAAAAGACATCAAGAAGGAAATCAAGTAATAGTAGTTGTTTCTGCTATGGCTGGAGCAACAAATGATTTGATTAAAAAATCAAATGAGGTAAGTAAAAATTTTAACAAAGCCGAACTCGATGTATTAATGTCATCTGGCGAGCAAGTTACTTGTTCGCTATTATCTGGGGCGCTTATGGAACTTGGAATTAATGCCAGGTCTTGGTTGGGATGGCAAATTCCAATTCTTACAAATGATAACTATACATCTTCGCAAATTATAAAAATTAAAACAGATGAAATTTTAGATTTTATTTCAAAAAAAGGTATAGCAGTGATTCCTGGTTTTCAGGGAATTTCTTCAAAAGGCAGAATTACCACCTTAGGTCGAGGCGGATCAGATTTATCCGCAGTAGCAATAGCAAAATTTTTTGAAACAGATTCATGTGAGATTTATACAGATGTAGATGGCGTCCTTACTACAGATCCTTCAATAAATAAAAAGGCTAAGAAAATTGATAAAATATCTTATGAAGAAATGTTAGAGATGTCTTCTTTGGGAGCAAAAGTTATGCAACCTAATGCGGTTCAGGCGTCAATGGTGAATAATATTCCAATCCATGTAAGATCTACTTTTTCAGGAAAATCTGGAACGAAAATAGTTTCAGAAGATGAAACTGATGAAAAAAAAGTAATAACTGGTATAG
>CEUZ01039264.1_pt1 | contig 13122 bp, 13 predicted proteins | sample 361511 | NCBI WGS metagenome assembly CEUZ01 (sample SAMEA2622822, study PRJEB7988) | marine metagenome | biome: marine biome (ENVO:00000447); feature: surface water layer (ENVO:00002042); material: "saline water (ENVO:00002010), including plankton (ENVO:xxxxxxxx)" | depth 5 m
ATTATTCATTTTATAAAAAATAATTTATAAGTATTTTATATATATGGCCAAAATAATCAGTTTTTTAAAGTTTATTTTTTATATTTCTATAATATTTCTTATTATACTAAGCCTATTTCCTGGATCTTTGCTTGGCCTTGTGTTTTATCAGGATATAGGCAAAGAACCCAACTTAATAAGCAATCCTTTTGGCACGAGTATTAATCATTTTATTTCTTATTTTTATGTTTCTATTCTTGGCTTATGTCTTTATTTAAGAGACGAGAAATTTAAAAAAATAGTCTACGGATTGTTTTTTTTGTCAGCAAGTCTCGAAATATTGCAGTTTGTAATACCAAATAGAGCTTTTCAACTTTATGATTTAATCGGCAATTTTATAGGTGTACTAGTTGCTTATTTTTTAGTAAAGATTTATTTACACATTAGTAATCATGAATAAGTTTGATGAAAGAGAAAAAAGTTTTGAAAAAAAGTTTGTAAAAGATGAAGAGCTTCAATTCAAAATTGCTGCTAAAAAAAATAAATATCTTGGTCAATGGGTAGCAGAAAAGCTTGGATACAATCCAGAGCAAGAAAAAGAATATATACAATCTGTGATTAAGGCTGATTTTCAAGAAGCGGGCGACGAAGATGTTTTTAGGAAAATTAAAGCCGACCTGAAAGATCAAAATGTTTCGGACGAAGATATCAGAAAAAAAATGGACGAGCTTAATGAAAAAGCTAAGTCTGATTTTATTTAGTTTATCAATTCTTATTACATTACAAACGGCATCTATTAGTAATGATAAAACTATTTTAGGCAAAGCAAAAGTTATTGACGGCGACACAATAAAAATTGATAAAAAAAAAATCAGACTTTTTGGTATTGATGCACCTGAAAAAGAGCAAATTTGTAAAAAAGTGTATTTGAGTTTTTTTATATTTAGTTTTCGAAAAGATTATAAATGTGGAGAAAAATCTACTTTGGCATTAAAGAAGAAATTAAAAGATAAAAAAGTTAAATGTATTCTTGAGAAAAACAAAGATAAATATAAGAGAAATATCGGAACGTGCTTTGTCAAAAATCAAGATATTAACAAGTGGCTTGTAAGAAACGGTTATGCTTTAGCATATAAGAGATATTCAAAAAAATATGTATTAGAAGAACAATATGCAAAAGAAAATAAATTAGGAATATGGAAAGGAACATTTATTGAGCCAGAAAAATGGAGGAGAAATATGAACTAAATTCTTATATAAAATAAGAAGTGATTCATTTTTATAAAATAAATAAATTTATTTTGGTTTTATTATTTTTTTTAACTGCCTGTTCTTCAATTCCTAAATATCCTTCTAATGCCTGTAAAATTTTTGGTGAACGTTATCTTTGGTACAAACACACTAAAAAAAGCTCAGAAACTTACGGCGCACCCATTCATATTATTTTAGCTTTTGTTAATAAAGAATCTGGATTTAATCGCTGGGCTAAACCTAAAAGAACAAGATTATTTAAAATAGTGCCTTATAAAAGACCATCAAGTTCTTTTGGATATTCTCAGGCAGTTAATAAAACATGGGAATTATATAAGTCAGAAACAGATAATACTTTAGCTTTGCGCACTCGTTTTAAAGACTCAGTCATGTTTATAGGTTGGTATATAAATAAAACTAATAAAATTAACAGGATTCCATTTAATGATCCTTACCGACAATATTTGAATTATTATTTGGGCTGGGGCGCTTATGCTAAGAAAGTTTATAAAACAGATAAAAAAGCAATCATTTTTGCAAAAAGTGTAGAAAAGCAATCTAAAATTTACAAAAGTCAACTAAGAGAATGTCAAAAAAGTTTAGACAAAAAAAAATATATTATCTTTTAAGTTCTTTACTTAATTGGATGTCAACCGCATCGATTCTTTTAGTATTTTTTGTTAGCAGCACATACATTGTTGGTGTTACATACAGTGTAAAAAAAGTTGATATAAGCATACCTCCAAATATTGTTGCACCAACAGCCAAACGACTACCTTCTCCTGCGCCAGGCCCTATGTTTCCGATTAATAAAGGAACCATCGCAATCATTGTAGAAAGTGAGGTCATTATGATTGCACGAAACCTTCTTCTACAAGATTCTAAAGCAGCGCTTTGTATATTTTTTCCATCCCTTCTAAGTTGATTGGCCCAATCAACTATTAAAATAGAATTTTTTGTGGAAATTCCTATTAGGATAACTAACGCAATTTGAGAAAATATATTTATGCTTGAATTAAAAAGTAAAATAAAAATTATTCCACCAAAAACGCTTAAAGGCACTGTTAACATTATTACTGCTGGATGGATAAAACTATTGAAGTTTGCTGCCATAACTAAAAACGCTGTTAATAAAGCTAATCCAAATATTATGAAAAGTTCATTACTAGTTTCTTTTAATTCTTCTGATTTTCCTTTCCATTCAATTCTTGCTTCAGGAGTATTTTTTCTTACAATATTTTCAAGAAAATCCAAGGCTTCGGAAAGAGTATAGTTCCCAACAAGTCTAGCGCTAATAGTTACTGCACGTTGCCTATCATAACGAGCTAATATTTTTGCTGAACCAACCTCTTCAAATTCAACAAGATTAGCTAATGATATTAACTTTCCTGTAGTATCCGAACGTACAAAAATTTTGCTTAAGCTTTCACTTTTTTTTCTATTTTCAATATCAGCTTGAAGAATAATTGGATATTCTTTTCCCAGCTGATTAAATTTTGTGACAGTTTTACCTGAAAATAGTGTACTTACTGTTGTTCCAATCGATTTTATAGAAACACCCAAGTCTTGTGCCTTTTTTCTATTAATTACTAATTTTATTTCAGGTTTATTTTTAGAATAATCTGACTCTACAGCAGCTAAGTTTCTATTTTTTCTTAATTCCAACATTATTGAATTTTGCCACCTTTCTAATTGTTCATAGCTATTACCCAACAAGACCATTTGAACTGGTTTATTATAACTACTTACCCGAATACTTTGTGGAGATATGGGAAAGGCCAGAGCCTGTGGAACAGTTACGATTTTTCCGATTGCTTTTCTCATAATTTTTTTTGCACTTTCATCTCTGTCTTTCCAATGATCCAACAAAGCAATAATAATAAAACTATTATATGATTTACTAGCTCTACCAAAGCCAGGTACTCTCATAATTACTCTTTTGTATGACTCACCTTCTTTTTTAATTAGTGGAATTAGTCTACTCTCAATTTCTTCGGCTTTGTCCGCCGTGTATTGAAAAGAGCTTCCCTCATCAGTTTTACCTATAACTAGATAAACTCCTCTGTCTTCTTGCGGGAGCAATTCCTTGGGTGAAAAATTAAAAAGTAGTATGGATGCAATTACTACAAAAAACATAAATCCAACCACAGTCTTTTGCTTATTGATCCAATAATTGAGTGTTTCTGAGTAAAATTCTAAAAAAGATTTATAATAATGTTCGAATTTTAAAACTATTTTAGATTTTTTGGTATTTTTATTTAGAAACTTGCTTCCCAGCATCGGAGAAAGTGTTAAAGCCACCAAAGAAGAAACAATAATTGCGAAAGTTAAGGAAATTGCAGTTTCTCTAAATAATGTTCCGGATATTCCTTCAATAAATATTAAGGGCAAGAATACAGCCACCAGAACTAGAGTAGTTGAAATTATTGCAAAAGTTACACTCTTTGATCCATTTACAGAAGCTACCAAAGGTGTTTCGCCATTTTCTACTCTATTGTAAATAGCATCGGTCATTATTATAGAATCGTCCACGACTATGCCTATCGCTAAAATTGCTGCTAAAAGTACAAAAATATTTATAGACAAATCAAAAAGCCATAAACCCAAAGCAGCAGAAATAAGACTAACAGGAAGGGCTACAGCAGGGACAATTACAGCTTTTAAATTACCCAAAAACAAATAAATTATTATCACAACTAATACAAAAGCTATGGCTAATGTTTTGTATACTTCGTTTATTGCAGCATTAATATAAGTAGCTCTATCAAATGAAACGCCCAATTTTAGTCCATCTGGCAAAGTTTTTTGAACTATTTTAATTCTTTCTCTTATTTTTTTCGATAATTCTACCGTAGACGCCCCGCTTTTCGCATAAATTCCTATTCCAACAACTTTTTCGTTGGGTTGTCCATCTTTACTCTGCGCTTTAAAAAGAGTTTTTTCTGAAACCGGTCCATATTTTACTTCAGAAATATTTTCTAAGCGAATAACACTATTTTTAATTTTTTTTATAGGTAATTGCTTTATTGAGTTTAAATCTTTATACGCTTTATCAAGATTAATTGTTAAATCAATATTGGTCGCTTCTAAACTTCCCGCAGGAAGGCTGATATTTTCTTTTTTTAAAGCTTGCTCAACCTCTTGTACGGTTAGGTTGTTGGCTGCTAGTTTAGTTGGAGATATATATACTCTAACACTTAATTCGCGAAGGCCTCCGACTAAAATTCTTCCTACTCCTTTAACATTTGAAAAATTGTCTACAAGATATCTTCGAGTATAATCTCCAATTTCTAAATCACTCCACGTTGTTGACGAAACAGATAGCCACATAGAAGTTGTAAAGCCAGCGCTCTGCTTAAGTATTTCGGGTGCATCCGCATCTTCTGGAAGATTATCTGATACTCTGCTTACCCTATCTCTAATATCGTTCGTTGCTGCATCAAGATCAATGGATGTATCAAATTCAATTTTAATTGTTGCTCTTCCATTTTCTGACGTTGAATCAATATTCTTTATTCCCTCAGCTCCCCCAATTACATCTTCAATTATTTCAACGATTTCACTTGATATGATTTCGGCTGATGCACCTTGATAATCTACTTGTATTTGAACAACAGGCGGTTGGAGGCCGGAGGGCAATTCCCGGACTGGTAATTTCCAGAATACGAACAATCCAAAAACTACTAGTATCATTGAAAAAACTGCCGAAACTACTGGTCTGCGAATTGAAAGATCTGTAATAAACATTTAAATTTTTTATTGAGATTTAATTATAGGTTTTACTTTCATGTCCGGCCTAACTTTAGTTAGTCCTTCGGCTATTACTTTATCACCTTCACTTAAGCCGTTCAAAATCTCAATATTTCCTTTATAACGGATACCTGTTTTGATTTCCGTTTTTTTAATTAAGTTGTTTTCAATTACTTGATAAATAAATTTTTTATTTCCTTCATGCATGACACTTGTGTCGGGAATGCTTAATGCATTCTTTTCATTATAAAAAATTTCTATTTCAAGAAGCGATCCTGGAATTATTTCAGTATTTTCATTGTTAATTTTTGCACGTGCCAATATAGATCGTGTCTGTGCGTCTACACGTGAGGCTACAGATTCAATTTTTCCATCATAAGTTTTGTTTTTATATGCAGAAAATTTTGCTTTAAGTTTAAGGTCTTTTTTAAGTATTGCTGCATAAACCTCAGGTATTTTCAAGTCGCACAAAACCTTTTTAGAATCGTCAATTGTGAGAATAATTGTATTTTCTGAACCTAAGCTGCTTCCGCTAATACCTCTTTTTCCAATAATACCTGCAAAAGGAGCTGTAATTATTTTAGATGATAATTTGGCTATAACATCTCCTTTTTTAACTTTTGTATTAAATTTAATTGGTTCTAGTAATTCATTTTTTTTTATTTTGTACGAGGAAGTTTTGCTACTAAGGGAAGTACAATAGCTTTCCAAAGATTGGCTAAAATTTTTATTGGTTACCATTTCAACTATGACTCCAGGGGGAGGACGTTTAGAAAATTTTTTCTTAAAATAAAGTCCTGCTCCGATACGTCCAATTATGACCAAGGCAATTATTAGGAAGAATATGATTATTCCAATAGTTATTTTTTTTGATTTTTTCATTTATTTTTTCCCATATTCAGTCCAACTACCAAGATATATTTTTGGGATATAATCATCATTTATTAAAGAATATGCAAGAGCAAGAGTTGCCGCTGTTACTGAGCTTCCGCAGCTAGTTACAATTTTTTGGCCATTTATTCCCAACGAGTCGAATTTTTTCTTTAAATTTTTTTTATTAATAAATGTATTGGTATTCTTATCTATTAATTCATTAAATGGTAAAGACTTAGAATTATGAATAGAGCCACTTTTAACATCCGGCCGAGGTTCAGCTTCTAATCCTAAAAAACGATTTTTGCTTCTTGCATCTACAACTGTAAATTCCTTTAATTTAATATTATTTTCGATTTGCCATTTAAACTTAATCATCGATTTATTTTCTTTTGCTACATATTTGGAAATTGTATTTTTTGTTTCTTTGTTCGTAACTTTTCTATTTTCTAGTAGCCATTTTTTTAGTCCACCATCTAAAACAAAAACAAGATTTCTAGCATGTCCAAAATAAATAAATTGAAACCACATACGGCATGAACTTATTAAATCTGAATTATCGTAAATAACTATAGTTGAATTATTAGAAATGCCTACTTCAGATAAATTTTTTTCCCAATTTTTTTTTTCAGGCAAAAAATGATTATGAGGTAAATTTTTATTTTGATCCGAAACTTGGTCTAAATCAAAAAAAATAGCATTTTCAATATGATTTTTTTTATATTCAGCACGTGCATCTCTATCTTTTTTGAGATGCCAAGATGCATCAATTATTTTAACTTTGCTTAAATTTTTGTTAAGCCATTCAGTAGAAACCAAAGTCATTTTTTAGTTTTTTTTTGAAAATATTTTTGGTGATATTCTTCTGCTTTGCAGTAATTTTTTTCCTTAGATATTTTTGTAACTGCTTTTCCACCTAGTTTTTGGTTTACTTGATCCAAAACCTTTTGCGCAATTTTTTTCTCGGCATCAGTATTATAAAAGATTTCTGAACGATATTGATGTCCAACATTTGGACCTTGCTGGTTAGGTGTTGTTGGATCATGAAATTTAAAGAATAGTTTGGTTATATCCTCGTATGAAATTATTTTTGGATCAAACTCTACTTTAACAACTTCAACATGCTCAGTGCCCCCTCCGCAAACCTGTTCATAACTTACATTTGAAGTTTTGCCTCCACAATAGCCGCATTCAGTAGAAATCACGCCGGGAACTCCTTCGTATTTTGTCTCGTCCCAAAAACAGCCAATGCCACCTATAAATTTCTGCATAATATTTTTTAAATTAATGATAAATATAAATGAAAATACCAAAATGATCAAAAATCAAAACCATTTAGGCGGAATATGCATGATCTTAAGTGTTTTATTTTTTTCACTCATGGACGTTTTGATAAAAATAACAGACGAATACGATGTCGGGCAAGTTATGTTTTCCAGAGCTATTTTTGGTCTTATTCCAATATTTTTTTTAATACCCAAAAAACGATTAAAAGATTTTTATAAAACAAAACGTGTTGGATTACATTTTTATCGTTCTTTTATTGGGGCGATTGCGATGTGGGCCATTTTTGTAGGATTAAGAAATTTAGAATTAGCAGAAGTTACTTCCATAGCTTTTTCAGGACCTATTTGGGTAGTTATATTTTCAATTTTATTTTTGGGCGAAAAAATAAAAGCAAAACGCTGGACAGCAGTAGGCCTTGGATTTGTTGGAGTTATTATTATTTCAAAGCCAGGATTTGATGATTTAAATTTTTATTACATTTACCCAATAATATTTACTCTTGGTTTCGCCGGAGTTTCTATATTTATTCGTAAATTAACACTTGTTGGCGAGCCTGTTTATTTAATTGCATTTTATTTTTCAATTTGTTCCGCAATTTTTGGTCTTTTTACTTTACCATTTGGAGGATGGTCCATACCTTCAAATTATGATTTAGGTTTGTTGGTTTTAATAGGAATTTTTGGAAGTGTAGCAAATTTACTTCTTACAAAATCATATCAGTTAGCAGAAGTATCACTTACAACTCCGTTAAAATATTTAACATTAGTTTTTGCAATTATTTTTGGATTTTATATTTTTAATGAAATTCCTAGCATTTACACATTGTCCGGAGCGGGTTTAATTGTTATCTCTTCTGCTATAATATTTGTAAGAGAACACCAATTAAAAAAACCAATCACTTTGCCTAGACAACAATGAAGCGTCCTCCAATTTATTGGCGAAGAACTAAGATGGCATTATCAAGAAAAGATCCAGTTTTAAAAAAAATAATAAAAAAATTTAAAAAAGGTCATCTAACTAGTAGAAACAATCCTTTTTTTTCCTTGTGCCGTACTATAGTAGGTCAACAAATTAGCACTAAAGCGGCCGATTCAATTTGGGCTAAATTTGAAAAAAAATGTAAAAAAAATATTAGTCCCAAAACAATATTAAAAATACATTCGCGTAAACTAAAAAGTTCTGGACTTTCTCGACAAAAAATTAGCTATTTAAAAAATGTTGCCAAAGCATTTCAAAATAAATCTTTTGATTTAAAAAAAATTAAAAAAATGAATGATGAAGAGGCTATTAATTATATTACAAAACTAAAAGGTCTAGGTGTCTGGAGTGCTGAAATGTTTTTGATGTTCAATTTAAACAGACCAAATATATTTCCAGTAAAAGATATTGGATTGCTTAGAGCAATTTCCAAGAACTACAAAACCTCCTATCCACCTAGTAAGAAATTTTTAAATAAAATATACAAGTTACATAATGGAAATCTCACAACATTTACTTGGTATATGTGGAGATCAATTGATCCAGCAGATGTAGAATATTAAATATCTTTGTCGTTTAACTCTTTTAATCGCAGAATAGCAATTTGCTTTACTTGATGTACTGCTTCATTAAATTCTGTTTTAGGATCAGAAGAAATTCTTTTTCTAAAATTATTTAAAATTTCAATTTTGGTTTTTCCTTTTACAGATAAAATAAAAGGAAAGCCAAATTTTTTATAAGAATTATTAAGTTTGTTAAATTCATGAAGCTCATCTTCGCTACACTGATCTAAGCCGGCATTTTTTTGTTCTTTCAAAGAATCTGGGGTAAGCGAGCTTACTTTTGTTTTATTGGCTAAATCTGGATGATTATTTAGAATTTTTAATTTTTTTTCTTTGGTAGCATTTTCAAAAATATTAACCATTTTTGATGATAATTCATTAAAATCAACAAAAGGTTTTTGAGTGTACAATTCTTCAGCTATCCATCTTGCGTTTTCAAATATATTAGCAAAAACTTCAATAAATTCACTTTGAGGTAATTTATTAATTTTATTGATCATATTTATTTAGTTTATATAATATCTTATGACAAAATTAACCACACATTGCCTTGATACTTTTTCTGGAAAACCTGCAAAAGGCATTAAAGTAGACGTTTATTTAGTTTCAGAAAAAAGAGAAAAAATTAACTCTACCATATTAAACAATAATGGAAGATCTGATAAGCCTCTGATTGAAGGTGATAATTTTAAAGAAGGCCAGTACGAACTTGTTTTTTTTGTCGGCGATTATTTTAAAAAAATTACTGATTTGCCTAAAACGCCTTTTTTAGATGAAGTAACAATTAGGTTTGGAGTTTCTAATTCTAAAGAACATTATCACGTACCTTTACTTGTTAGTCCCTGGAGTTATTCGACTTATAGAGGAAGCTAATGACTTCCAGCATTATTAAGTTTGTTTACCAAGATCAAATTTTTGAAATAAAAAATTTAGATCCAAATGAAACTTTACTAAATTATGTTAGAACAACATTAAAAAAAACCGGCACCAAAGAAGGATGTGCCGAGGGTGGATGTGGAGCGTGCACAGTCGTGCTTGGTGAGTTTAAAGATAATAAAATAAATTATAGTTCCGTGAATTCATGCATAATGTTGCTGCCCACTTTACATGGCAAGCAACTTATACTTGTAGAAGATTTGATCTCAAAAAGTGGTTCGTTACATCCTGTTCAGCAGGCAATGGTAAATTACCACGGCTCGCAATGTGGTTTTTGCACACCAGGTTTTGTTATGTCGTTGTTTTCTATGTTCAAAAATTACTCCAAGTTTAACGAAAATTTAATTAAAAATAATATTTCAGGAAATCTTTGTCGCTGCACTGGATACCAACCTATAATAAAAGCTGGCAAAAGTTTAAACAGCAAGAATAAAAATGATCAATTCACCAAAAATAAAAAAAATGTAATAAAATTATTAAAAAAAATAAATAATGAAAGCATAGTAATTTATAAAAATGGTAAAAAATATTTCGCTCCTAGATACGTTCAAGAATTAAAAAAAATACTTAAGAAAAATATTGATTCGCAGCTATTAAGTGGTGGAACAGACTTATCCTTAGTTGTTACTAAAGAAAAAAAAGATATTAATTCGATCATTTATATGAATTCAATTAATGAATTAAATTATATAAAAAACAATAACAAATATATAGAAGTAGGCGCGACTACACCGCTAACTAAATTTGAAAATTATATACAAAAATATTATTCTGATTTTGCTTCTATTCTTGAGCGCTATGGTTCCGTACAAATAAGAAATGTAGCTACAATAGCAGGCAATATTGCAACAGCATCCCCAATAGGTGATACCTTACCTTTATTACTATCCCTCGATGCAAAAGTAGTTTTGAAAACTATAAAGAAAACTAAGATCGTGCCATTAAATAACTTTTTTATTAATTATCGCAAAACTAAATTAAAAAAGGGACAATTTATTGAATCAATAAGAATTCCCATATTTCAAAAAAATATTTTTAAAGCATATAAAATTTCAAAAAGATTTGACGATGATATTTCATCTGTTTGTGCTTCATTTAATCTCCAAGTGGCAAATAACAAAATAAAAAATATAAAAATTGCCTACGGGGGTATGGCAGCAACTCCTAGAAGAGCAAAATTTTGTGAAAAAATACTTTCAAATTCTTCGATAACAGAAAAAATTATAAACAAAGCTCAACAAGCTCTAGAGCGAGATTTTAAACCTATTAGTGATATGCGGGCAAGCGCAAAATACCGCATGATGATTGCTAAAAATTTATTAAATAAATGCTTCCTAGAAATTACTAACAAAAAATTAATTAGGATAAATAATTAAAATGTCTAAAGAAATTTTTATTCAAGAAAAAAGATCACACGAAAGTGGATCTAAACATGTAAGCGGCCATGCTCATTATACAGATGATATTCCGGAACCCGAGGGTACTTTATTTGGTGCAATTGGATGGTCTAAGAAATCTCATGCTATTATTAAAAAAATTGATCTTGATAAGGTTATAAAAAGTGAAGGCGTTGTTGCTGTTGTTACAAATAAAGATATTCCGGGCAGAAATGATGTAGGACCTGTTTATGATGGAGATCCAATTTTTCCAAAAAACAAAGTAGAATATTTTGGTCAACCATTATTTGCTGTAGCAGCAAAATCGACCGAGCTTGCTAGGAAAGCTACTTTAAAAGCAAAAATTACTTATAAAACACTTAAACCAGTTGTTACAATTAAAGAGGCGTTAAGGAAAAAATCGTTTGTTTTAAAAGAACAAATGATCAAAAGAGGTGATCCTTTAACCAAAATTGAACAAGCTACAAATCGTTTGAAAGGTGAATTTATGACAGGAAGTCAGGAACATTTTGCACTCGAGGGGCAAGTTTCATTTGTTATACCGCAAGAAGATAATGATTTTAATGTTTACTCCAGCACTCAACATCCTAGTGAAACACAACAGATTATAGCAAAAATGTTAAATCAAAAAAGCAACAGTATAACTGTAATTGTTAGACGAATAGGAGGAGGCTTCGGTGGTAAAGAAACTCAGTCTTTTATTTTTGCTGCAATATGCACTCTTTTAGCAAGAAAAACTAAACATCCTGTTAAACTTAGAATGGATAGAGATGATGATATAATTATTACAGGAAAAAGACATGAATTTTATTCAGAATATGATGTGGGTTTTGACGAGCTTGGTGTAATTGAAGGATTAAATATAAAACTTTCATCTAAGTGTGGAATTTCACCAGACTTATCCGGGGCAATTAATGCTAGAGCTCTTCTTCATATTGATAACGCATACTATTTACCAAATGTTCAAGTAGAAAATTTTCTTTGCAAAACAAATACATCTTCATCTACAGCTTTTAGAGGTTTTGGTGGAAACCAGGGAATGATGGTTATAGAAAATATTATCGACAATATAGCTAGATCACTAAATAAAGACTCATCTGAAATAAGAAGAAGAAATTTTTACCAAAAAGAGAAGAAAAATATTACGCACTATGGCATGAAAATCGAAGATAATGTTATTCATGAAATATTTGATAGTTTGGTAAAATCTTCAAATTACAAGAGTAGACAAATAGATGTAAAAAAATTTAATTCAAATAATAAATATTTAAAAAAAGGAATTGCCATCACCCCAATTAAATTTGGCATTAGTTTTACAACTTGGCATCTTAATCAAGCAGGGGCTTTAGTACATATTTATTCTAACGATGGTAGTGTCCATGTAAACACTGGCGCTATTGAGATGGGACAAGGCACTTATACAAAAATTGCACAATTGGTAGCAAATGAGCTAGGGCTGCCATTTAATAAAATTAAGGTTTCTGCTACACGCACTGATAAAGTGCCTAATACATCGGCATCGGCAGCAAGTTCCACAACCGATCTTAATGGAGCTGCTGCAATTAATGCAGTAAATAAAATTAAAAAAAATTTATCAACATTTGTAAAACGTAAATATAGAGTAAGAGATGGAGAGGCAATTTATGAAAATGGCACAGTAAAATTTAAAGGAAAATCATTTAGATTTAAATCGCTGATCCAAGACGCTTATCTTAATAGAGTTGCATTGTCTTCTTCTGGCTTTTACGCTACACCAAAAATACATTTTAACAAAAAAACTTTTACGGGAAGACCTTTTCTTTATTTTTGCTATGGAGCTGCTGTTTCGGAAGTCATGATCGATACAATGACTGGTGAGAATAAAATTTTAAGAGTAGATATAATACACGATGCTGGAAGAGCCATTAATCCAGCTATTGAACTTGGTCAAATAGAAGGAGGATTTGTTCAAGGGGCAGGCTGGTTAACAATGGAAGAGATTAACTGGAAATCAAATGGACAGATTACTACTCACTCTCCATCTACATACAAAATTCCTGCTGTTAGTGACATGCCGAGCAAATTTAATGTAGAAATTTATAAATACGGAAAAAATAAAGAAAATGTTG
>CEUZ01053938.1_pt1 | contig 13110 bp, 12 predicted proteins | sample 361511 | NCBI WGS metagenome assembly CEUZ01 (sample SAMEA2622822, study PRJEB7988) | marine metagenome | biome: marine biome (ENVO:00000447); feature: surface water layer (ENVO:00002042); material: "saline water (ENVO:00002010), including plankton (ENVO:xxxxxxxx)" | depth 5 m
CTCGCTTCGGCTGTCGCCATTATTTCATCGCCATATCCCATAATTAATGAAAGTAAGAATATTTATGAAAGTTCACTTATATCTTTCTTTTAGCAATCTTTTTTTAGTTTATTGTTAGCTGCAGTAAAGCCTGATAAAGTATATGTATCAGTAGTTAGAGTTCCCCTTGTTGAAGTACCTTGAATAATCATATCCTTACCTCTAATCATTGCTTTAATAATTTCTTTATCTTGGTTTTTTGTCCAAGCACTATCATCTCCCTCACTAAAAAGTTCATAGTTATTATTATCAATTGTCATTATTATTTTCTTTTTATTATTGTAATTATACCCAGCGTTTATTTGAACCACAGAATTAGGGCTTTTATTTATTCTATAAACCATCACATATGTATCCCCTCTATTAGAGGTATCATAATTTCCCTCTTCTTTGAGAGGCAGACTAATAATTAAACAATAATTTTCCTCTTTTGAAAATTTCCATTTACCAATTTCAGCTTCGACAGAATTAACATTATAAGAAAAAAATATTGTAAAGAAAAATATTGTAAAGAAAAATATTGTACTAGTTAATTTAATCATTTTGCAATTTAATTATAATTGGATATAACATATTTTAAAATTAAATGAAACTTCTCTTCGTTTGTACAGGAAACATTTGCCGTTCTCCAATGGCAGAAGGTGTAATCAAATATCTTTGTACAAAAAAAAAATATAATTCTATTGTCTGTGATTCTGCAGCATTGTTTGATTTCCACACAGGAGATCCTCCAGATATTAGGGCTATTAATATTTTAAAAAAAAATAATATCGATATAAGTAATTTGCGAGCTCGAAAAATCATACAGGAAGATTTTTTAAAATTTGATCTAATAATTGGTATGGATAAAAATCACGTTTCTAATCTGAAAAAATTTAAATATAAAAGAAATAGTATTCATCTTTATCTAGATTTCACCAATAATTTATCTAATCAAGATGTAAACGATCCTTATTATGGAACAATTAAGGACTTTCAAAAAACTTTTGAAATAATTAAAAATGGAGCAGAAGAGATTGTCAAAAAATTTGGATATTAATAAATTTTTTGAATATAAATCTTTTTCATTTATAGATTCAAAAATTGATTCGATTTCAGAATTATCTTCAGCATTTGGATGCTCATGTAAAAAAATTATTCTTAAAAATAAAAAAAAATTTGTTATTAAAATTCAAAATTCTTTCAATTCTAAAAAATATTTATCTGTATATTATGAGGGAAAGTCGCTTCAAAATATGAATAAAAGATTTAATAATCTATTTCCAAAAATATTCCATCTTGAAAAGAATTTATTTATTATGGAATGGAAGGAACATAATAACTTAATTAATGAACAATCTGAGGATGAACTAGCGTTAAATTTAGCAAAAATCCATTCAGTTAAAAATAATAATTTTGGCTATGACTACAATAGCCCTATTGGAGGCTTAGAACAGCCCTGTGAATTTACAAAAAGTTGGATAAGTTTTTTTAGGTCGAAAAGGCTTAAAATGATAGCAGATGAAATAAATAAGGTTGAAGAATTGCCAAAGGAGATAAACTTAGGTTTAGAAAAAATTCTTACAAAATTAGAAAAATTTATACCAGAATCAAATTCACCATGTTTGATACATGGAGATTTATGGTCTGGGAATATATTATTTAATAATGGAAAACTTGTTGGTCTTATTGATCCAAGTGTGTATTTTGCAATTAATGAATTAGATTTATCAAGTTTATATTTTCTTAATACTGTCTCAAAAGATTTTATTGATAAATACAAAGAGCATATAAAAATAGAACCAGGTTTTAATGAAAGAATTGGTATTTATGAATTATACTATGCTCTTTTAAATGTTCATCTTTGGAGTAGAAATTATATTAATCAAACTTATGAAATTATAAAAAGATATGTCTAATATTTTAAATACAGGGATTTGGATCAAAACTGTGAATTTTTTCAATTTCTTTTTTAATATCGTCTGAAAGATTAATATCTATACTGTCTATATTCTCTTTTAATTGATCTATATTTGTTGCGCCTATAATATTACTTGTTACAAAAGGTCTATCATTAACAAATGAAAGTGCTAATTGACATGGAGTTATATTATTTTTTTTAGCAATATTGTAATATGATTGTATCGCTCTATCTCCTCTCTCAGTTGCATGTCTTGAAAATCTTCTCCCCCAAAGAGTATATCGAGCATTTGGTGGATTTTGATTATTAAGATACTTCCCTGACAATCTTCCACCTGCTAATGGCGAATAGGCTAACAGCCCACAATTTTCATTTATTGAAACTTCAGAATTGCCAGTATCAAAAACTCTATTTACCAAACTATAAACATTTTGAATTGATTCCATTCTTGGAAGATTAGCTTCTTTAGAAATTTTTAAAAAACTCATTACGCCCCACGGAGTTTCATTTGATACTCCAACATATCGAATTTTTCCCTCATCTATAAATTTTTTTAAATTTTCTAAAACTTCATAAAAATTTGTCCAATCCTTGTCTTTAGGGTCATAATCAAAATCTAATTTTCCAAATTTAGGTACCTTTCTTTCTGGCCAATGAAGTTGGTATAAATCGATATAATCAGTTTTCAATCTTATTAAACTGCTATCAATTGCACTTTGCATATTTTTAACATCAAATCCTAATTTATTACCTCCGCCTCTTATCCAATCTATATCATCTGCCTTAGAAGCAATTTTTGTTGCTAAAATTATTTTTTCTCTGCATTTTCTTTTTTGAAACCAATTGCCAATGTATTCCTCTGTGAGACCATAAGTTTCTTTTCTTGGCGGGACAGCATAGATTTCGGCTGTATCAAAAAAATTCACTCCTTTAGAAACTGCAAAATCCATTTGATCAAAAGCGTCTTTTTCAGTATTTTGTTCACCCCATGTCATAGTACCTAAGCATATAACGCTTACTTTAATATCTGTTGATCCAAGTTTTCGATATTTCATAATTTTGTCATAATAATATTTGAAAAATAAGCCTTTATTATAGTAAATTAAATAAATTTTAAACTTGAAATTATTTTTTTTATGACGATATTATCTAAGTAATATTAGGAGAAAATAATGGCATTAAATTTTGGAAGAAGAAGTGTAGCTCAAAGTTTGGATCAAGCCCAGATTGACCAAGGATTAAGAAGTTATATGCTTCAAGTTTACAACTATATGACTACTGGATTAGCAATTACAGGTTTTGTTTCATATTTTTTTGCAAAGTTATGTTTTATATTTGAAAATAATGGTCAAGTTCGGCTTACAGCTTTGGGTGATGCTATATACGGATCTTTTATCCAATGGATTATTATTCTTGCTCCTCTCGGATTTGTTTTTTATCTTGCCTCTAGAATAAATAAAATTTCAGTGTCTTCTGCTTTAATAACTTTTTTTGCATTTTCAGCAGTCATGGGATTATCCCTAGCATATATATTTGCTATTTATACAGGCGCATCAATTGTTAGAGTATTTTTTATTTCTTCAGGTGTCTTCCTTTCAATGAGTATTTACGGATATACAACTAAAAAAGATCTGACGGGATTTGGTTCATTTTTAATTATGGGATTATTTGGAATAATAATTGCAAGTATAGTTAATATTTTTATGCAAAGCTCAATGTTATATTTTGGAATATCTTGTATTGGTGTTCTAATTTTTGTTGGTTTAACAGCGTATGATACCCAAAAAATCAAAAATATGTATTTAGAATCTGATGTTGAAGAAGTAAGCAGCAAAAAAGCCCTTATGGGAGCACTTAGTCTTTATTTAGATTTCATTAATTTGTTTATTATGCTTCTTAGACTTTTCGGTCAAAGAAGATAATTTACTTCAATTAGCTATTTAAAAAATATAAAATACCTGGTTTTAATACCAGGTATTTTATGAATCAAAATTATGTCGATACAATATTAAAAAACTTCGTAAAGGGTGAAAAGAATCAGTCCATAAGTCAATTAAAAAAATATTTAGAAAAAAATCCTGAAGACATAAGAGTAAGATATAATCTTGGAGTTATGTACCAACAAACTAACAATATAGAGGACTCAATTAAAGCATATCTTTATGTTATAAAAAGAGACAAAAAGCACTGGCAATCGTTAGTTAATCTTGGTTTATTATATTTTTCTAAAGGGTTGTATGAAGAATCAAATCATTTCAATTATCGCGTACTAAAAATAAAAAAAGGTTATCAACCAACATTACGAGATATTGGAACAAATCATCTAATGTTAAGAAATTATAAGATTGCTGAAGATATTTTAACAAAATCATTAAAATTAAATTCTGTTGATTATATTAATATGAATGCTTTAGGGCTTGTAAAAATGCGTCTAGATAAACATGAAGAAGCAAAGCGACTTTATCTAAAGGCAATACAAGTAAATAAAAATTATTATACTACTTATAATAATCTAGGACTATATTATGAAAGAGTTGGCGAAACTGAAAAGGCATTTAATTGTTATAAACAAACATTAAGTATAGAACCAAATTATCCAAATTCTCTAAATAATTTAGGAATGTTATATTTTTATTATGAAGAAAATAAAAAGGCATTTGAATGTTTTAATAGAGCTCTAAAAATTGATCCTAAAATGTCCGATTTATATTTTAATTTAGGTCATGCATATTTTAAAATGAGAAAATTTAAAGAGGCTGAAAATTGGTTTCAAAAAGGGTTTAAAATTAGTCCTGAAAATCTTAATGGTCATTACAATTATTCATTTTTATTATTGGCTACTCATCAATATAAAAAGGCATGGAATGAATTTGATTATAGATTAAAAAGATCAATAAATATTAATGAAAATCCCCTTTATGAAGTAATAAAAAATAAAATTTGGGACAATCAAAAATTAAAAGATAAAAAAATATTAATAGTAAGAGAACAAGGAGCTGGTGACGAAATACTATACGGATCTATGTATAGGGAATTGATCAAATCAGGAAATGATATTAAAATTGAAGCTGACCCAAGAATATTACCTTTATTTGAAAGGGCTACAAATTCAAGTGGTATTTTTATAGAAAAAGATACAATTTCTCAAAACAAAAAATTGCTAAAAAAAATTGATTTAATTATTTTTGCAGGAAGTTTAGGTAAGATTTTTAGAAAAAATAAAAAAAATTTTCCCAATAAAAATATATATTTAGAAACAAAGGATAATTTATTAAATAAAATTAAAAGTGAATTAGATAATGTAGATAATAATTTAAAAGTAGGATTGTCATGGTTTAGCAAGAACAAAAGAATTGGTGGGGGTAAATCTATGACATTAGATGCGTTAAAACCAGTACTGAAAAATAAAAAAGTTACATTTGTAAATTTACAATACGGTGATCATGATCAAGAAATAGTTGATTTTAAAAATAAAACTGGAATTGATATAATAAATCTTAAACATATTGATAAATTTAATGATTTTGAATCTCTTGCAGCATTGATAAAATCTTTAGATTTAATGATCACAGTTAGTAATACAACAGCTCATTTAGCTGGCGCGGTAGGTCAAAATACTTGGGTAATGGCTCCAAAAAATGATTCTCTTTTATTTTATTGGAACACAGGTGAAGAATCAACTCCGTGGTATCCGTCAGTTAAAATTTTTTCTAAAATTAAAACATGGGATGATACAATTAAAAAAATAAATATTGAATTAAAAAAATGGATAAATAAAAAAACTAAAAATTAAATTTATTCTTTAAATATTTTTCTTTTTCTTTATTCCAGTTTTCAGCATATTCAACATCTTGCCATTCAGTAAACCAAGGCCCTCCTCTTGTATAATGAACTGCATAAGGCTCAGATGAATTATGTTTAGAGGTCCAGCCCTCCAACCAATTCCACCTTTCATCTAAACTTCCAATTTCATTATCTTTTAACCATTTAAATTGATGTAAAAATGCTCCAGATTCTTTATTTACTAAATCAACAGAAAGTGATTTATTGCTCGGATGTGAACAATTAAAAACAATAAAACTTGACCAATTTTTTCTTGGATAAATTGTTTGTTTTTGTCCATCCATTTTATGTTTTTCTTTGGGAGAATAATCATGTTGAACACAATAAACAGCTTTATCATTAGATAAATCCTCGAATAAATATTTTATATCTTTCATAAATAATAGATCACAATCACAAAATACTGCCCAGCCATTATATTTCATTAAAGATGGTACTAAAAATCTTGTGTAAGTAAACTCTGTTGAGGCTAGTGGATCGATATCTCTTTTATAATAACCTTGTGCTCTAAGTTCAAATTGTTTGAGAGCAATAACTTTAATATCAATAGTGGAATTATTTAATAAAGACTGTTTGCATACTCTATAAGCAATATCTTCCTTAGAGTCATAACCTATAAAAAAAATTGGTTTTGTTATTGTTTCCATATTTTAATAATTAAATATATAAATACTAAAATTCTTATAATAATCCACAAAATAATTAAGTGTTTGTTCCGATAATATTTGGAACAAAATTACTCATTTTCTTTAAACCACTATCGTTTATATCATTATTAGGGATAATCCATTCTAAACTATCAAAATGGCCTTCTTTAGTTATTGATGTCCACTCTTTTTGATATAAACCAGTATTTTTACATACCCAAGTTTTTTCATAATTTCCAAAATTTGCTCTTCCTAACCAAGAATTAGCTTTACTTAAATTTCCAGAAATTCCCATTTCTACTTTTGACATTAATTCACAAATAGTTTTATTTGGTCTTGATGATAACAAGGGAGATATAATTTTTTTTGCTTCATCAAAATTCTTTTCTATAATTTTTGCTTTAATTTTTACTATAATAGATTCATAATTTTTAGAGTTAGTTCTTATTAATTCATTAACTATTTTTTCTATTTTATTCCCTTCTTTTTCACTTAAAATCATAATCTCATCAAAATAACTTGGGTGAGGATCGTTTGACCATGCCTTAAATAGTATTTTTTTTGCTTTTGAAATTTGATTGTTTTCAATTAATAAGCTAACAATTCTTTTAATAAAAGGAGGAAAATTTGGTCTAAAATTAATTGCTTGGTCCAAAAGCTTTATTGACTCTTCAATTGAAACTCCCTCTTTTATTAAAGAAATTTCATATAAAGCAACAGCATTAGATTTGTTTTGAAGAAATTTAGATATAATTTTTTTACTCTTTGCATCATTATTGATTTCAATTAATTTCTGCCAATTTTTTGTTTTAATAATAATTTGCAATATCGTCTCATATATCCAATCAAGTTTGCTATTAATTTGATATATTTGCTCTGCGTATATCAATGCATGATGATAATCTTGCGTTCTTAGATTTTGTTCTAAAAGTCCTTTTAAACCTATTATTTTAATATCAGGGTTAGTTAACATTTTGTTATAATTTTCTTCTGCTAGAGCAAATTGTTTTTTCTTTCGCGCTGCCTCAGCTTTGATAATTAAATTTATTGGATTATCTTCTAAATAATTTTCAATTCTTTTTGATTGTGCAATCAATTCCCTATCATCATTGTTTGATAATGCTGCAATTGCTTTTACTATAGAATTAATTCCTTTTTTATATTTATTAATTTTTAAATTATCCTTAATTCTCTTTGGCGTTTGTCGAAAATATAAATATATTCTTTGAATTATCAGCGCCACAACAACTAAAAATATTAAAATTGAAATAAAAAAACTAGCATTACTAGTAAAAATTATACCTTTCCAAAAAAAATCTACCTTTTGATTAGATGAAATAACCCATAAAACTATTATAATTAAAATTAAAATCTGAAGAGTTAAAAAAATTAATTTTTTCATTATAATTCTAATTGTTTCTTGATATTATTAATTAATTCTAAAGCATCATTATATTTTGACGCTTCAACTATCCATTTTTTAAAAATTTGCTCACTGTCCTCTAGTTTTGATAATTCATTAATGGCAAAAGATATATTTTTTTCGTATAGATATTCTTTTGCGATTGATAAAGATCTAATAATAGAGTCATTGCTTTTAGTTTTATGATCAGCCTTTAATGTAAAAAATTTTAGAATAATATTAGAAAAAAATGAATTGTCTGATTTTTGTATTAAATATTTTTTTAAATATTGATCACTGGAAATCTCAAAACTATTTTGTAATTCTATAAAGCTTAAAATACTACCGTTAGATATTAAATTAAGCTTATTCAAATATTCACTATTGTAATCTTTATCAAATAACAAAGATAATTCTTTTACAAAATCTTGGAACTTAACGCCCTTCTCTATGCTAATTGAAATATTTTGAAGGTATCTATTTAATAATTCTTTCTTATTATCAAAACTCTGTGTTTGATCTATTTTAATTTTTTTATTGTCTGTAACTATTTGATTTACTATTTTTGATAATTTTTTTATTTCTTCATTCAATTCATTATTTTGATTATTTATATTTTGTTTTTGCAACTTTTGAATTGAAGATTCAATAGAATTGATTGTTTTTGACAAGTTCGCAATTTCTTCTTTATTTAATTTGAAATTTTCATCTATAATATATTTAATATTATCAACTTCATCTGTTAAGCTTGATTTTGGATTCTCTTCTTGTTTCATGTAAATTTTTGAAAATAGAAATACTAAAAAAATAACTATAATTAATAAGATTATTGATGAGGATAATTTTGTAAAAAAATACAGTTTTTCTAAGATTTTATTCATAGTTCACTATTAATTTATCATAAATAGTAATATGATTTAAAGTCGTATTCTAACAATTAGAAATATGTAAAAATAGAAATTTAAGTTGATATTTGCAATAGAAACAAGCTGTGATGAAACATCAACCTCTATAATTGATCTGAAGGGGAAGATATTAAGCCATATTATAGCTAAACAAGAAATACATCAGGATTATGGGGGTGTTGTCCCTGAAATAGCCTCACGAGCACATACTCAGATATTGCAGAAAATCATCCCAAAAACCTTTTTAAAAGCAAATATTTCAGTATCTTCAATTTCTGCTTATTGCGCTACCTGTGGACCAGGCTTGATAGGGGGATTGCTAATAGGTTCAACAATCGCTAAGTCAATGGCACTAGCTTCAAACAAACCATTTTATCCAATTAATCACTTAGAAGGACATGCTCTTTCCGTACAAATTAATAATAAAATTAATTATCCTTTTATTTTACTTCTAATTACCGGTGGCCATACATTATTGTACTTAGTAAAAAAAATCGGCAATTATAAATTTTTAGGAACAACGGTAGATGATTCTGTGGGAGAAACTTTTGATAAAGTAGCTAAAATGCTGAACATGCCTTATCCCGGGGGGCCATTAATTGAAAAAACTGCTCTTCTGGGAAATCCATATGGGATTAAACTTCCAAGACCTTTAATTGTGAATAAAAAATTAAATTTTTCTTTTTCAGGACTTAAAACGGCTGTTAAATTAAAAATAAATAAAGATAATATTAAAAATAAAAATTTTATAAATGATTTGTGTTCATCTTTTCAACAAGCAATTATAGATGTTCTTATTAAAAAAACCGAAATGGCAATATTAAAAGTCAAAAAACAACATCCAGAATTAAAAAGCCTGGTTGTAGCGGGAGGTGTTGCTGCAAATAAAAAAATTAATAAATCTTTTTCTGTTTTATCGAAGAATCATAACTTAAAATATTTTTCACCTCCTTTAAATCTCTGTGGTGATAATGCAGCAATGATAGGATGGGCATGTCTTCAAAGGTATAAACTAGGATATAAAGGGGATATTAATTTTAAACCTAGGCCAAGATGGGGACTTGAAGAACTAAAGTAAATTTATGAATTATTGGTTACTCAAATCAGAGCCTGAAACTTGGTCATGGCAAAATCAAACTAATGTAAAAAAAGCTTCCTGGGATGGTGTTAGAAATTATCAAGCAAGAAATAATTTAAGAAAAATGAGAATAGGTGATCTGTGTATGTTTTATCACTCCGTAAAAGAAAAAAGAATTATAGGAATAGTCAAAGTAGTAAAAGAAGCCTATCCTGATAAGACTGATAAAACTAATAGATTTGATATGGTTGATGTAAGTGCTTACAAGAAACTTAAAAATCCAGTAAGCTTGGAATTAATCAAAAAAGATAAAAGACTTAAAAATATCGGGTTAGTTAAACAAGCAAGATTATCAGTAATGCCAATTGACTCAAAGTCCTGGATGATTATACTAAAAATGTCGAATTTAAATAAGGAATAAAGCTGTGTCAGAGGAAAATATTATTAGAGTAAGTAATGATTGGGCAAAAGAGGGTTATGTAAACAAAGAAAAATATCAAGCCAAATATCAACTTTCAATTAATGAAAATGAAAAATTTTGGAATGAAGAGGGTAAAAGAATAAATTGGATTAAGCCATATACCAAAATTAAAGATGTCAAGTATAGTAAAAGTGAAGTTCATATAAAATGGTATTATGATGGAACTTTAAATGCATCAGAAAATTGTATTGATAGACATTTAGCTTCAAGAGGAGACAAAACAGCAATTATTTGGGAAGGAGATGATCCAAAAAATTCAAAAAAAATTACATATAAAGAACTACATGAAAAAGTATGTAAGGCTGCAAATGGTTTGAAAAAGTTAGGAATTAAAAAGGGTGACAGAGTAACAATATATTTAACTATGATACCAGAATTGGCATATGTCATGTTAGCATGTGCGCGTATCGGTGCTATACATTCAATAATTTTTGGCGGTTTTTCATCAGAATCTATCGCTGGCAGAATTCAAGATTGTCAATCTAATTATATTATAACAGCAGATGAAGGAGTAAGAGGTGGCAAAACAATTGCTTTAAAAAAAATTGTAGATGAAGCTTTAAAAACTTGCCCCAACGTAAACAAATGTATTGTTGTTAAAAGAACGGGAAATAAAATTAACTGGAATAGTAGTCGTGATATTTACTTTGAGGATATAATTCAAGATGTTTCAAGTGAGTGTCAGCCTGAAGAAATGAATGCTGAAGATCCATTATTCATTTTATATACATCAGGATCGACTGGAAAACCAAAAGGGGTTTTGCATACAACAGGTGGATACATGGTTTATGCTTCTATGACTCATCAATATATTTTTAATTATAAAGATGAAGATGTATACTGGTGTACAGCAGATATTGGTTGGGTCACAGGTCATAGTTATATAATTTATGGTCCTTTAGCTAACGGAGCAACAACTTTAATGTTTGAAGGTGTCCCAAATTATCCAAATACTTCAAGATTTTGGAATGTAGTTGATAAACATAAAGTTAATATATTCTACACAGCCCCAACTGCGCTTAGAGCTTTAATGAAAGATGGTGAAGAGCCAGTTAAAAAAACAAGTAGAAAATCTTTAAAACTTCTGGGATCTGTCGGGGAGCCAATTAATCCAGAGGCTTGGTTGTGGTATTATAAAGTACCAGGAGACTCTCGTTGTCCAATAGTAGACACTTGGTGGCAAACTGAAACAGGAGGAATTTTAATTTCACCTCAACCAGGTGCAATTGATTTAAAACCTGGATCAGCAACAAAACCATTTTATGGAATTCAACCAGTTATAGTTGATAATAATGGAAATGAATTAAGCGGAGAATGTTCTGGGAAATTATGTATTGCAGATTCCTGGCCTGGTCAAATGAGAACGGTATACGGCGATCATGAAAGATTCATAAAAACTTACTTTTCACAATTTGATGGAAAATATTTTTCTGGAGATGGTTGTAAAAGAGATAAAGATGGTTATTATTGGATAACTGGCAGAGTAGATGATGTAATAATTGTTTCAGGTCATAATCTAGGAACTGCGGAATTAGAAAGTGCATTTGTAGCTCATTCAAAAGTCGCTGAAGCAGCAGTTGTTGGATATCCTCACGAAATAAAAGGCAATGGTATTTATTGCTATGTAACTCTAATTGCGGGAGAAAAACCCTCAGAAGAACTTAAAAAAGATTTAAAAAATTGGGTAAGAAAACAAATTGGACCTATAGCAACTCCTGATTTAATTCAATTTTCTCCAGGACTACCCAAAACTCGTTCGGGTAAAATCATGAGAAGAATCTTGAGAAAAATTGCCGCAAATGATCATAAAGATCTTGGAGATACTTCAACATTAGCCGACCCTTCAGTAGTTAAAGAATTAGTAAACAACAGGGAGAATAAGTAACTAAAAATACCGGTAAATATTTTTCAAAATTATATCTAAGTTATTTTGAACAATAATATTTTTTTGATTTTTGTACCATTCACATTCACCATTATTAATATCAGAGTATAAAAATAATTCATTATAAAGAGGTGAAATTACTAAACATTTTTTTCCAATTGCTCCAGAAAAATGAACGTTTACATTGGGGGTTGTAATAACCAAATCCAGACAGCTTATTAATGATATAACATCATCAATTTCATTAAATAAATTAATATCATCAATTTCAATTATTCTATTATTTTTAATTTGGTTATATTTTTTCAAATCATTATTTTCACCATATTGCAAATTAATAAATCCAAAATCTTTATTATCAAAAATTTTTTGTAAATTATTTAATTCAATAGATTTATTACCAACATCTGCTCTAGAGCTTTTCCAAGAAATACCAATAAGTTTTTTGAAATTATATTTTGATAAAATCTTTTTATATTTATTTGCTTTCACATTATTAATGATTAAATAAGGTTCGCCAGAAAAATTTTTTATATCCTTTCTAAAATATTTTCCAAGAGATGCAGAAAATATAAATTTATAATTATTGTTAATTAACTTCTTAATTGCAGAATAATTTTTTTTATCAATAAATTCAAATTCTTTAAAAGTTCTTTTAAAAATATCACTTAGTCTTAAATCATTTATAAATTTTACTTCACAATTGAAATCTAAAAGATGAGAATACATAGAACTATAAAGGATTTGATCTCCTAATCCTTGCTCGCCTATAATAGCTAATTTATTTTCTTTAAATATATTTTCAGATAAAACTATTTCATTTTTTAAATTATTCTTTAGATTTTCTTCAAATTTATTAGTAAAGATTCTATTTTCATAAAAATCCCATGCGGTTTCATATTTTTTTTGTTTTAATAGTATGTGTCCTTT
>CEUZ01234632.1_pt1 | contig 13106 bp, 11 predicted proteins | sample 361511 | NCBI WGS metagenome assembly CEUZ01 (sample SAMEA2622822, study PRJEB7988) | marine metagenome | biome: marine biome (ENVO:00000447); feature: surface water layer (ENVO:00002042); material: "saline water (ENVO:00002010), including plankton (ENVO:xxxxxxxx)" | depth 5 m
TCAATATCAAATGTAACTTCAATTTGAGGAACACCTCTTGGAGCTGGAGCTATGCCCACTAATTCAAAATTACCTAAAACTTTGTTGTCTGAAGCCATATCTCTTTCACCTTGCAAGACCCTAATTGAAACGGCAGGTTGATTATCTTCTGCAGTAGAAAAAACTTGACTTTTTTTCGTAGGTATTGTTGTGTTTTTCTCTATTAATTTGGTTGATACTCCGCCCAAAGTTTCTATTCCAAGTGAAAGTGGTGTCACATCAAGTAACAATACATCCTTCACATCTCCTTGTAATACACCTGCCTGAATTGCAGCACCCATCGCGACTACTTCATCTGGATTGACAGATTTATTCGGTTCTTTCCCAAAAAAATTCTTCACTTCTTCAATTACCTTTGGCATTCTTGTCATACCACCAACAAGTATCACTTCATCAATTTCACTTGCACTTAAACCAGCGTCTTTAAGAGCGGTTTCGCATGGTGGAATTGTTCTAGAAATAAGATCTTCAACAAGTGCCTCAAGTTTTGCTCTTGTCATCTTCATGTTAATATGTTTTGGACCTGTTTTATCAGCAGTAATAAATGGTAAATTTATTTCTGTTTGTGCTGTTGATGACAATTCAATCTTAGCTTTCTCTGCAGACTCTTTAAGTCTCTGTAAAGCCAATTTGTCAGATTTTAAATCTATACCATTCTCTTTTTTAAATTCTGATAATAAGTACTCAACAATTGTGTTGTCAAAATCTTCACCACCTAAGAAAGTGTCACCATTTGTTGATTTAACTTCAAAAACTCCATCTCCTAATTCAAGTATAGAAACATCAAAAGTACCTCCACCTAGGTCGTAAACAGCAATTTTTTTATTTGTTTTTTTATCTAAGCCATAAGCAAGGGAAGCCGCTGTTGGTTCGTTTATAATTCTCAAGACTTCTAGTCCTGCTATTTTTCCTGCATCCTTAGTTGCTTGTCTCTGGGCATCGTTAAAATAAGCTGGAACAGTTATAACGGCCTGTGAAACTTCTTGCCCTAAATATTTCTCTGCCGTCTCTTTCATTTTTTGAAGCGTAAATGCAGAAATTTGAGATGGAGAATACTTATTACCCTTTGCTTCGATCCATGCGTCCCCTTTTTCAGAGTTAACAATTTTAAAAGGAGCAGTTTCTACATCCTTTTTAACAGATGGATCATCAAAATTTCTTCCAATTAATCTTTTCACTGCAAATATTGTATTTTCTGGGTTTGTTACTGCTTGTCTTTTTGCAGGTTGTCCTATTAATTTTTCTTCATTCTCTGAAAACGCTACAACTGAAGGGGTTGTTCTTGCACCTTCGGCATTTTCTAATACTTTAGCCTGAGTACCTTCCATCACAGCTACACAAGAATTTGTTGTTCCTAAATCTATTCCTATTACTTTGCTCATAATTTTATTACCTTTCGGACATATAAGTGCTAATTTTTAGACTACAACCGTCTATAAAATTAAAATTTTGGTTGTTTTTATTGGTTTTTTTCATTTTTTTGTTCTTCATCTTCATTTTTTTCTGATTTTTTTTTTGAAACCCCAACTAATGATGGCCTTAATAATCTGTCTTTAATCATAAAACCTTTTTGAATTTCTTGAATAATAGTACCAGCCTCTTTTGAATCATCTTCTATTTCCATCATTGCTTGATGAAGATTCGGATCAAGTTTCTCATTAATTGATTTAATAGGTTCAATATTGTTTTTTTTAAATATTGAAAGCATGTCACTATTTATAATATTTAAATGATCTATAATTTTTTTAAGTGCATCACTGTTTTTTAATTCTTCATCATTTTCTAATGCTATTTTTGATCTTTCTAAATTATCTAATAAGTTAAGAGCTTCTTTTGCAAAAGAGTATCCACCATATTCATACGCATCCTCTTTTTCCTTCTCAAACCTTCTTCTCTGATTTTCCATTTCTGCAAATGCTCTTGCTAATTTATCTTTAAGTGTTTCTAACTCTTCTTCTGGAGATAATTTTTCTTCTTCTTTTTTTTCTGAGATTGAACTTTCATTTTCAGTTTTTTGGTCTAAGGCATCATTTCCTGAAATCTCAGTGTCTGAAGTCGAATTATTTTCTGTATTTTTTTTTAATTCTTCCTTGTCCATATGTGTTTATATGGTAAGAAAAACTATAATTTCTAGATGCCTAAAAAAAAAATTAAAGAAATATTCATTGGCTCAAATAATAAAGGAAAACTAAAGGAAATCGCCAATCTTTTGCCTAAAAGTTTAAAAATAGTATCTAATTTAGATTATAAAATACCAAGTCCTTTAGAAACAGGAACTACATTTAGCCAAAATTCATTTCTGAAGGCAAAATATTTTTCCAAAAAGACAAACAAAATTTGTATGTCAGATGACTCAGGGCTAGAGATTGATATTTTAGATAAAAATCCTGGGGTTTATTCCGCAGATTGGGCTGGAAAAAAAAGAGATTTCAATTTAGCTATCAAAAAAGTTTACAAAGAAATATTCAAAAAAGATAAAGATTGGAAAAAAAAGAAAATTACAGCAAGATTTGTATGTGTGCTTACAATATTTTGGCCAAATGGAAAATTTGTAAGTAAAATAGGTAAGGTTGAAGGACGTATATCTAATTTAAAAAAAGGAAAAAATGGTTTCGGATATGATCCAATCTTTATATCTAAAGGAAGAAGATTAACTTTTGGTGAACTTGTACCTAAAAAAAAATATGAAATAGATCATCGCTTTAATGCATTCAAAAAAATTAAAAAATTTTTTTGAATTTGTTTTTTTCAATACTATAAAAATTTAATTGATGAGTGATTATATTTTTGCTTATTTCAAAAATCCCAATTTTGCCTTTAAATTTATTTTTTTTATAAAATATTTTATTTGAAATCTTAAAATCATTTTCATAAATTAAAAAATAAACTAATCCTATTATATCATAGCTTAAAAATGATAGTTGATCTCCATTTATGCCATAAGTTTTTTTAAAGTCTTCCATAAATAATTCATAATTACTTTTATTTATTGAAGGAAAATAAATCGGATGTAATGAGTTTTCTTTTAAAAGACTTTCGTCAAACCATTGATTTAATGTAATATAAGAAATTCTTTTTGAAGAAACATCTGTATAAAGAAGTGATGTAGCAACGCTTTTCAGATTATCATCAAAATCAGCTATAATTACGGAATCAAAATTTATATTTCCTAGAGTATCTCTTTTTTTTAAGTTCTGAATCTTTTTTTCTTTATCCTTAAAAGACAAATTCTCAAGTCTTTTTATCTCATTTTTAAGATTATCTTTTCTTACCTGATATTTTGTTAAATTCTCAATTTGTTTTGTAAGTTTGGTGGGCTCTCTATCATAATAAAAAACTTCTTTATGTTTTATCTTGGTTTTATTAATAGCTAATTCAATTTCTTTTTTAAATTCTGAACGTGGTATCAAAATAATACTTCTTGATAAATTATTTCTATCATTAAATTTTTTTATTGTTTGAATTTGTGAAATTGCATTTACACCGGCACTAATAACATTTTTTGGATTGTTAATTAATTTGTTAGTAAAAGATATAAATGTTATCTCTTTTAGATCATCAAGATATTTAGTGCTTTCGTTAAATACAGGTCCAATTATAATTCTAACGCCGTCTTCATATAATGCTTTAGATACCTTTAAAGTATCAATAGGGTTAGATCTTGTATCTCTTGGTATAATCTCGATTCTGTCATCATTTATTTTATTTACTGCCAATCTTACAGATTTTATAATCTTTTCACCTATAAGAAAGTTGTCACCCGTAAGAGGTACAATTAATCCAATTTTTATTTTTTCCAACGAATATGCGTTCTGATTTAAACTGAATAAACTTAATGAAAATAAAATTAATAATTTAAAAAAAGTTTTCATTTAAGTTTTAATAATATATTTAAATAAATAATTCATATGAATGTAAACAATAATAATTTTAAACCTGGGCTATATTGTGTTGCTACGCCTATTGGAAATATGGGTGATATTTCTTTTAGAGCCATTGAAATACTGAAAAATTCTGACTTAATATTATGTGAAGATACAAGAGTTTCTAAAAAAATCTTTCAAAAATTTGATATAAATAAAAAGATAATTTCTAATCATAAGTTTAATGAAAATAAAAATTTAGAAAAAGTATTGGAAATTTTAAAAAATAAGAAAATAGTGTCATTAGTTTCAGATGCAGGTACTCCTGCTGTTTCTGATCCTGGAAAAATACTAGTTAGAAGTTGTGTAAATAGTGGGATTGATGTTTTCCCTATTCCTGGCCCTTCTGCAGTAAGTGCTGCAATATCAATAAGTGGTTTCTCAGACAATTTCTATTTTTGCGGATTTCTTCCTGAAAAAGAAAAACAAATAAAAAAATTATTTAAAAGCTTATCTTTGCTTGAAAGTTCAATTGTATTTTTCGTTTCACCTAACAAATTTAATAAAAGAATTGAAGATATTAAGGAATTTTTTTTGAATAGAGAAATATTGATTTGTAGAGAAATTACTAAATATCATGAGGAGTATATTAGAAGTTCAGTTGAGGAACTTTCGAATGTTAATTTTTCAAGAAAAGGTGAGATAACTGTTGTCATATCTGAACTTAAAAAAGAAAAATTAAGTTTTAATGACCTTAAAGAATCAGATAAAAAAAAGATTAACAAATTAATAAAAAAAATGTCTATTAAAGATATTGTAAAAAAAATTTCAGAAGACAGAGAAATTTCAAAAAAACTTATCTATAATTATTGCCTAGAATTAAAAAATGAAAATTAGAAAAGGTTTTATATTAATATATCTAGTTATTCTTTCAGGATGTGTTGGTTACTCGTCGACAGGTGTTTTAGGAACTGGAGTCTCTATTGCATTAGATCCAAGAAGTTTAGGAACTCAGATAGATGATTCATTGATGCAACAAAATTTAAGAGCAAAATTATTATCTTTAGATAAAAAACATATTATTTCTGTAAAAACAAAAATCCTAGATGGAAGAATATTTCTTACAGGTAAAGTAGATTCTGTTGAAGATAAACTTAAAATTACAAAATTAGCATGGGAAATTAAAGGAGCTAGATCAGTAAAAAATGATTTACAAATTAAAGAAGAGTTTAACTTTAAAAGATCTGCTAAGGATTTACTTATAACTTCTCAGTTGAGAGTAGCTTTAATTGAGAGCAAAAAAATCAAAGCAGTGAACTACAATATTGATACTTATAAAAAGAAAATTTATATCTATGGTATTGCCCAAAATGAAACAGAAAGAGATGAGGTAACCAAGGAAGCTAAACAAATTTTAGATGTAGAAGATGTAATTACTAGTATTTTTTTAGTTGACGATTTAAGAGTTGTTAAAAAATAAATATATTTTTAAGTTGTTTTTTTATATTTAATTACACCAGCAGAATAGGCAGCGACAGAAGCCAAATTTAATATTTCTGAAGTAGAAGATCTTAATGGGGCAATTTCAATTGGTTGCGCAAGACCAATCAATAAAGGTCCAATTACTTTGGCGCCACCTAAAGTTTTCATAATCTTGTACGAAATTGCTGCACTATGTTGTCCAGGCATTATTAAAATATTTGCATTACCAACTATTTCAGAAAAAGGGTACAAATTAGAATATTTTGCATCAAGCGCAACATCCGGTTGCATGTCACCATCAAATATAAAATCTACATTTTTCTTTTTTAATATATCTACAGCGTCTCTTATATGTTTTGTTCTACTTGTTATTGGTTGTCCAAAAGTTGAATGAGATAAAAAAGCAACCTTTGGATCAATTCCAAATAATCTAACTACTCTTGCTGCTGAAATTGCAATTTTAGCTAATTCTTTAGACGAAGGATATTCATTAACTGATGTATCCCCAATAAAAATAGTTTTACCTTTACTAACAACCATATTTAGTCCAAACATAATTTCTCCTTCTCTAGGAGGAATTACTTTTTTAATTTTTTCTAATGACTGAGAATATCTTCTAGTATTACCTGTAACCATTGCATCCGCATATCCACATTCAACCATACAAGCTGACCAAATAACTCTATCATTTCTAATTATTCTATCACAATCCCTTTCGAGTAATCCCTGATCTCTATGCATTTTCTTAAAAAGAAAATTTACAAATTTGTTTCTCATTTTTTTGTCAGTTGAATTAATTATTCTAATATCAAGATTCTCTCCATATCCAATTTCTCTTAATCTTTGCTTTACAATATTTTCTTTTGCAACAATTATAGGTGTACCCAGGCCACTATTTTTAAATGCAATTGCTGCTTTAAGTGTATTCTCATCTTCACCATCTGCAAAAACTACTGTCTTTTGATTTTTTTTCACTTTAGAATTTATTCCTTGAAGAATAGTTACCGATGGATCCAATCTTTGTTTTAACTGTTCAGAGTATAAATCAAAATCCACAATTTTTTTTCTTGCTACTCCACTTTTAATTGCCGCTTTTGCTACGGCAACTGGTATTACACTTATTAATCTTGGATCAAATGTAGAAGGTATTATGTAATCTTTTCCATACTTAGGTCTATCCCCACCCATTGCTGCAGTAACTTCATCAGGGACTCTTTCTCTAGCTAGTTTTGCAATAGCATTTGCTGCAGAAATTTTCATTTCCTCATTTATGGTTCTTGCCCTTACATCAAGAGCCCCTCTAAATATATATGGAAAACCAATTAAATTATTTACTTGGTTTGCATAATCGGATCTTCCTGTTGCTATAATTGCATCCTTTCTAATTTTATAGGCTTCTTCAGGTAATATTTCAGGATCTGGATTAGCACAAGCAAATATAATTGGATTTTTCGCCATTCCTTTTATCATTTCTTTTTTAAGTATACCAGCTGATGACAAACCTAAAAAAACATCTGCATTTTTTAATGCATCACTTAAATTTTTATCGTTTGTTTTTTTTGCATACTTCATTTTCCATTTATTTAATCCTTTTCTATTAATATTAATAACTCCCTTGCTATCTATCATTGTTAAATTTTGTTTTTTAACTCCAAGCTTTATAAATAAGTCTGAGCATGCCATAGCAGATGCACCTGCACCATTTACAACAACTTTAATTTTAGAAATTTTTTTTTTGGTAATATGAATTGAATTAATAAGAGCAGCCGAAGTTATTATTGCTGTACCATGTTGATCATCATGAAATACTGGAATATTCAGTAATTTTTTTAAATTTTCTTCGATTATAAAACATTCTGGAGCAGCAATATCTTCAAGATTAATGCCACCAAAGCTTACTGCAAAATTTTTTATACTATTAACTATTTCTTTAGGATTATTACTATCAATTTCCAAATCGATAGCATCTATATCTGCAAATCTTTTAAATAGAATTGCTTTACCTTCCATTACAGGTTTAGAAGCAATTGCACCTAAATTTCCAAGTCCTAAAATTGCTGAACCATTACTTATCACAGCAACTAAGTTACCTTTTGTAGTATAATCATATGCTTTTTCTGAATTTTTATAAATTTCTTTGACAGGTGCTGCCACTCCTGGAGAATATGCTAAAGCCAGGTCTCTTTTTGATGTCATCGGTTTTGATGAATTTATCTCAATCTTGCCAGATTTATTTGAAATATGAAACTCAAGAGCCTCTTTATCTGAATAATGTTCAATTTTATTTTTTTTCATTTTTTAAATAAAATATACTATTAAGGTAAATTTAAGACTAATATGATTTATGAACCTCATTAAGTCAACAAGCACATTTAGTCTATTTGTTTTATTAAGTAGAGTTCTTGGTTATGTAAGAGATTTTTTCATTGCAATATACCTTGGATCAGGACCCTTAGCAGATGCTTTTTTTGTAGCCTTTAGAATTCCAAATACTTTTAGAAGATTATTTTCAGAAGGAACCTTTAATGCAGCTTTTGTGCCTTCTTATTCCTCAGAGCTTTATAAAGGAAAAAAAGAAGCTAACTCATTTGCTAATACAATTTTTAATTTACTGTTATTAGTTTTGTTTTTCACAATACTTATAATTGAAATATTTATGCCAGCATTTATTAAAATTATTGCACCAGGATTTTCAAATAATTCAGCAAAACTTGATATTGCAATAGATTTAACCAGAGTTACTTTCCCATTTTTATTTTTTGTAAGCCTTGCATCATTTTTCTCAGCAATTTTAAATTCACATAATAAATTTGCTGCAGCCGCCGCAGCACCAATAATTCTTAATATATCATTAATAGTATGTTTGTTATATGCAGAAAAAATAAATGATAATTTAGTTTACTACTTATCATATGCAGTTACTATTGCTGGTCTTTTACAATTCATTTTTTTGTTAATATTTGTAAAAAAATATTTTTTATTAGATATAAATTTTAATTTTAAAATAAATAGAAAAGTTAAAAACTTTTTTAGTAAACTTATACCAAGTATTTTTTCATCTGGTGTTACCCAAATAAATATCTTAGTTGGAACAATTATTGCGTCTTTTCAAGCTAGTGCAGTTTCTTATTTATACTACGCAGATAGAATTTATCAGATAAATCTGGCAATAGCTGGTATTGCTATAGGTACTGTAATACTTCCAAACTTAAGTCGACATATAAAAAGCAAAAATTCTTTAAAAACTATAGAACTTCAAAATAAAGCATTAGAACTAAGTTTATTTTTAAGTTTGCCAGCCTCATTTGCTCTAATAGTTGGTTCAGAACAAATAACATCTGCTTTGTTTGGGTATGGTTCATTCGACCAGTTAAGCGTCAAAAATTCTGCAAAAGCTTTGTTCTATTTTTCTTTTGGACTCCCTGCATTTTCTTTGATTAAAATATTTTCAACTTTTCTATTTGCAAGAAATGATACTAAAACACCTTTTAGATATTCATTAATTTCTGTATTTTTAAATATTATAATAAGTTTAACTTTTTTTCCTAAATTAGGATTTATTATTATACCAATCGCAACAACAATTTCTTCTTGGTTTAATGGATTTATATTATTAATTTTTGTAATTAAAAAAAATTATTTTAAGTTTAGCCCTAATTTTATATTCCAGATTACAAAAATAATTTTCTCAAATATAATTGCAATTTTAATATTTTATTTTTTAATAAATTTTCTAGCAAGTTCATTGGATTATTTAAATAATTACAAATTTATTTTTATTATTTTAATTGTTTTATTTACTTTCGTTTCATACATTGGAGTTTCTATCATTATAAAAGCCTTTAAAATTTCAGATATTAATTTAAAGTATTAATAAATGTCCAAAAAAATATTTTCTGGTGTTCAGCCTACAGGTAATCTTCATTTAGGTAATTACCTGGGTGCTATTAAAAATTTTGTTGAATTAAATAATGATAAAGATAATGATTGTATATTTTGTGTAGTTGATTTACATGCAATAACCGTAAAGCAAGATAAAAATGAATTAGAAAACAATATTCGGGAAACAGCTGCAACCTTTATTGCTAGTGGAATTAATCCTAATAAAAGTATTATTTTTAACCAATCAAAAGTTCATGCACATACTGAGGGCTCCTGGATACTAAGTTGTATGGCTCCAATGGGTTGGTTGAATAGAATGACACAATTTAAAGAAAAGGCGGGAAAAGATAAGGAAAAAGCATCTGTCGGTCTTTATATCTATCCTATATTAATGGCAAGTGATATATTACTTTATGATACTACTCATGTTCCTGTAGGAGAAGATCAAAAACAACACTTAGAGTTAACAAGAGATATAGCTCAAAAATTTAATAAAGATTTTAATTGTGAAGATTTTTTAAAAGCTCCAGAGCCATTAATAAAAAAAAGTTTTTCAAGAATAATGAGTTTGAAAGATGGTTTAAAAAAAATGAGCAAATCGGACCCATCAGATCTTAGTAGAATTAATTTAACAGACACTAAAGATGAAATTGTAAATAAAATAAAAAAAGCGAAAACCGATTCTTTTCCAATTCCAAATGAAGAACAAAGATTACAAGATAGACCAGAAGCTAAAAATCTTCTTGGAATCTATTCAAGTATTACAAATCAAAATTTGGATAAAACATTAAATCAATTTGGAGGTAAAAATTTTTCAGATTTAAAAACTCAATTAGCTGAAATTTTATCAAGTAAAATTTCTCCAATCTCAGATGAGATAAAAAAATTAATTAAAGACCAGCAATATTTGGATAAGATTCTGATAGATGGTGCAAGTAAAGCAGAGGAAATTGCAGGTAAAAAGATCAAAGAAATGAAGAAAATTATAGGTTTTTAAAATTCTTTAAATTTGAAAATTTATAGCTATATAAATATAATGTTCGTTCAAACTCAAAAAACACCAAACCCAAATTCTCTTAAATTTATACCTGGAAAGGGAGTTTCAAACGATGGACCTTACGAATTTTTAAATGAGGACCAAACTGAAATTCCTTTATTAAAAAATATTTTATCAATAAACGGAGTAACAGGTGTCTTTTTAAGCGAGGATTTTTTATCAATTAATAAAGCTCAAGATGAAAAATGGGAAAATATTAAGCACATAGTTATTTCCCATCTCAATGAATACTATGAAGATGGTAATGAATTTATAATAGATAAAAATATCCAATTAAATAATTTGAAAGATTATGGAGAAATTGAAAAAAAAATAATTAAAATTTTAGAGACTAAAATTAGGCCTGCCGTTTCAAGAGATGGAGGCGATATAACCTTCAAAGAATTCAAGGACGGAAAAGTTACGGTGATATTAAAAGGAAGTTGCTCTGGATGTCCATCTTCAACTCTAACTTTAAAACAAGGTGTGCAAAACCTACTTTGTCACTATATTCCCGAAGTTAAAGAAGTTTTAGCTGTATAATATCATTACGATCGATTATAAAGAATCATAAAGAGATATATGGTAAGAAAAAAATTAAAAAAAAAGCTAGATAAAATTAATGTTAATTTTTTTAAAACATTATTAACAAGTTTTATTATAATTTTTATATTTTCGATTTTACCTAACTCAATTAGTTTCTTAAAAAAAAATTTAAAATCAAATCAAGTTGTATTTAATTCTTCAAAACAAAATTTTGATGAAATACTAGATATACAGAAAAAAAATAATTCAGAAATTCAAAACTCAATTAAAGATAGATTCTCTTGGAATATTTTTGAGGATATTGATGTCTTTGGTAAAGATGAGGAAGATGAAGATCCTCAAAGGCTTAGCGCTTCAACAATTGAAGAATTATTTAATGATAATGGATATAATCTCGATACTGTAAAAAAAACAAAATTAGTTAATGCAGGTAATCAATTAACAAGACTTCCTAAAGAACTTAAAAATATCGAAAGTCCAAAAAAAAGAAAAAAACTGTTTATAAAAATAGTTTTACCACTGATTATTGAGGAAAATCTGAAAATAAGGTTTGACCGAAAAAAACTTTTTCAAATTCTAAATAAAAATAATACTACTCAACGTGATAAAGATTGGCTTGATCTAAAATTTAAACAGTATGGGATTAAAAAAAGAGATCTTGCAAAACTTAAAATTAGAATGGATGAAATTCCAGTATCATTAGCAATAGCTCAAGCTGCAAAAGAAACTGGATGGGGAAGTTCAAGATTTGCACAAGAAGGAAATGCATTATTTGGCCAATGGACTTGGTCAGGAGAAGGAATAAAACCTTTAGATATTGAAAAAGACAAAAAACATAAAGTTGCAAAATTTAAAATCCTTAAAGCATCTGTTAGAGCTTACCAAAGAAATATAAATACACATTCAAGTTATAAACAATTTAGAATTGAAAGAGCAATTCAAAGGGATAATGATGAAAATTTAGATAGTTTAAAACTAGTTAATTTTCTAGAAAAATATGCGGAAACAGGAAAAGAATACACTGAAGTTTTAAAAAAAATTATTATACAGAATAACTTAGTTGATTTTGATGATGTTAAAATATTACCTACAAGTTTAAAAATGAAAAATTTAATTTAATTTAGTGTAAATTGAGTTCCAAACCATCTCCAGCCATCTTTATCATTCATTGAACAGTTAACTCTTCCTCTTCTTGGTAAAAACTTCTCTGTAAAAATGACTTCAATTTTATGATCTGAATATTTTAATTTAGAATTTTTCCATTCGCCACCTTCATTTGAAAAACAATTTATTAAACTTAAATTTTTTTGTTCTTTGAAAAACTCAATTGTCATTGTTGGAGGGTTGTTAGTATCAAATAATAATTTATCATCTGGTTTTAATAATTTGTATTGTATAGGTAATAGATTGATTAAAAAATCAAATCTTTCTAAATCTCCATACTTTTCATTTATTGGAAACCTAGGAAGTTCATATATATCTTTATTTAAATCAATTACCCCAGAATGTTGACCAAATGCATAATCAAATTTATTTGAAATATATTTTTTCTGTTCCAAACTGTACTCACCAAAAGGATATGAAAAAAAAATAGGGTTGTAATTAAGTTTTTTTTCAAAAATTTTTATTGATAGATCAATATCTTTTTTAAAATCATCAAATTTATATTTTGTTAAATATTCATGAGAGTGAGAGTGATTTCCAATAAATACATAATCCTCTTTTGAAATCTCTATAATTTCATCCCAACTCATATAACCTTTTTTACCTACAGTTTCAGTTGATACAAATAATATAAATGGAATTTTATTTTCTTTAAGAATTGGCCATCCATTTGAATAAAATGAAGAAAAAGCATCATCGATAGTAATTAAAATTTTTTTTTCCTTACTAACTTTATTAATTTCATTACCAAAATTTATTGGGTCCAGAAATTTTAATTTTTTATCCTTAATCATACTCATATGTTTTTTAAAGGCGCTAATTCTTATGTTAGTTGAAGGATATTTATTTTCTTCAAATCTGTGATACATTAAAGCTAATATTCCCTTTTCTTTAGGTTCATATTTTTTGTTTACAGTTTCAGCATAAGCATTTAAAAAAAAAAAATAAAATATGATAAATTTAATAATCGATGCTGCTAGTGAGAAGATTGTTTTTGTAATCATTGCTGAGAAACGATCATATACTACACATCATATAAACAGTAGAGAAAATTTTGATAATTTTATGAAACTTCTTTTGCATTTTTTAATAAA
>CEUZ01290132.1_pt1 | contig 13095 bp, 11 predicted proteins | sample 361511 | NCBI WGS metagenome assembly CEUZ01 (sample SAMEA2622822, study PRJEB7988) | marine metagenome | biome: marine biome (ENVO:00000447); feature: surface water layer (ENVO:00002042); material: "saline water (ENVO:00002010), including plankton (ENVO:xxxxxxxx)" | depth 5 m
CAAGATCACCGATGCCGGAACCGGGCGGGCGTGGTATCCCACCATGGTTCTAGACTTTCCGTTTGAGACTGCGTCATTATTGACTGTTAAGAAAGAAACACACAATTATCCCGCCGATGCACTAGTAGAAATGGAAGCTGCCGGCTTCTACTCTACAGCCTCAAACTTTTCCATAAATGAACTGATCCATTGCCTGAAGGTAGTTTCTGATAACAGGAATGAGAAAAAGCTTGACAGCAGATCGGTCACTGAAATGATCACGACTCACCTTGATGCTGTTGAATCTGTAGTGCATTCACTGCTCCGGCTATCCAAGAATCTCAGGAAGCGGCGGGCAGTACCTCGTGAACTTGAGCATTTCCTCAATCGGTGGAAATTCACTGTTACTCAAAGTCACCAGTTGGAGAAGATGCTAAGACGGTGGCAGGTGATATTCCCTGAAATCAATCCTATTGAGGCGGCCAGCACAGACAGTAAGAACAGCAGGGATGTGCTGAAATCTCTCTATCATCGTCTGACTGATGCAACGGTGGAAGCGTCACAACTGTGATCGATACTATCTATATCGAGGCGGCGGTCAGGCAACATCCGCGGACGTCAGTGATTCTCAGTCGTTTTCCAAAAGCCCGCCTCATTCCCTGTGAACGGTACGGTGAAGTGTTCAATCCCCGAAGTCAGGATTTCAGAATTCAGAAGCAGCGGCCGGCGTTGATCCTCGCCGAAAAGTTCGACAACTTTATCCTCCCTGCTCCCGAAGGTTTCGGCATTGGTGGAGAGGAAAACTTCTACTTTTCCCACATCCTCAACTGTCTCTACGACTGCCGCTACTGCTTTCTTCAGGGAATGTTTCGATCGGCAAACTATCTGCTATTTATCAATTATGAATCGTTCATGAGCGCTATCGACAGGAAGTTGGGAGAGACGGTGGCTAACAAGACAGTCACGTTCTTTTCCGGTTATGACTGTGATTCGCTAGCACTGGAATCAGTGACCGGCTTCACCGAAGCGTTTCTCCCATTCTTCAGAGAGCGGCCCCGGGCCATCCTTGAACTGCGGACAAAGAGTGTCAATATTCAGTTTCTTCTTGACAGTGAACCATTCGACAATTGCATCACTGCCTTCAGTTTTACGCCGGAGGAAATTTCAAAGAAGACTGAGGACGGTGTACCGCCGGTGAAAAGCAGGATAAAGGCGATGAATCAGCTTGCTGAGCGGGGGTGGCCATTGGGACTTCGGCTCGATCCTCTCATTTGTCATAACGGATTTGAATCGACGTACCGACGTCTCGTTAACGATATTTTCGCGGCTGTCCCGGCAAAAGCATTTCACTCAGTCAGTCTAGGACCGATGAGATTTCCCACAGCCATGTTCGACACAATTGCAAAACTATATCCGGAAAACCGTTTGCTGGCGGGGCCCCTACATCGTTCAAACGGCATGGTCACCTACCAAAAGGAGGTGGAAGAAGAAATGACTCAGTTTTGCCGATCACTCCTCAGTGAGCATCTACCCACCGAGAAGTTTTTCCACTGTACACCGTGGTGTTGAAGATGGCTACCAAACTGGAGTTTAGTTGGATGTTTGCATACGATACATATAGCTCGTTTTTGTGCAAGATCACCATCCCATAAAAAACCCTATATCCATCCCTCGGTCAATTATCACCCAACTGTGAGAACTTGAATCTTTCTATGGATGAAGGAACATGTTGTTCTTTCATAATGCTTTCTATTTTCCGTACGATGGCAGGATTGTCAACGGCCACATCGTGCGACTCCCGAATATCGTCTTTCAGATTATATAATTTTAGATTCAAGTTCCCATCGAAGATGTCCTTACGGATCCCCTTCCAATTCCCCATCCGTACCGCCTGTTGACCATTATAACCTGGGAATTCCCAATAGAGATATTCGTGTTCTGCAATTTGTGGTTTCCCAATAAGAGTTGGAAAGAAACTTATTCCATCTGTACTAATTGATATGGGTTGGCCAATAACATCGCACAAAGTCGGCATCACATCATAAAATGAGGAAATATGATCTGAAGTACTAGCAGCAGCGATATGACCTGGCCAAGTAACAATCATTGGTACACGAATACCACCTTCATTGAGCGAGCCCTTGGTCCATCCCTTATCAGTCCTAAAGGGTTTGGCACTTGAAAAATAATGCGTATCAGCTCCGCCCGCTGAATGAGTAGGTCCATTGTCACTAGTAAAAATAATTAGAGTATTCTCGTATATGTTTAGTTCCTTCAGCTTAGTTACTATTTCTCCTACCTGCTCATCTAAATATGATATCATGCCTGCATAGGTAGCTCTTGGTGTAAAATTAGGGAAATAGGGGAAATTATTATCCCCTATATAAGGCTTTTCAGGCCCCAGTTTATCAATATAGTAGTCAACCCAGCGTTTTGGGGCTTGCAATGCGACATGGGGGATAGGTGAGGCATAGTACAAAAAGAAAGGCGAATTTCTATTATTCTCAATAAATGTTAGAGCTTCTTTATGCATAAGTTCAGGAGCATAATCATTTAATGAAAAATCCTTATAGCTTTCAGGATTTAATGGGTCAGCTCCCGGAGGTAACTGTGAATGAGGAGCTATCATTTTGTTGTTTAAAAGCTCTCTTTCTTCATTTCGCCAAAGATGCATGGGATAATAAGTATGGGCTTGTCGCTGACAATTATACCCGTAAAAGAAATCAAAACCCTGTTTAGTAGGTACTCCTTCAGTCCCTGGAGCACCTAGACCCCATTTCCCTACACTACCAGTTGTATATCCAGCTTCTTTAAGAATTTCTGCAATAGTCACAATTGAGTCAAGAAGAGGTCGTTGTCCTTCAAGGGAAGAATCTTGAAACATGGCAGCATAATCCCAAACATCGCCCCTTTCTCTCCATTCATCATTTCCACGAATATGCGTGTGCCCAGAATGCATTCCGGTCAATAGGACGGATCTCGAAGGAGCACAAACTGCTGAACCAGAATAGTGCTGTGTGAAGCGCATTCCGGTTCTGGCCAAAGCATCGATGTGAGGTGTCTCGATGATCTCTTGTCCGTGGACTCCCAGTTCGCCGTAGCCAAGGTCATCAGCAAGAATATAAATGATGTTCGGCGGCGTTGGGCGTTCGCATGAAGAAATTGTCAGTGTCAAGAACAATAAAACTGTGAAATACGACACGTTTCTCATTCCGGTTTCACCTCCCTCGTTATTGGATCTTCCATTTCTTATCGAAGCTTCAGTAGTTCTCCCCGCGTCTCCTCAATTGCATGTCCATACCTATGATCATCATACAAATTATTTATTTCCCCAGGATCCTTAGCCAGATCGTAAAACTCCCATTCGTCGATATCTTCGTAGAAAGGATGAGGATGAAGCATTTACAGAAAAGCTTAATTGTAAACTGAATTTGCTCTATTTGCAGACCTAACACACCGAAATCCAGTATGGTTCAATCCCGTATCTTCGCTAGAACTCATCCGCCGGGAGACGCGGTAGCCACTGCAATAGCTATCGTTGCATAGGAAAGAACCGCCCCTTATGACGCGTTTAGTAGCCATTGGTTCCCGGGGGTCAAAAGAGACTTCAGGTCCCTTGGGGTTGATGCAGACCTCGGCCGTCTCTATGCTGTAGCCTTCATGATGATAAAGATCGGCGCACCACTCCCAGACATTTCCAGCCATGTCGTAAAGACCATATCCATTTGGCGAGTATGACTTTACAGGAGCACTTTCAAGATAACCATCCTTAAGGGTATTCTTATACGGGAACTGCCCCTGCCAGAAGTTTGCCTTTTCGGCGGAGGTGTTTGCCGGCTCATTACCCCAGGGATAGACAGGATCATCGAGTCCCCCACGTGCAGCCCACTCCCACTCAGCCTCAGTCGGCAGTCGTTTTTTTGCCCATTCAGCATAAACAACAGCATCCTCCCAAGCTACATGAACGACAGGATGATCCATCAGGTCCTCAATATTGCTTTCCGGACCTAAAGGTTCTCGCCAATTTGCGCCAGTCTTCCATTCCCACCACTGCCTCTCATCATTAAGTGAGACGGGGCCATCTGTGGAGGTAAACACCACCGATCCTGGCTGAAGCACTTCTTTCGGAGGCTTTGGTGTTCCAGGAGGAACACTCTTCTTCAAGTCTTCCCAGTCTATCTCTCTCTCAGCCACAGTGAGATAACCGGTACTTTCAACGAATTCACTGAACTGCCGGTTTGTGACTTCGTGGACATCCATGTAGAATGCGTCAACTCTTACTTTCCGTCGTGGGAATTCATCGGGACTGGACTGTCGGCTGTTACCCCCCATAGTGAATGTGCCACTGGGAATCATAACCATCCCAGAAGGAGATTCAGCTAAAGATTTTCTTTTCTTATCTGTACAGCCGGTAGTTAGAAAAAAAATTAAAGTGAATATAAGGATAGAAAATTCAATCCGTAACGGCCCCCGTTGCAGTTTGTCAGCGGTTATTCGATTAAGATCTAAAAAGCGTCTCTTCACGGTTGAACCATTTGACACAGGCAAATATACTGACTCCTGCCAACGAGAAAAGTGACAAATAAACTTCGGCAATGAGAATCGGTTCCGCTGTTCCTGCTAAAATTGTCTTGGTGGCTAGTGCAAGGTTAAGTATCGGTATTGCTGCGGTGACATAGTTGAGCTCGATACCAGGTAACATTCCGATCATAGCCGGAAGAATTATAACAAAATTCAGAGGCGCCATCATGCTCTGGGCTTCCTTGAATGATTGTGCGAAGATGGAGATAGCGAGTCCTACAGCGGCAAAAAAAGCAGTGACCGGAAGCACCAGAGTCATAATGAAGACAATTCTTTGCGCACCCAGCATATCCATTACCACTGCCCTAATGTCAACCTCCATTGACGGAAGTTGCCACACCATTATAAAAACACCCAAGATTGCGATGAGAGCCGTCGATACACCAAACAACATCACCACAAAGAACTTTCCAAGCACAACATCAAACCTACTAGCCGGTGACGAGAGAATCGTTTCAAGAGTACCTCTTTCTTTCTCTCCAGCACCGAGATCTAGCGCTGGATACATGGAACCCATGAAACCAAAAATGATGAATAGATAAGGAAGGAATCCACCGGCGTTTTCAGCGAACGATTCCCGGGTTGACGCCACGTCTTCCTTTACCACCACCACTGCATCAAAGAGAGTCGGATCAAGATTCAGTCTCAGAATTCTTTCAGTGACAATCTCGGCACTGTGCTGGGTAACGATGGCTTCAATACGCTGCCTGGCCGCATCAAGAGATTCGGAAGACTTAAAAATTAGTCTGACTGTCGCCTGTTTGTCATTCTGAATTAACTCCAAAAAATTCCGAGGAATGATCACGGCACCATCTAGTGTTTCATTAGCGGTCATTGCGCGGACACTGTCCTCAACGATATCAGTAAAAATGTTTAAACGTTCTTCAGAGGATAACCGAGCCATAAACTCTGGTGCTGAATCACCACCAAGTACGGCAATCTTTAACTCTTTCGTTTTCGCCTTTTTCACTTGAGCTTCAGTAACCTTAATAACCGTGGTAAACAAAAGCGGCATAATCAAAAGTGGTGCACCGATCATCATGAACAAGGTCCGACGATCCCTCAGCATGTCGGTCAACTCCTTAACAAATATAACGAACCAGCCCAAGCTATGCTCCTCCCACCAATCGGACAAATTCATCTTCGTACGAATCGGACTTCATTTCTGCTTCAAACTGTTCGGTCGTTCCCTGAAAATAGAGTTTCCCGCCATGGATAATGGCCAGATCATCGCAGAGCAATCTAAGCTCTGACATATGGTGCGTGGAGAAAATTACAGTCTTTCCCTCTTCCCTACAGGACCGGATCAGCTCGATGATGCGGCGGGCAGTCATAATATCGAGACCTGTTGTAGGTTCGTCGAATACTACCACAGATGGATCGTGAATAATGGTTCGAGCAATGGATGTCTTCTGCTTCATGCCTGAACTCAGCCTAGCGATACGTCTATCAGCAAACGAATGCATATCAAGCATGGAGAAAATCCTGTTTTTTCGTTCCTCAAAATGGCTTGCTTGCATACCGTAGAGATCGGCGATGTATTGCACCATTTCCGTTGGAGTAAGTCGATCGTAAAGGGCAGTCTGGGCTGTCATAAACCCGATGTTCCGCCGTACCTCTTTAGGATTTTCTAGCGTATCGAAGTTGGCTACGGTGACGCTACCTTCCGTCGGTTTCAACATGGTGGAAATGATTCTGAGCGTTGTTGTTTTTCCCGCGCCGTTGGGCCCGATGAGGCAAAATACTCGGCCCGGTTGACATTCGAAGGAAATACTGTCCACGGCTCTAAGAGTCTTTCTATTCATCTGTCCGTCACCATGCTCTCGACGCTGTTTGCGGTTGAGTTTGAAGTCTTTTGAGAGATTGGAAACTTTAATCACTTTGATATATTGTGCTATTGACAGACTTTCGGGAATATTAATGTCACGGAAAAGTTAGCCATAGGTCACTAACAAACAAACCAAACTGGAAAATATTGCCCCAAATAACCTATAAAATGTTTAATCTTCGTAAATGTTAAAGTTGATGAATTAATGGGTTATAAAATCCCAAAAAATGATGACAACAAAATCATAATGATGTGAAAAATTTATTTATCGTTGATGGTAGTGTCTTCGTCACCGCAGGAGGTGTTAATCCGACATCTACAATTCAGGCTATTGCACTTTACATAGGTGATCATATAAAAAAGAACAGAGGAAACCTTTTCGAATAAGGGAAAATAGGATATGAAAGATGACATCGACACTGCAGTACAGCGTATTGCCCCATATGCCCACAGAACACCTGTTCTCACTTGTAAAGCCATCAACGCAATGTCAGAAGCAAACATCTATTTCAAGTGTGAGAATCTTCAAAAAGTAGGTGCTTTCAAGTTCCGGGGGGCATGTAATACTGTCTTCTCTTTAACTGATGAAGAGGCTAGCCAAGGCGTAGGTACGCATTCTTCTGGGAACCACGCCGCCGCCGTGGCCCTTGCAGCAAAACTGAGAGGAATCAGGGCCCACGTTGTCATGCCGGAAACCGCCCCTGAAATCAAGAAGAAGGCCGTAATAGGATACGGCGCTGAGATCACTTTTTGCAAACCGACCCTAACCTCAAGAGAGACTATGCTTGCCTCCGTTATCCAAAAGACCGGCGCTGTTGAAATTCATCCCTTTGATGATCCGCGAGTTATAGCGGGGCAGGGAACGGCTGCACTGGAGTTAATTGAAGAGATTCATGATCTGGACGTGATTTTGACTCCCATCGGCGGCGGTGGACTCATCTGCGGTACAGCTATTGCTACTATTGAGAATGGAAACTCCATAGCAGTTATCGGCACCGAACCAAAGAATGCCGATGATGCTTACCAGTCATTAATGTCAGGGAAGCTGATCCCTCAGACCAATCCAAATACCATTGCCGATGGCCTCCGTACATCGTTAAGCGAATTGACCTTTTCCATCATCTTAAAGCATGTAAGCGAGATCATCACCGTTAGTGAGAAAGAAATTATCGGTGCCATGCGAACAGTTTGGGAAAGGATGAAAATTATAATCGAGCCCTCTTGTGCTGTCCCTGTGGCGGCAGTACTAAATCAGGAAAATGGTCTTTCTGGAAAGAAGGTGGGTATTATTTTAACTGGTGGCAATGTTGACTTAGATAAGTTGCCTTGGCTTTAATGTTATAAATATGACATCTTTGCCCAAAAATATCATCCTTTAAGTCGTTCCTCTACTAACTCTACCAAGATTGAACTTCCTACCAGAAGCGCCTCTTCGTTAATATCGAAGTGGGAGCAGTGGTGTGGTACTCTTTCACCTTCCGGCGCTGAGCCAAGAAAAAAGAAACAGCCTGGCACTTCCATCAGGTAATAAGACATATCTTCTGCACCCATTGTCAGGTAGGGTGGCTGAACACCCTCGGCCACAATCTTAACGGCAGCAGAGGTGACGTTTTCGCTCTCAACTATACTGTTGACTGTTGGTGGATAACCGTCATGATAATTTACTTCGATCTCGGCGCCAAAGGAGGCTGATATACCATCGCATATCTCTTGAAGCCGCCGACTGATCATGGCCCGATTCTCTTCTGTATAAGATCGTGCCGTTCCTTTCAATATCACCTCATCTGAAATAATGTTGAAATTGTAGCCTCCTTCGATCACTCCCACCGTAAGAGCTGTGGATTCCAAAGGATTGGTATTCCTACTGACAATTGTCTGCAAAGCGGTAATCAAATGAGCGGAGACAACAATAGCGTCAACAGTCCCATGAGGCATGGCACCGTGGCCACCTTTTCCTTTAACCTTAATAACGAACTCATCAGCAGCAGCCAGCACTGGACCTGGCTGTATGCCCACCGTTCCAAACGACTGATAGTTCCACAAATGGATCCCGTAAATCTCATCTACTTTAGGGTTAGAAAGGACTCCATCATCAATCATATACCTCGCACCGCCAAGCCCCTCTTCAGCAGGTTGGAAGATAAACTTTACGGTTCCACTCAAATTATCTCGTTTTTTTGACAGCGCTTCCGCCGCACCCAATAACATGGCCATATGACCATCGTGTCCGCAAGCATGCATGACACCATCGTTCACCGATTTATAATCAGCCTTCCCAGTTTCTTGTATAGGTAATGCATCCATGTCCGCCCGAAGACCAACGCACGGTCCGTCAGCACCCCTCAAAAGGGCCACCACACCCGTCTGGCCAACTTTCGTGGAAACTTCCATACCCAAACCGCTCAGTTTTTCACTGATAAATCGGGCGGTTTCATATTCCTGAAGTCCTAATTCCGGATGCATGTGAAAGTGCCGCCGGTTGTCAATGATCTCATCCCTGATCGCCTCAATTTCCGGCCTCAATGATATGTTCATTCTGATTCTCCAATTTGTTCCAATATAGTTGAAAGTAAACGACCGAACCTCTCTCCCGCCTCTGAAGCAATGATGATTACATCTTCATGCGTGATGGGAGTTTGGACCACATCGACGGCATAATTGGTAAGGCAGGAGATGGTAAGAACATTCATTCCCAACTCCGCCGCCGCCCTGATCTCCGGTACGCTCGACATACCCACCGCATCACCGCCAAGCTCGCTGATCATCTCGATCTCAGCCGGAGTTTCGTAGGAAGGCCCCAACGTCCATGCATACTCCCCTTCACAAAGGTCGATCTCCTCTACCGAGGCCGATTTACGAGCGATCTCCAACAGCTCACCGCTATGATAGCGACTGTCGCTCACGATAGAGGGCATCTCGGGGCTTTCCCGAAAAGTGCAGTCTAGATGACCTGTGACAGCCATGAGTGAACCTGGGGCATTCTCTTTACAGACTGATCCGGCGGAGTTTGTAATTATCACATTCTCTACACCCAATGCCTTAACGAGTCTCATAGGCAGCGTAACAGTATCAATATCCAACCCTTCGTAAAGGTGAAAACGGCCGCTTGCAATTACTACCTTCTCCCCTCCCAAATTCCCCAAAATCAGTTCTCCGGCATGACCTTCCACTGTCGATACGGGATAGCTGGGGATATCCCTGTAATGAACAATCACTGCCCCAACCACGTTTTCCGCCATATGACCAAGTCCCGAACCGAGAACCACTGCCGTCCGGGGCTGGACGGTAGCATGACCTTGTACGTAATCGACACTCTCTCTGAGATTATCTTCCATTATTACTGAAGGAAAGGTAGAGTCGAATTTAGCATTATTCCATTGATTCGCCAGAAGCAACGGCGTAAGTTTTCAGAACCAAAACCATCTGTTACATTTCACCGGGAGATACATCTTCATGCCGAAAAAAAATGATATAAAACTTGTAGAACAGCTTCGCGAAACCAGTAGTATCATCTTCTCAGAACTCGGTAAAAGGATCATTGGTCAGCGAGAAATTATCGATCACATCCTTATTACGCTGCTTTGTCAGGGGCACGCACTGATCATCGGCGTGCCGGGACTAGCCAAAACACTCCTTATTAAATCGGTGGCAAGAATCCTCGATCTAGAGTTCAGCAGAATACAGTTCACCCCCGATCTTATGCCGTCAGATATCACAGGCACCGAGATCCTCGAACAAGATCAAGGGACAGGGAAACGTGAATTTAAGTTCATCCAGGGGCCTCTTTTCGCCAATATCATCCTCGCTGACGAAATAAATCGAACACCGCCGAAAACTCAGTCAGCTCTTCTTGAGGCGATGCAGGAAAATCGTGTAACTGCTGCCGGTATCTCCCACATGCTTGACGAACCGTTCCTTGTTCTCGCCACTCAAAATCCTATTGAACAGGAAGGAACCTATCCTCTGCCCGAAGCCCAGCTCGACCGGTTCATGTTCAGTCTCAATATCAATTATCCTTCCCGTGAGGAGGAAATTGAGATCGTCAAGTCTACCACCGCCGGAAATGATGTAAAGCTTCATGCCGTTGTGAAAAAAGAAGATTTACTGACGTTCCAATCTCTCGTTAGACGGGTGCCCGTGGCGGATAATGTGGTGGAATATGCTGTCAAACTTGCGGCTCTAACTCGACCCACAGATCATGCACCAAAGTTTATCACCGACTGGCTCGAGTGGGGCGCTGGCCCTCGGGCTTCCCAGTACCTCATCCTCGGCGCCAAAGCGAAAGCCATTCTCGATGGTCGGCCGACTCCAGACATTTCAGACGTAGTGGCAATGGCCAAACCGGTTCTGCGCCATCGTATCATCACAAGTTTTAATGCGGAGGCTGACGGTGTGAACGCTGATCAAGTTCTGGATCGCTTGATTGAAGGAAACGTTTAAACGTTAAATGAGTATCGATAAACGGAAATACCTTCAACCTGAAATCGTGGCGCGATTGGATAATATGGCGCTACGGGCCAGATTGGTGGTGGAGGGATACCTTGTGGGTATTCACAAGAGCCCTTACCACGGCTTCAGTGTGGAATTTGCCGAACATCGGGCTTATGGACTTGGAGACGAACTAAAACACCTCGATTGGAAATTGTATGGGAAGACGGACCGCTACTACATAAAACAGTATGAAGAAGAGACAAACCTCCGTTCATACCTGATTCTGGATGTAAGCAAATCAATGACCTATGGCAGCCATGAAGTATCAAAACTCGATTACGGAAGTTACCTTACTGCCGCACTGACCTATCTCATGCTTAATCAGCGGGATGCCGTTTCTCTCACAACCTTCGATGAAAAGAGACGAGATCATGTCCCACCTCGTTCCACGCAGAGTCACCTCAATTCCATTCTCGGCCAACTGGAACACCTGTCACCTGGCAGTGATACTCAGATTGCACCGACACTTCATAAACTAGCGGAAATAATCAAAAAACGGGGCCTCGTCATTCTTATCTCAGACCTTCTGGATGAACCTGATCAGGTGCTCTCTGGGCTAAAGCATTTTCGTCACCGCAACCACGAGGTAATTGTTTTTCATCTAATCGATCCGAGAGAAAGGGATCTCGACTTCTCTCTGAGAACACGCTTCCGTGATATCGAAACAGGAGTAAACATCACCACCGAACCCTGGCAAATCAGGAAAGCTTACCGTGGTTTGGTAAAGAAGTTTCAGATGACGTATATGAGAGAGATGCGTCGGCGGAATATCGATTATGTTCCGCTCATGACCGATCAGGCCCTAGACCTAGCGCTAACCCGCTATCTCACCAAACGGCGAGCAATCGCCTGACTCAACCATTCAGCGGCCTTCAATTTCTTTGGCCTTCTGCAAGTATTCGTTACCTTCGTCCATCCTGCCCTGCAGATAGATCACACGTCCCATGGCTCTAAGCAGAAGAGTATTTTCGCTATCTGAACGAAGGGCTCGAGAGTAGTAATACTCAGCATCTTCCCATCGCTTCATCCCCTCATAAGCTTCTCCCATCCCAATCGCAGCCTGATTATCATCGGGGTTTAGTCTGAGTACCTTCTGAAATTCCTCTTCGGTCATCTCAAAATCTTCTAGCTGAAGATAGAGAACTCCAAGGTTGAAGTGTAAATCAGCATTTTCGGGATCACTCCTGATAGCCTTTGTGTAGGCGAAAACAGCACCTTCTTTGTCACCCATTTCATAATATGCATCAGCAAGGTACCGGGCGCCGATGGAACTGGAAGAATTGATCTTAAGCCCTCTTTCCAGGTATTCAACCGCAGTGTCAAAGTCACCGTTATCCTTGAATACCTTACCGGCCGTAAAGAGCATATCAGGATCATCCGGATTGACCTTGAGCGCCTCATCCAGAGTCGACTCAAGCATTTCCTGATCATTAATCTGAATGTAACAAAAGACGAGATTTTTGTAACTGCCCGGCTCGCCCGGCCTGATGGCCTTGGCTGTAGTGAAACCATCTATTGCCTCAGAAAATTTCGTTTTCTTTTCTTCTGCCTCCGTTGCTCCGATCGCTTGGTTAAAGGCATCTGCACCAGCGTTATACTCCCGGCTCCAGTAGAAAGTCGTCCAAGTCTCAACGGCAACTGGAATTAGCTGTCCGTCCGGCAACTTGTATGCTGGCCCGAGCTCGATTGCCTTATCGAACATTTCGTTCATCTTTGACCATTCTTTGTTACGAGCATGGACTTCTTTCCCCATAAGATAATAGGGCTCTGGATCTTCGGGTGTTACCTCAATGGCCGCCGCTATCATTTCTTCGGCCTTTTCCCAATTCTCTTCCTTAACGTAAAGACGCGCAGATGTCAGTTCTTCACTGGGACAGCCGTAGAACATCACTGTTATCAACGCCAGTGGGACAATTTTAGTAACTTGATTCAAACGCATTGTTGATTCCTCCACTCATAGGCTAATAAATTGTGGATCTTGAATTTACTCCCGCATTAAAAGGCATTCAACCCAAATCAGCCGACGTCCTGACTGTTTCGATCCGTTCTTCTAGAAGTGATGAGGTCATTCTTTCAAGACCTTCCAGCCCAAACCCTTCAACGCAGAAAGATGCTGTGGCTGTTCCCCAGACAATACCTTCGTAAAAGGAATGGCCATTGGCAAGAGCCGCCATAAATCCTCCCCCGAAGCTATCTCCCGCACCTGTGGGATCAGC
>CEUZ01042359.1_pt1 | contig 13070 bp, 13 predicted proteins | sample 361511 | NCBI WGS metagenome assembly CEUZ01 (sample SAMEA2622822, study PRJEB7988) | marine metagenome | biome: marine biome (ENVO:00000447); feature: surface water layer (ENVO:00002042); material: "saline water (ENVO:00002010), including plankton (ENVO:xxxxxxxx)" | depth 5 m
ATTAGTTTTGTTAAAGAATTAAGTGATTTAAATAATAATTTTTCATCTGATGTAAAAAAACTCAATAAAGCTAATATGAAAAATGGAAAAAATGTTGAAGAAAATATTGTGGCACAAATTGCGAAAATTGGCGAAAAAATTACAATAGGAAGATCAAATACAATTGAAAAACAAAATTCTAAAAATTATATTTATCAACATTCTGTAATAAAAGATAATGTATCAAAATTAGCTGTTATTGTATCACTTCAAACTAATGAAAATTCTGAAAAAATTGATATATTTGGTAAGCAATTATCAATGCACGTTGCAGCTTCAAGTCCTATAGCCTTAACATCAGATAAAATTAATCTGGATATTCTAAATAAAGAACAAGAATTGATTGCTGAAGAACTTAAAAACTCTGGTAAATCTGAAGAAATTGCAAAAAAAATTAGTTTAGGTAAGCTAAACAAATTTAAAGATGAAAATAGTCTTTTAAGTCAATTTTGGGTTATGGAACCAAAAAAAAAAGTTAGAGAAATAATGAATGAATTAAAAATTAAGGATTTAAAAATTAATGATTTTGTAAGAATTAAAATAGGGGAATAATGTTTAATGATAAACCATACAGTGAAAAAATGTCAAAAACTTTTGATGTTTTTACAAAAGAACTATTAACATTAAGAACAGGAAGGGCAAATGCAACAATGTTGGACTTAATTAAAGTAGATGTTTATGGTCAACAAATGCCCATTAATCAATTAGGAAGCATTACTACTCCAGAACCAAGAACTTTAAATATTCAAGTTTGGGATCTTAACAATGTAGCATTAATAGATTCAGCAATTAAAAAATCAGAATTAGGACTAAACCCACAAATAGATGGACAATTAATTAGATTGCCAATTCCAGATTTAAGTGAAGAAAGAAGAAATGAAATGAAGAAAATTATTAAATCAATGGGTGAAAAGTGTAAAATTTCAGTTAGAAATATAAGAAGGGAAGCTAATGATGATTTAAAAAAGTTTCTAAAAAATAAAGAAATCTCAGAAGATGAAGTAAAAAAATTTGAAAAAATTATTCAAGAGTATACGGATAACAGTATTAAAAAAATTGATGAAAAAATTATTTTTAAAGAAAAAGAAATAATGACAATATGATTTTTCCAAAACATGTAGCCATAATAATGGATGGAAATGGCAGATGGGGACTTAAAAAAAATAAATCTAGAAATTATGGTCATAAACAAGGAATCAAAACAGTAAAAAAAATAATTAACGCTTCTATAAATAAAAAAATTAAATTTTTAACCTTATATACATTTTCAACTGAAAATTGGAAAAGGCCGATTAATGAAGTTAATTATCTTCTTAAATTATTGGAAACATTTATCGATAAAGAAATGAAAAATTTAATAAAAAAAGGTATAAAATTAAAAATCATTGGTGGTTTGTATAAATTTTCAAACAAACTGAAAAAAAAATTAAAACAAGCTGAAGTTCTTACCAAAAAAAATAAAAAAATCCAAGTTAATATTGCTTTAAATTATGGTTCTAGAGAAGAAATAATTACTTCTGTTAAAAAATTAATAAATAAATCAATGCCAATAAATGAAAAAAATATATCAAAATTTTTATACACAAAAGATATACCCGACCCAGATTTATTAATTAGAACTGGCAATAGAAATAGATTGAGTAATTTTTTAATGTGGCAGTCAATCTACTCTGAAATTTTTTTTGAAAAAAAACTTTGGCCAGAATTTAATGAAAAAGACTTTTATAAAATAATTAGATCATTTAAAAAAATTAAAAGAAACTTTGGTGGCTTATAATTATGAATGAACTAACAAAAAGAATTTTAACATCATTATTACTTTTAATAATTTTATATATTGCACTTAGTAACACTTTATTTTTATTGATTGTTTTGCTTATTATTATTTATATACTAATTAATGAATTTAATAACATTTTAAAAAAAATATTAAAATATAAAAAAATATTACATGTTTTATCTTTATTTTTTGTAATTTCTTATTTGTATTATTTTTCTATTTATATTTATCTTTTTTTATCATCACAAAATCAAAATAATTTGATTTTATTTGTGTATATATTAAGTATTTGTATATCAACTGACATTGGTGGATATGTATTTGGAAAAATTTTCAAGGGAAAAAAATTAACTAAAATTAGTCCTAATAAAACTTATTCAGGATTATTTGGTTCATTTTTTCTTTCTATATTAGTTTCAATTGTATTTTTCAGAGATTTAAATTTATTTGAAAATTATTTAATAGTAACAATTATATTATCATTTTTATCGCAAACAGGAGATTTGATAGTGTCTTTTCTAAAAAGGAAAGCTAAATTAAAAGATACTGGTTTATTCCTTCCAGGTCATGGCGGTTTATTAGATAGATTAGATGGCATTTTGTTAACAGTTCCTATAGGAATATTAATAATTTCATTATAAATGATTAAAGATTTAATCATACTTGGTTCAACAGGATCTATTGGCACTTCAGCTTTAAATGTTATTAAAAAGAATAAAAAAAAATTTAGAATTAAATTACTTACTACAAAAAGTAATATTAAAAGTATTTTATCTCAAGCAAAAGAATTTAATGTAAAAACCGTTGTTATACATGATAAAAAAAAATATTTTAAATTTGAAAATCAATTTAAAAAAAAAAAAATTAAAGTATATTTTAAATTAGATGATGCGACTAAAATTTTAAAACAAAAAGTTTACTATACTCTAAACGCAATATCTGGATTAGAAGGATTATATCCAACTAATAAAATAATCAAACATACAAAAAATATAGCAATTGCAAATAAAGAATCAATTATTTGCGGTTGGAAATTTATAAAAAAAAATCTTAACAAATATAATACTAATTTTATCCCTATTGACTCAGAACATTTCTCTATATGGTCATTATTAAAAGGTGAAAATATTAAAAATGTAAAAAAAATATATTTAACTGCATCGGGTGGGCCTTTTATTAATAAAAGTCTATCCGAAATAAAAAATGTAAAACCAAACATTGCTTTAAAACATCCTAATTGGAAAATGGGAAAAAAAATATCAATTGACTCAGCAACTATGATGAATAAACTTTTTGAAGTTATAGAGGCTAAAAAAATATTTGATTTAAAGTTAGACAAATTTTCAATTATTATACATCCCAATTCATATGTTCATGCTATTGTAATATTTAAAACTGGTTTATCTAAATTATTAGTTCATGAAACAAATATGGAAATTCCAATACTTAATTCTCTTTGTTTAAAAAATGAAGAATATAATTTTGATTATAACGAGATTAATTTTAAAAAGTTAAATAATATGAATTTTATTAAGCCTAAAATGGGACAGTTTCCTTTGTTAAAAATTTTAAATACTATTCCTCCTGTTGACAGTTATTTTGAAACTATATTAATTTCTATTAATGATATTCTTGTTGAAAAATATCTAAAAAGGAAAATTAGTTATATTTCTATTCACAAAACACTATTAAAGTTGATTAAAGACCCATATTTTACTAGATATTATGGTATTTCTCCAAGGAATATAAATGACATTAAATTTATGGTAAATAAAGTTAAAAAATATCTTTCAAATTATCATATAAATAAAAAATATGAGAAAATTTAAAACTTATAATTTCAAAACATTATACTGTTTCTTGTTAATCTTTTTATTTAATTTAAATAATTCATATTCTGAAATTGTAAACTCATTTAATATTATAGGAAACGATAGAATTGCAAAAGAGACAATTATACTATTTTCAGAAATTGAAATTAATTCAAATATATCTGCAAAAAATATAAATGAGTCTATAAAAAAACTATATGAAACGGATTATTTTAAAAATATTAAGATGAATTTATCAAACAATATTCTTGAAATTTATGTTGAAGAAAATCCTATAATTCAAAGTATATCAATCAACGGTATTAAAAATAAATCTATAACATATGAGCTAAGCGATATTGTTAAAAAAAAAGAAAAATATCCTTTTTTATTAGATCAAATTAATGAACAAAAAATTATTCTTTTAAATATTCTAAAAAATACAGGTTATTATTTCGTTGATGTTAATGTTCAATTGGAAGAAAATAAAAATAATACGGTCGATATAATTTATAATTTTAATTTAGGTGAAAAAGCAAAAATTCAAAAAATAAAATTTATTGGTAATAAAAAGTTTAAAGACAGTAAATTAAGAAATATTATTATCTCTGAAGAGTATAAATTTTGGAAATTTATTTCAAATAAAAAATATTTAGATAATAATAGAATTAAATTAGATGAAAATTTATTGATTAATTATTATAAAAATAAAGGATATTATGATGTTAAAGTTAAATCATCTTCTGCTAAATTAGTTAATCAAGATAGCTTTGAATTAGTATTCAATATAGACTCAGGAAATAAATTTTTTTTTAATAATATAAAGTTAAAATTATCTGATGAATACTTAAATGAAAATTTTGATAGTTTAATTAAACTATTTGATGATCTTAAAGGAAAAAAATACTCTCTTAATTCAATAAAGGATATAATCAAGGAAGTCGATAAAATTGCTCTACAAAAAGAATTTGTATTTGTTAACGCTAGATATAATGAAAAATTAATTGATAATAATAAAATTGATATAGATATAATGCTAGATGAGATTGAAAAAAATTATATTGAAAGAATAAATATTTATGGAAATTTTATTACTGAGGAAAAAGTTATAAGAAATTCACTTATAGTTGACGAAGGTGATCCATTTAACAAAATTTTATTTAATAAATCTATAAATAATATTAAATCTAGAAATATTTTTGAAAGCGTTAACTCTCAAATTAATGATTCAAAAAATCAAAATAATAAAATTATAAACATAACAGTCCAAGAAAAACCCACAGGTGAGATATTTGCTGGAGCGGGTACTGGTACGAGTGGCTCTAGTTTAGTAGGTGGCATAAAGGAAAATAATTATTTAGGAAAAGGTATAAAATTAGAAACAAATTTGTCTTTGACAGACGATCAAATTAAAGGAAAATTCCAAATTTTAAATCCAAATTATAAAAATACTGATAAATCAATTAATACGACAATTGAAAGTACTGCTTCTGATTATATGTCGACCCTTGGATATAAAACTTCAAGAACAGGTGTAGAAATTGGAACAAGTTTCGAACAATATGAAGATTTTATAGTTAATTTAGGAATTTCAAATTATTATGAAAAATTAGAAACATCAGACTTAGCTACTGAAATAAAAAAAAAACAAGAAGGTGATTATTTAGAAAACCTTTTTAGATATGGTATTACAATTAATAAATTAGACCAAAATTTTCAACCAACCGATGGTTATTTGACAAACTTTTCACAAGTTTTGCCAATTTATTCTGATGATCTTTCGATTGAAAATACTTTAAAATATTCGAAATATCATTCTATTACTGATGACTTAATTATTTCAGCTAAATTTTTTGCAAAAGCTGTAAATTCAATTGATGATAATGTAAGAGTTTCAAAAAGAGTGTTTATACCTATTAATAGACTTCGAGGATTTGAAAATATTGGACCAAAAGATGGCACTCAATATATTGGTGGTAATTATGGGACTGCTTTAAATATTAATTCAACACTTCCAAAAATTTTAAATGGATATGAAAATCTTGATTTAAATTTCTTTTTTGATGCGGCAAATTTGTGGAATGTTGATTATGATAGTTCATTAGACTCAAATAAAATAAGATCCGCAACAGGAGTCTCTGCCAATTGGTTTACACCTATTGGGCCCTTATCTTTTTCATACTCAGTGCCATTAACAGAAGCAAATTCTGACAAAACTCAATCTTTTAGGTTTCAAATTGGTACATCTTTTTAAAAAATATGAAAAAATTTATAATAATTTTAATAACTTTTTTTTTTATAACAAATGTATATAGCGAAAATAAAATTGCATATATAGACTTAAAAAAAGTATTTTCAGAATCTTTAGTAGGAAAATCTATTAATAATCAAATTAAAATTGTCGAAAATAATAAAAAAATTGAATTTGAAGAAAAGGAAAAAAAAATTAAAAGTGATGAAGGTAATTTATTGTCTAAACAGAATATTTTATCAAAAGATGAATTAGATAAATTAATTAATGATTTAAAAATAAGAGTAAATAAATATCAAAATGATAGAAATGAATTTAACAAGAAACTTTCCAAACAACAAGTTTTATATACTAATAAAATTTTAACCATACTTAAACCAATTTTAAGTGAGTATGTAAAAGAAAATAAAATTTCTTTATTATTAAATAAAAATATCGTTGTGGTTGGAAAAAAAGATTTAGATATAACTGAAAATATAGTTCAACTTTTAAATAAACAAATTAAAGATTTAGAGTTCAAATTAGAATAAAATGAATATTTTTTTTAAAAAGAAAAATAACATAACTTTTAATAAAATATTATCATTATTAAATGTTAAAAATGAATTTAAGATTAAAAATTTTCTATTAAATGATATTAAAACTTTAAATTCCTCTAATAATAAAGATATTTCATTTTTTAATTCTTCAAAGTACAAAAATGACCTTAATAAAACAAAAGCTAAAATTATAATTTGTAACAAAATTCACTTAAAATTAATTCCTAAAAAATCTATTCCGTTAGTAGTAAATAATGTATTACTGTCTGTTTCTAAAGTTACAAATTTATTTTATCCTGATGCTATAAATGATGATTTAGATCATGATGTCGATTTTTTAAATAAAAAAAATAATTTTATAAATTTATCATTTGGAAAAAATGTTCTGATTGGCAAAAGAGTAAAAATTGGCAAAAACTCTTCAATTGGTCATAATAGTATAATTGAAACAAATGTAACTATTGGCAATAATTGTAGTATTGGATCTAATGTAATTATTAGAAAGTCAATTATAGGAAACAATGTTAATATATTAGACGGAGCCATTATAGGAAAAAAAGGTTTTGGTTTTTTTCCAACTAGGGATAAAAATTATAGATATCCTCATATAGGCGCGGTTATAATTGGAAACGATGTTGAAATTGGTTGTAATAACACAATTGATAGGGGATCTCTTTCTAATACAGTAATTGGCGATAATAGTTTTTTAGACAATCAAGTGCATATAGCCCATAATGTTAAAATTGGTAAAAATTGTGTTATAACTGGTCAAGTTGGTTTTGCAGGTAGTTCTGAAATTGGAAATTTTGTTATGATAGGTGGTCAAGCAGGAATTTCAGGCCATTTAAAAATTGGAAATAATGTTCAAATTGGTGGAGGAAGCGGTGTTGTAAAAAGTATTCCTAATAATTCTAAAGTCATGGGGTACCCGGCAAAAGATATTAGAAACTTTTTAAAAGAAAATAAATAATTATGACTGATAAACTTAATAAAGAACAAATAAAAGAATTATTACCTCATAGAGAACCAATGTTATTAATAGAAGAACTGAACAATATAAAGAAACTAACATCTGCAACAGCAATAGTTAATGTTACAAAAGAAAGTTTTTTTGTTCAGGGTCATTTTCCTGGAGAACCTGTTATGCCAGGGGTTTTAATTGTCGAAGCTTTTGGGCAGGCCGCTGCTGCTTTAACAGCCGATGGCCTTGATAAATCAACTTATCAAAACAAATTAGTTTTTTTAATGACCATAGAAAAGGCGCGTTTTAGAAATCCGGTTATTCCAGATTGTAGATTAGAGTTAAATATTAAAGCTGTAAGATCACATGGAAGAGTGTGGAAATATAAAGGAGAAGCTAAAGTAAAAGGAAAGATAATGGCCGAAGCTCAATGGGCAGCAACAATAGTTGATAGGAAATAATCAGCAATATTTATTGATAACCAGAAAACTTATAATTTGCTAATTATAATTAGTGATACACAAAACAGCAATTATTTATGAAGGAGCAAAAATTTCTGAAAATGTAGAAATTGGACCATATTGCGTTATTGGACCTAAGGTTTTTATAGACTCAGGAACAAGATTACATTCACACGTAAATATATTTGGTAACACTAAATTAGGTTTAAATAATGAAATTTATCCTTTTGCAACAATTGGAAATGATCCCCAAGATTTAAAGTATCAAGGAGAAGAAAACTCATTAATTATTGGAAACAATAATAAAATTAGGGAATATGTAAATATAAATCCAGGAACCAAAGGTGGTGGAGGGGAAACAAAAATTGGTAATGACAATTTATTTATGGTTTTTAGCCATATAGCCCATGACTGTCAAATTGGAGATAAAATTGTTTTAGCAAATAATGTTCAAGTTGGAGGACATGTACAAATTGAAAATAATGCAATAGTTGGTGGAACTTGTGCTATACATCAGCATTCAAGAATAGGAGAACTTGCTATGATTGGCGGAATGACTGGGGTTTTAAGTGATGTTATTCCTTACGGCCTAGCGTTAGGTAATAGAAATTACTTAAATGGATTGAATTTGATTGGTTTAAGAAGGGCAAAAATATCAAATAATAATATAAAATTAATAAATCAGGCTTATAATGAAATATTTAAGTCAATTACCTATAGAGAAAATATTGAAAATTTAAGCAATGAATTAAAAAAAAATGAATTTGTTGATAAAATAATTAGATTTATAAATTCAGATAAAAAAAGACCAATTTGTGTACCAGAAAATATTAAATGATAGGTTTATTTCTTGGAGAAAAAAAATTACCATTAGAAATCTTAAAAAAAATAAAAAAAAGGAAGATAAAATATTTCATAATAGATTTAACAAAAAATAATAAGTTTAAGAAAGATAAGAATAGTTATTTCGTAAATATTGGAAAATTTGGAAAAATTCTTAGCATTATAAAAGAAAATAAATGTAAAAAAGCGTTATTTGCCGGTATAATTAAGAAGCCAAAAATTTCATCACTAAAATTGGATCTTAAAGGAATTTATTATATTCCTAGAATTATTAAAGCATCTAAGTTAGGTGATGCGGCAATATTAAAAGAATTAATAAAAATCTTAGCAGAACATAAAATTAAAGTTATAAAATTAAATTTTTATAATCCTGAATTAACATTATCAAAAGGAAATTATACAAAATTGATACCTACTATATTTGAATTAAATAGTATTAAAAAAGGTGTCAGTTATTTAAATAAATTAAGCGCTTATAACCATGTTCAGGGTATAATTATTAGGAATAGGTCCATTATAGCAAGAGAAACTTATAAAGGAACAAAAAAAATGATTCAGTCCATCAATAAGTCAAAAAATTTTAATGGTATATTAATTAAATTCCCCAAAAAAAAACAAGACTTGAGAGCTGATTTGCCAACAATAGGAATTGACACTTTAAAAGATTGTAAAAAAGCTGGTATAAATGGAATTGTACTAAAATCTAAGCAAAATATTTTTTTAGATAAAAAAAAATGTATAAATTTTGCAAATAAAAATAAAATTTTTATTATAGCAAAATGAAAAAAATATTTATATTAACTGGCGAACCTTCAGGTGACAAACTTGCATCTTCAGTTATATCAAAACTTAAACAGATTAATCCAGATATAGAGTATCTATCAGTTGGAGGAGTTCATTTAAATTCAATAGGAATAAAGTCAATTTTTGATCTTAAAGAAATCACATATATTGCTTTTACAAGTGTTTTAATAAATATATTTAAAATAAAAAATAGAATTAACAAAGCCGTAGACGAAATCATAAAATTTAATCCTGATGTTTTGTTTAGTGTTGATAGTCCTGATTTTTCATTAAGAGTATCCAAAATAGTAAAAAATAAAAATCCCAATATTAAAACTATACACTTTATTGCCCCAAAAGTTTGGGCCTGGAGGGAAGGTAGAGTCAAAAAAATGAAAAAATACTTAGATCACATTTTATTACTTTTTAAATTTGAAAAAAAATACTTTGACAAAGAAAATCTTCCAAATACATTTGTTGGTCACCCTCTCTTGGATGCGCAATCTGAAAATTGTATAAAATTAGAAAATCTAACAAATAATAAAAATAATATTATATCATTGTTTGCAGGCAGTAGAGAAAGTGAGATAAAAATTCATGCTCCTATTCTCTTAAAATTCATCAAAAAAATGAACAAAAAAAAAGAAGATTTTAATTTCTTTTTTCATTCAACAAATAAATATAAAAAATATTTAATTGATTTATTAAAAAATGAAAATATTTCAAATATTGAAGTTATTTCTGATGAAAAAATTAAAAATGAAATTTTAAAAAAATCAATTTTTGCTGTAGTTAAATCAGGAACTGTTTCACTTGAAGTTTGTAGTCAAAATATACCATCTATAATTATTTATAAGATGAACTATATTAATTATTTTTTAGCAAAAGTTTTTTTAAAAATTAAATTTGCTAATATGATAAATATTATAAATAATAGAGAAATTATTCCTGAGTTAATACAGTATGATTGCAATCCTGAAGAAATATTTAATTCAGTTTATTATTTACTAAAAAAACCTGAATTAATAAAAAATCAACTTTCCAATGTCAAATTAACCATAGAAGAATTTAAATCTCCATCTTCATCCGCACATGAAGTTTCAAAAGTTTTATTGTCATACATTGTTTAATCTTTTTATAATTTCTTCTTTTCCTAACGATATAATTATATCATAAATCCCTGGTCCAAATTTTGATCCTGTTAGTAAAATTCTTAATGGTTGACCAACACCTTTAAAATTTGTTGAGTGATTTTTTATAATATCATTAATTATCAACTCAATTGAGTTTTTAGTTAATACTTCTAATTTAGAAATCTTTATCTTAAAATCATCTATAATTTGTTTTGCTTTTTCATCTATTAATTTTAAATCTTCATTATTAAAATCAACTTCATCATTAATAATGTATTTTGAATTGTTATAAATATCTTCTAAAGTTTTTGCTTTATTTTTTAGGAAAGATAAAGACTGTTTAATTTTGTCTTCTTTATTAGAATTAATTTTTTCTTTATACAATTCACAGAAATTTTTTAATTGTTCATATAGATTCTTTTCGTCTATGTTTTTTATATAGTGCTCGTTTATTGATAGAATTCTAGTAATATCTAATTTTGATGGTGACTTTCCTATACCTTCTATATTAAAATGTTGAATACTTTCATCTAATGTAAAAATTTCTTTGTCTTTATAGGACCATCCTAGTCTTAAAAGATAGTTTCTAAGTGCGTCAGGCATTATACCTATTTTTGAATAGTCATCTAATGTTGACGCATTATCTCTTTTTGAAAGTTTTTTTCCTTCAATTGTATGTATAAGAGGTATATGAGCAAAAGTTGGAAGATTCCATTTCATTGCTAAATATATTTGGATTTGTTTAAATGTATTAATTTTATGATCATCACCTCTTATAATATGGGTAATATTCATTTGGTTATCGTCAAATGCAGCTGATAAATTGTAAGTAGGAGTAGTATCGTTTCTTAATATAACAAAATCTTCAATTGTTATATTCTCTATTTCCACATTTCCTTGAACTAAATCATTAAGAGTTGATTTCCCATCAATTTTACTTTTAAATCTTATAACCGGTTTAACATTTTTTGGGGTATCTTTTTCATCTAAATTTCTACATTTTCTATTATAAATGTACGGAAGTTTTTTTTGTTTTGCTCTTATTTTTTGTTCTTCAATTTCTTCATTTGAGCAATAACATTTGTAAGCACTTCCATTTTTTAATAATTCCTCTGCTACTTTTATATGGTCTTTTATTTTTTCTGATTGAATATATTCTTTTTCGTCATGCTTTAACCCGATAAAATTCAAAGAATTTATTATTTGTTTTTTATATTCTTCCTTAGATCTTTCTTTATCAGTATCTTCAATTCTTAAATAAAATTTTCCACCCTGGTTTTTAGAGAATAACCAATTGAATAAAGCGGTCCTCAAACCTCCAATATGCAAAGGTCCAGTTGGTGATGGAGCAAATCTTGTTGCTACTTTTGACATCTAAAATATTTAGTCTATTTTAATGAAAGTTTCTATATAAAGATACTAGTATACCTTGAATTTTTATTCTATCAGAGCCAAATATTTTAGTTTCATAATTTCTATTAGCGCTTTCCAAAGCTACTGTCTTACCTTTTCTTCTAATTCTTTTTAACATTGCTTCATTATCATCAATTAGAGCTACAACTATTTTTCCATTATCTGCTGAGTCAGTTTTTTTAACAATCACTGTATCTCCATCATTGATTCCGGCTTCAATCATAGAATCTCCTTGAACTTTTAAACCAAAATATTCCCCATTTTTTTCTATATTGTTTGGCAATGGAATTCTTGTCACTTCATTTTGAATAGCTTCTATAGGAGTTCCTGCAGCAATATTGCCTAAAACAGGAATTTCAGAACTATTATTATTTTTAGAAAAAGTATCATCTAGACCACCTTTTATTACACTAGGAGAAAAACTATTGTATATATCATTAGCTGAAGCAGTTTCAGGTAACTTTATGACCTCCAAGGCTCTTGCTTTGTGAGCTAGTCTTTTAATAAAACCTCTTTCTTCTAGAGCGCTTATTAATCTATGAATGCCTGACTTAGATTTTAAATTTAAAGAATTTTTCATTTCTTCATACGACGGAGATACACCAGAAGACCTCAACTTCTTGTTGATAAATAAAAGTAGGTTTTTTTGTTTTTTAGTTAACATAGAACAAATTAAGTACATGTTTGTTCTACAAAAGTTCTTTGATATAAACAACAGTAAAAAAAACAAGTAAAATCAATACTAAATTAACTACAAAACTGAAAAAATATTATTTTTTTTCAAATCTTTAAGAATTGATTCACCAATAAGAAAAGTTTTTATTTTTGTTTTACGACTGATATAGAGTAATTCATCTTTGTTTTTAATACCACTTTCAGAAATGAGAGGCCATTTATGATTTTGAAGCTCGTTGTAGATATCATAAGTTGTATTTAAGTCAGTTTTTAAAGTTTTTAAATTTCTATTGTTAATACCTATTAATGCTTCGGTATATTTTAATGATTTTTTTGCTTCTTCAATTGTATGAACCTCAACAATTATAGCCATGTTTAATT
>CEUZ01249765.1_pt1 | contig 13061 bp, 14 predicted proteins | sample 361511 | NCBI WGS metagenome assembly CEUZ01 (sample SAMEA2622822, study PRJEB7988) | marine metagenome | biome: marine biome (ENVO:00000447); feature: surface water layer (ENVO:00002042); material: "saline water (ENVO:00002010), including plankton (ENVO:xxxxxxxx)" | depth 5 m
GAATTAAAAAAAGCAATTGATACAGATTCTTTATGGGAAAATTTAGTTCAATTAACAGACAATCTTGCAGACTATTCAGTTTTTCACCAGGTTATAAATAGAAACACAACTGGTAATACAATGGATATTTTATTTGTTGCATCAAAACTTTCAGATATTAACAGCTATACCGACATAATTAAAAAGGGTGGATTAAACGCTGTTATCATTGATGTAAAATGTTTCGCATTAAAATCTGCAGTTGATCAAATTAATCAGATCTCAGGTTCAATTGAAGAGTCAAACTTAACTGCAGTTTTAGAATTTGGATTAGACGAAAATTATGTAATGATTTTATATGAAAATAATCCAATCATTACAGATATATTTATTAGATCTCAGGATCGGAAAACGCTAACTGAGTCTAACAATCAAGAGGAAATGGAAGCACTGGTTAGAAGATACATGACACAGGTCAAGCAAGCTGTTCAAGATTTTGAAACAAAATACGAAAAAAGAATAAGAAATTTAAAAGTTTCATCCAATCTTCCAAACGTTGAGGAATACTTAGCAAGTTTTAGAAAAAATATGGTCAATACAGGTTTTAATTTGTTTGATCCTTTAGATGGAATTAAAATTCCAGCACAATTAGAAGAGAATGTTAAAATAAGTAATAGATCTTATTTTTCAACAGTAATGGGTTTAGCCTTTAGAAAATTAGATGTATTTGGTTATTATAAATTTGTAACAGCTGTTAAAAATATAAATCTTCTTCCGAACAGAGATAGTATGATTGCTCAAAAGAAAGCAAAAGTATTTTCTAATTTTGCATTTAAGGGTGTAGTTGGAATTGTTGCAGCAATTTATATAGTTTTGTTTGGTATGTCATTTTGGCAAATCACAACATTAAACAAAAAAAATGAAGGTTACGAAAATGTTGTGGAGGAACACCAATTGAAAACGATAGAAAGAGATAAATATTTAAAAGAAAAAGGTAAAATTGTAAAATCTCTAGAATTGAGTAAATCAATTAAGTCAAACAAAGTATTAAATTTTAGAGTTTTGGCTCAAATAGCATCTGCTGTTCCAAAAAGAGTTAGATTTTCAAAAATAGATTATAATGGATCAAATTTAATTATTCTTGAAGGGAGCGCTTTTAGTGACCAAGATATTCTTAAATTAATCAGTAACTTGAAAACTAAAAAACTAATTTCCCAAGCTTCTTTAGCAAATATGAATATTTCTAATCAGTCTCAGGGAAGTCAAACAATGAAAGGTTTTAAAATAGCCTGTATTTTGGAGATGATTTAATGGATTTAAATAATATAAATATGTCAGATCTTAAAGAGAAGTTACTTACAATAGCTGACAAAAAAACATTAATTAAATTTGGTATTGGCTTTGGTGCAATTATTTTATTTTTAATAATTTATTACTCTATCTTAAATCCAATGGTTGAAAGTAGAAAAGTTACATATGCAGATAAAATGTTAAAACAAAAAGAAATTTCTGAATTTAATAATGAAATAGTCTCTTTAAAAGCTGAATTAGAAAAAATGACTCCTGAATTCGAAAAAAGTTCAACTTTATTTCATTCAAAGGCAGAAGTTGAAGGTCTTTATCAAAGCTTAAGTCGTTTTGCAGCAGTCAATGGGCTAGTGATATCTAAAATTACAAAAAAAAAGCCCGAGGCTGTATTGAAACCTGGTATTGCTGCACAGGCAGAAAATCTAATAGAGAAAAATATGATATCTTATTACAAAATTCCTGTTGCTTATGAGATTAAAGGTAAGTTTTTGGGGTTTATTAAGTTTAAAAGAGCAGTTTCCAAATCAAATAAGATGTTAAACTTTGACAAAGAGACTGTCTCTGTAGTAAAAGGAGATTCAACTGGTACGATAATTGCGCAAGGAGAACTAACAATAGTGGGGCTACCTGATGAGTTTTTTTAAAAATATATTGATACTGTTTTTTTTGTTATCGGCAACTTTTGCTTATGCCGATAATCATGATCAAAATCAAGCAACAACTGAAAATGAGCAGTTAAATGAAATTGCTCAAGAAATTCAAGATGATGATGAGGTTCCACTTAATGATCCTTTCGCTGGAAATGAAGGGACGAACTCATTAACAAATATTCCAGAAGGTGAACAAGAAGAACCTATGAGCATATATAACTTTAAGTTATTAGGTTTAATTTCTGGAAAAGATCATAGCTATATTTCTCTAGGAGATACGGCAGGAGAAGTTATAACCATCACAATAGGTCAAAATTTAGGAAAATTAAAACTAGTTGATTTAAGATTAACAGAAGCAATCTTTGAGAAAGATGATGAAACATTTGTAATTATAGATTTTAATAATCAGATAAGAGAGGCAAATGAATATTAAAAAATTTATATCTCTTGTCAGTCTAGTTATTTTTGTATTTATTTTAAATGGTTGTGCAACAAACACGGGATATAATAAACCGTTTAAACATAACACTCCTTTAATTAAGGATGATATTAGAAAAACTGGAAAAACTGAAATTTCTAAAACTTTAGATATGGGTCCAAAACCTTTAGAGGGTAATGCAAAAAAATTAGGAAAAAGAAAGAAAATATCTTCTGAAGCACAAAGAAATTACTTAATTATATCTGACGATTTTCCACTATTAAAACAAAGAGTAACTTTAAAATTTAAAAATTTAGATTTTAAAGAAATAATGAATTTAATGGGAAAAATTGGAGAAATAAATATTTTAGTGGGAGATGAAGTTGCAGGTACACTTTCAGCAGAATTAATTGATGTACCTTGGGACAAGGCTCTTCAAGCTTTGTTAGATATGAAAAATTATGCATCTGATGTAGATGTTGGAAGTAATTTAATTAGAATACATTCCCCAGAAACTTTAACTGCGCAAGAAACTTATAAATCACAACGAGCTCAAGCAGTTAAAAAGAAAGTAGAATTAGAGGATAGTGTTGAACCAATTTATTCGGAAATATTTAGACTATATTATATAGCTCCATCTCAGGCTAAAGCTACAATAGAAGAGTTATTTAGCCAAGGATCAGGGGATGGATCGTTTACGCCAATACAGATAACAGAAGAGGTTACTACGAGATCTATTATAGTTAGAGGTAAAGAAAAAGATTTAGATGTTGTAGATAAAGTTATTAAAGAAATAGATATTAGAACTAAACAAGTTTTAATTGAAGCGTTTATTGTAGAAGCAAATTCTGATTTTGAAAGAGCACTTGGAACAAGATTAGGTGGATATTATCAAAAACATGGAAGAGTTGTAGGAGGTGTTGCTGGACCAAGCTCAGGAAGCAGTACAGAAGTAGAATTAGATGATGTTGTTAATTTAGGATCATCAACAGATTCAATTACAAACTTCGCGGCGACTGGAGCATCAAGCGGAATTGGACTTTTAAAAAGAACTACTACAGGAATTCTAAAAGCAGAAATTACAGCCCTTGAAAGCATAGGTATGGCTAAAACAATATCTAATCCAAAAGTATTTACTTTAGATAATCAGGTAGCAACAGTTACACAAGGTGAGGAAATACCATATCAAACTACATCAGAAGGAACTACTTCTACCTCATTTAAGGAAGCTGCTTTAAAATTAGAAGTTACACCAAGCATTATTGGCGATGGAAACGTATTATTAACAATTCAAGTAAATAACGATACTCCAAATAGATCAACAGAATCTGATGAGCCCCCTATAAATAAAATGGAAATAGTAACAAAATTATTAGTTGCAGATGGTGATATTGTAGTTATTGGTGGAATTAAGAAAAATGTTATTGCAAATAGCAAAAGTCAAACACCAGGGCTAGGAAATGTGCCAGTAATTGGTAATCTCTTTAAAGGTAAGTCAAAATCTGATAACCTAGATGAATTATTGGTGTTTATTGCTCCAAGAATTTTATAATGATTAACATAAGTAGAGAGTCTGAGATTAATTTAATTAATATTCTGATTGATCAGGATATTATTTCCGGTAAAGATTTAGCTAACATTAAAAAAGTTTCAACGGAAAAACAAAGTTCTCAATTAGATGCTGTATTTGAATTAAAACTTACAGACGAGGAAAAAATTTTAGATTTACTTGTAAAAGAGCAATCTTTATCAGTAGTTGATTTATCTACAATGGAAGTTGCGGATGAAATTAAAAGTGTTTTACCATCAAATTATATAAATATAAATTTTATCGCTCCATTCAAAATGGAAAAAAACACTCTTCATATAGCAATTTCTGATAGTTCAAAATTAAGCTTAATGAGAAACTTAAAAACTATTACAAAAAAAGATATAGAGTTACACGCAGCTAAAATTACACATATATCAGAATTTATCGAAAAATTACTTAAAGAAGGTGAAACAACAATTGAAGCAATTCAAAAAAGAAATAAAGAAAAGATCCAAACTTTTGATTATGAAGGCGATGTAAATGCTGAAGTATTAGAGGAAAAACCAGAAGAAGATATTGAAGCATTAGAAAACGAGTCAGAGGTTATAAAGTTTAGTACAGCTGTTGTTGCTGAAGCTATTAAAGCTGGAGTATCAGATATTCATATTGAACCTTATAGATTTAGCGCAAGAGTGAGATATAGATTAGATGGAATGCTTCAAGAGCAAGAGCATTTTGCAAAATTTTTACACTCTAACTATGGAGCAGTTGTTACTAGATTCAAAATTATGGGTAAACTAGATATTGCAGAAAGAAGGTTGCCACAAGACGGAGCTATTCCATTTAAAATTGATGGCAAAGTAGTTGACCTTCGTCTTTCAATATTACCAACAGCAACTAATGAAAGAATTGTAATGAGGATTTTAAATAAAGATGCTGGTAATATTAGTTTAGAGCAATTGAATTTTGATGAGAATGATCTTAAAAATTTAAGAAAAGCAATTCATGGAACTCAAGGTCTTATATTAGTTACAGGCCCAACAGGATCTGGAAAAACAACAACGCTTTACAGTATTTTAAAAGAAGTTTCCCAACCACATTTAAATATTTTAACTGCAGAAGATCCAGTCGAATATGAATTAGATGGAGTAGGACAAGTTCAAATTAAAGATGATATAGGTTATGATTTTGGTAGGGCCCTTAGATCTTTTTTAAGACAAGACCCAGAAATAATTCTAGTTGGAGAGATGAGGGATAAAGAAACGGTTGATATTGGATTAAAAGCTGCTCTTACAGGTCACTTAGTTTTTAGTACATTGCACACCAATGATGCTCCAAGTTCTATTACTAGATTGCAAAACATGGGAACGCCCGATTATTTAATTTCAGCTGCATGTTCTTTAGTTCTTGCACAAAGATTAGCAAGAAAAACTTGCAAAGACTGTAGAGAACCAGATCCTGATGTAACGCCAAAAGTTTTAGAAGAAATGGGTTTTAGTCCTGAACAAGCTTCTAGAGCAAAAGCGGTAAGAGGAAAAGGTTGTGCTAAATGCAAAGATTCTGGATTTAAAGGTAGAATGGGTATATATGAAGTGCTTAACGTGACAAAAGCAGTGAAAGAAGCAATTTTAAGAAAAGCAACTACACCAGAGCTTAAAGAAATTGCTATTAAAGAAGGATTTAGAACAATGTCAGACATGGGAAGAGAAATGATTATATCAGGCGATTTAAATTTCAGAGAGTTCGAACGTGTCTTGTCTATGGAATAATCATTTATGTCATCAGAAACATATACATATAAGGGCATTTCAGCAGGTAAATATGTTGAAGGAACTATTGACGCTTTAAATCAAGAAGAAGCGTCATATAAACTAAAAGAACAAAAAATTATCATTACAAATTTAACTAGAACAAAGAAAAAAGTAGAAAAAACAGAGAAGAAAAAGGGTGGAGGTTTTTCCTTTGGTAAAAAAAAGGTAACGCCTCAGGATGTGATGGTATTTTCCAAGCAATTTGCAACAATGGTTAAGGCAGGATTGCCAATATTAAATGTACTAGGAATGTTGCGAGATCAAATGGAACACCCAACATTAAAAGAAATTGTTGAAGATATTAGAAAAAGCTTAGAAGGAGGTGTCACTCTATCTAAATGTTTTGAAAAATATCCAAAAATTTTTGACAACATATATATCAACTTAATAAAAGCTGGAGAAGCCAGCGGAAAACTAGATGTATTTTTACTTAAATTGGTAGATTCTTTGGAAAAAAGAGAAAAGGTAAAAAAGAAAATTAAAGGTGCATTAATGTACCCGATGGTTATGTTTTCGGTGGCGATTATTGTAATGGTGTTTATGTTAGTTAAAGTTGTTCCTGTTTTTGCTAAAATGTATGAAGGAATGGGTGTAGATCTTCCAACACCAACGGCAGTAATTATGGCTGCGAGTAACTTTATGAGAGGAAGTGGTGGACTAATAACATTTTTATTTTTAGCAATTTTTTTTGCTATATTCAAATACACAACAACTAAAATTCCAGCAGTTAGATATAAATGGCATGGAAGAGTTTTGAAAATGCCTATTTTTGGAGATATGATTTTAAAATCTCTAATAGCAAGAGTTTCTCTTATAATGGGAAATCTAAGCTCTGCAGGCGTAAACTTACTTGAAAGTATTGAGATAGCTAAACAAGTTAGTAATAATGATGTAATAACTCTAGCGTTAGAAAATGTTAAAAAAGGGGTCTTCTCTGGAGATACTCTTACAAAATTATTTTCGAAAGAACCAGCTTTTCCACCAACATTTAGTCAGTTAATTTCAGTTGGTGAACAAACGGGTAATTTGGACGAAATGTTTACTTCAGTGGCGTCTTATTATGAAGAGGAATTTGATACATCGGTAGATAACATGTCTAGTTTAATTGAACCGATTATGATTGTTTTCATGGGGACAATGATTGGTGGTCTTATGATAGCAATGTACTCGCCAATATTTAACGTTGGATCAATTATTGGGCAGTAAAATTTTTTGTTAAAACTAGGTGGTTATGCCATCCAGTTGCTTCTTTAAAGACTACTTCATCCATTATTTGTTGAATAAAAAAAGTACCTAATCCACCTGGTTTTATATCATCAAGCTTACGATGTTTTATATTTTCTTTATTAACAGGTTTTCCTTTATCATAAAAACCTATCGTTAACTCATTATTTTTAAATGATATTTTAATTTGCATAATATCTTTCGTTTCCGTAACATCTTTGTATGCATGCTTAACAATATTTTGAGCGGCCTCAGCTATTGCTAAAACTAATTCATCTTTTTGATTATTAAAAATTGGCGATTGATCGAAAATTGCTCTTGCAAAATCTCTTACCTCTTTAAGACTTTTAGTGTGAACTGGAAAATCTTTAGACTCTGATATATCCATCTTTTTAGTCCAAATTTAATACTTGTTCTAATTTTGCCATCATTATAACTTTTAAAACAGATTTACTAATTTCTTTAAGTTTAACTACAGTTCCAACTTCAAGAGCTTTTTGATGACTTTCAATTAAAACTGAAATTCCAGATGAGTCCATATACTGAACATCTTTTAAGTTTAGGTGAACTTCTTTTTTGGCTTCAACAAGTGGTAAAATAACTTCTTTGGCCTTTTCAGTAACATCCATGTCTATCTCTCCATTTAGATAGACCGTTGATATATTTCCTTCTTCCTTTACCTCGTATGCCATATTCTCAATATTTATCAATTTTTATTGAAAATCAATAGTTTTTACGCTTATTATTGACCCATTTTGGTTAGAAATGATATATACTACATTTGCTTTAATTAGTAGAAAAATTGAGTACAATTGTATAAAAAAAGGAAAACAAGGATAATTAATTATGAAAAAAAATAATAACAAAGGTTTTACACTAATCGAACTTTTGGTTGTTGTAGCCATTATAGGAATTTTAGCTGCTGTAGGTGTAGTTGCATACTCTGGTTATACTGCGGGGGCAAAAAAATCTGCTTCAAAATCAAACCACTCTAGCGTGGTAAAATATGTAGCATCGGAATTAAAGAAATGTAACATCGCTGGTGGAATAGGTGACGCTATGAAAGACTCAAAAGGAGTTGATAAACTATCTTGTTCGTCAATAGCAACTAAGTTGACTGTTTCCAAAGCAACTGTTGCAGCTTTAAATGACTTTAAAAATCCATATGGAAAAATACCAGAAACTGGAGATAATAAAGCAATTAAAGAAGGTTCTGGCGCAACCGCTATAACTTGTAAAGATGGTGTTCAAGGTCATACATACGTTTGGGATGATGGAAAAACTTTTTATGTAAAGACTTGTTCGACAACTGACGGAACTGAAGCGAACGAAGGTTATTTAGAAAATCAGTTTGTTATTGAGTAAAAAATAAAAATTTATAACTACTGAAAGTTTAGTTAAGTATTAAACTTTCAGTGGTTATTTTTTAAAAATTAATACTTTGCAAAATTCACTTAAACTAAAAAAACGTTCAGGATTTACTCTCATTGAACTTTTAGTCGTTGTTGCAATATTAGGAATACTTGCTTCAGTTGGTATTCTTAGTTACAGTGGCTATGTAGAAGGCGCAAAAAGAAAATCAGTAGAAAATCTTTTAATGCAGATGTCCTTAGGACAATCAGAATATTATGCAGATAATAACGTCTATCATACTAGTCATAACTGTAGTAGTGCGAGTAACGCAATAGCAACTGCATCAAAAGCAACAACAAAAGCTCTCTCGACATCTCTTTTAGGTGGACAAGAAATAGGACAAGATCTAGGCTATTTCTTTTGTTCGGGACCAGGTATTCTTAATTCTAATTACACACTTTATGCAGCAGAACAAGATGCATCGGACGGATGTGCCATTAGCATGGACTCGAATAATAAATTTACAAGGGTTAGAAAGAGCGGAGCCGACTGTTAAATCTTTAATATGGACTTAGAAAAAATCACAACATTTTTTAGTAAATTGTTTGATAATAGCAATTTTACGCAAAGACAAAAAATTTTTTTAACCATTAGTCTTGGTTGGATGATTTTTATTGGATATCTTACTTGGTGGAATGGAATAAAAAGTCTAGCACTAGACAAAAGTTTTAAATGGGATGAATGGTTTTGGTTTGGAGTAGTTCCAGCTGTAACACCATATTTATTTTATCATATTTGGAAAAAAAAAGATTAAGGTGAAAAAATTAATATATTTTTTCATATTTTTAATATTATCCACAAATACTAATGCAAATATTACCGACGATTTTAAAAATTTTTCAATTTTAGAAAATCCAAAAAAATACGAAGATATAATTTTTGAGGATTTTGAAGGAAATTTTATAAATCTTAATAATATTAATAGTAAAATATATATTATTAATTTTTGGGCAACTTGGTGCGCTCCCTGTAAGGAAGAAATGCCATATTTAGATAAAATTCATAAAATTGATGGAATTTATGTTGTCCCTGTAAACCTAGAGGCAAAAAATCAAAAAAAAACGAAGAAATTTTTTGACGATATAAAAATTAAGAACTTATCGATTTATTTTGACAATGATATGAAACTTGTGAAATTATTTAAACTTAGAGGGGTTCCTACTACAGTTATACTAAATAAAAACCAAGAGGAGATTGCAAGAGTAATTGGAACGCTAGACTTTACAGATGAAAAAATCATAAATTGGCTCAAAAGCCGGATGTAAAAAGCTTAATTTGAGCAGTTTTAATATTTAATTGTACAATTTTAAGTAAGATAATTAACAAAAGGAGAAAAATGATTAAAAAAACAATTATTTCAACTATTTTTTGTTTAATTTATTCGACTGCTTTTGCAGCAGAGTCTATGGTTGGTCAAGTAAATGGGATGATGTGTATTAAATGTCAAAAAATGGTTACTAAAAAATTAATAGAAGTAAGTCCAAACGCTACAGTGAAAGTATCATGGCCTGAAGGTGTAGCTATTTCTGCATTTAAAGATAAATCTAATTTATCAGAACAAGAATTTAAGGATGCAATAGTAGGTACAGGTTTTGAAGTAGTAAAGGTTGTTAAAAGCGATAAATTTATTGAAGACGCAGGTACAGCTAGAAAACTTGTAGACTAAAAATTATTTCAATCTATGACTGGAGATGAAATTCAATTATTAATTAATGAACTTCAGTCAAAGATTGAACAACTTCCAACAAAAAATACTTTAAAAGCTCTAGAGTTTAGACTAGATGCAATTCTCCAAGCTAATTTAGATACATTCTGGTTACTTATTTGTGCAATTCTTGTGTTCTTAATGCAAGCCGGTTTTATGTGTTTAGAATCTGGTCTTTCAAGAAATAAAAATAGTATTAACGTAGCTCTTAAGAATGTTACTGATTTTGGAATAGCAGTTGTTACTTTTTGGGCATTTGGTTTTGCATTGATGTATGGAACCAGTGTTATGGGTTTGTTTGGAAATAGATTTTATTTTTTCACAACACATGTTGCTGGATATCAAACATATTTTGTTTTCCAAGCAATGTTTGTTGCTACTGCAGCGACTATTATTTCGGGAGCAGTAGCTGAAAGACTAAGATTTTTTTCTTATGTGATAATAACTTTCGTTACATCTGGTATTTTATATCCAATAGTTGGTCACTGGGCATGGGCATTTAATTTTGATGATCCAACAGAAAAATTTGGATGGCTAGGTAAAATGGGTTATTTAGATTTTGCAGGTGCCTCTGTTGTTCATTCCGTTGGTGGATGGGTAGCTTTGTCCGTATTACTCATTATAGGAAATAGAACAGGGAGATATAGAAAAGAAAATTCTAAAAAAACTTTCCAAGGAAGTAACACACCAATGGCCGCTTTGGGAGCATTAATTTTATGGTTTGGATGGTTTGGATTTAATGGTGGAGCTAATGGAGCAATGGATTTAAAAATTCCATTAATTTTAATTAATACATTTTTATCTGCATCATTTGGTTTAATTTTTTCAAGTTTAATGGGTGTAATTGTTATGAAAAAACCTGAACCTTTATTTATGATTACTGGGCCACTCGCAGGATTAGTTTCAATTACAGCAGCATGTGCATATGTTAATCCATCAGAGGCAATAATTATAGGAAGTATTGGAGGATTAGTATCAGGCTCAACTATTATTTTGTTAGAGAAAATTCAAATAGATGATGTTGTAAGTGCAATTCCAGTTCATTTAGCATCAGGAATTTGGGGAACATTAGCTGTTGCAATATTTGGAAACTTTGAACAAATGGGTATTGAAAAAACAAAAATTGAACAATTAACTATTCAACTAATTGGAATTTTAAGTATAGGAAGTTTTTGTTTCTTTTCATCATACATAATATTTAAATTAATAAATTATGTTTTTCCTCTAAGAGTGGGAAAAATACAAGAAGAACTAGGTTTAAATATATCAGAGCATAACGCTTCAACAGATACACATGAATTATTAGAAGTTTTAACAGAGCAAGCAAAATCCGAGGATTACAGCATGAGAGCACCTCAAGATCCTTTTACAGATAGTGGAATTATTGGAACACAATATAATGTTCTTATGAATAAACTTGAGCAGGCTGAAAAACAAAAAAACAAATGGAAAAATAGAGTTTCAAAAGAAATTAAATTAGCAATGAATGTTCAAAAAAGATTGATGCCAAAAAGAGATTTGTCTAATTATCCAATTTTTGGATTAAATATACCAGCAAGAGAAATATCAGGCGACTTCTATGATTTTTATTTACACAACGATCAGGTTTATTTTACGTTGTCTGATGTATCTGGCAAAGGAGTAAATGCTGGAATGGTAATGGCTAAAGCAATTACATTATTTAAAATTTTTGCAAAACAAAAATATAAACCTAATGAAATTTTATTAGAAATGAACAACGATTTGAATGAAACTAACCCGCCAGGTACATTTATAACTTCTATAGTTGGTAGTTATAATTTAAATACAGATATTGTAGAAATAGCAAACGCCGGTCATCAACCAGCGCTATTACTAAATGGTAATGATTTTGTAGAGTATCCGTCAAGCTCAACTCCACTTGCAGTTGTAAAACAAAAAAATGAGAGTGTATATAAATTAAATAATTTTAAATTAGGCAAAGGTAGAATTTATTGTTTTACAGATGGTTTTTCAGAATGTCTTGATGAAAATAAAAAAGAAATAGGAATAGATGGTGTAAAAGAATTAATTTTAAAACATAAAAATCCCTCTTTAAAGAAAGAACTTGAGAACGCGACAGAGGAAATCAGAATAAAAAGTCTTAAAAAAGATTACAAAGAAAAAGGTGTTAAGGAAAATAACGATATATTAGATGATGATTTGACAATAGTTGGTGTAGGAAAGTAAATTTAAATAAATTACTCATTTTGATCATATCAATTGTTTATTTATAAAATTATTGTATTATTTAGTAGAGCGAGGGATGAAAAGAATATTTTTAATTATAACTAGTATATTTTTATTAAGTGGTTGTGCGCAATACTCATCATTAGTTGGTCCAGGTATTACCATAGCTACTACTGGAAATATTACAAAAGCTAGCGCCTCATTAGCAGCATCAAATACGCTAAAAACTTCTGAGTTAGTAAGTGAAAACGCTAAAGTGCGAGAGTGCAGAACAATTCATACTGCAGAACTTAATGAGATTTTCTTTAGGACCTTAGATGAATTTGATTGCATCAGGGATGATTTTAGTATTCTTAGATAAAAAACCTCAATTATATTAATAATTTCAATTAATAATTGTAACGTGTTAATTTTTAACATGGAAACATCACTATAAATTAATTATTTATAATAATTAACTTATGGAAAAAAAAATAAAAATTGGAATTATTGGTGCAGGAATTCAGGGCGTATGCACAGGATTGTTTTTACAAAAAAAAGGATTTTCAGTAACTTTATTTGATAGAGAAGATCCTGGGAGCGCAGCTGCATCATATGGAAACGCAGGTCACTTCTCACCATATGCATCTGTTCCAGTAAATAGACCTGATATTTTAATCGATGTTCCTGCTATGTTATTAAGCTCTACTGGTCCTCTTGCATTAAGATGGAACTATGTTCCAAAAATGATTCCGTGGTTTTTAAAATTTTTTAAAAACTGTACGAAGAAAAATATGATGCATACAGCAAAATATATGCATCAAATATTAGATTT